>Ga0163144_10004127_pt1 | contig 32908 bp, 23 predicted proteins | sample OliLak19BULKMAT1_FD_123175 | JGI IMG/M metagenome (GOLD analysis project Ga0163144, IMG submission 123175) | Freshwater microbial mat bacterial communities from Lake Vanda, McMurdo Dry Valleys, Antarctica - Oligotrophic Lake LV.19.BULKMAT1 | ecosystem: Environmental > Aquatic > Freshwater >... | reverse complement strand
CTCAACGTGATCGATCTCGAAGCGCTCGCGCTGCCGCCACCGGAGCTCGTCGCGGATCTACCCGGCGGTGGACGACGGCTCATGCAGCGCGCGAGCGGCTACCGAGCGACGATCGTCGCAGGCGAGGTCGTCGTCGATCGCGGCGTGCTGACCGGCGCACGACCGGGACGTCTCGTCCGCGCCGGTCGGGCCTGACGCACGAGAGTCACCGCTTCGCGAGCTCGTCGAGCTGGCGCAGACGCTTGCCGGCATCGAGTCGACCGAGCTCGCTCGCGCGTTGGTACGCCCGCCGCGCCGCGGCGCGATCGAGGACCTTGAAGTACGCATCGCCGAGGCGCAAAAAACCCGCGCCGCTGTGGGGATCGACCTGGGTCGATCGCCGCGCGTAGTGCAGCGCGCGGTCGTACTCGCCGCGATCGAAGTGGACGTCGCTGAGCCCGCGCATCGCACCGGCGCTGCGGGGGTCGAGCGCGAGCGCCCGCTGGAACGATGGTACCGCGCCGTCGCGATCACCGGACGCGAACGCGCGATTGCCCTTGCGCACGAGCTGACGCGCGGTCGATCGATCGGATCGCGAGGGATTGCTCGGTGCGACGTCGCTCGCGACGAATGCAGGCTCCACGAGCGTGGAGCCCGGTGCACGGGGTGCGTCGCTACGCGCCTGCTCCGCGACGCGTTCGGACTGGCGGCTGCGGGCACGACTGCGCTCGTTCGGTGGCGCGACGTCGGTCTTTGCCGCGACGACCTCGGAGACTCTCGCGCTGCGCTCGGTCTCGTCGACCAATGCAAGGGTCACGAGAGGCGCGGCGGCCTCGATCTCCGGTTCGGAGAAGGCTTGGGTCTCGGCACGAACCCGAAGATCACTGATCTCGCCGCGGGTGAAGCCGGCGCGCCCGCGAGCGTAGTCGCTGCCAGGATCGAACAGTACGGCCTGCGCGTAGTAGTCGCGCGCGAACGGGCGCGCATCGGCGTTGTCCCAGTAGAGGTCGCCGAGCGCGACGAGCTCGTTCGCGAGCTGTCGGCGCAGGCTCGTCGCGGCATCATCCGCGAGCCCGGCCGCGGATCCTTCGATGTTCTCGAGGGTCACGAGCGTCGCGAACGCGGTCTCGTCGTCCTCGCCGCCGGGCGGGTAGACGTAGGCACCGCGCGCTGCGGCGGCCTGTGCCGTCGCGACGAGCGTGTCGACTCGCGCGTGGTCCTCTTCACCGATCTGACCGGTGGCAAACCAGACGAGCAGCACTGCGACGGAGATCGCGGCCGCAGCCGCAGTCGCCCATCGTCGACGCCGCGCGGCCGCGGTCACGCGCGGCTGCGGCATGCGAGCCTCGAGCTTCGCGCGGCGTTCGGGCGCGACGTCCGGCAGCGGCAGGTCATCCCAGTCCGTCCGCAGCCCCGCGGAGATCTGCGCCTCGCACAGCGCGGCCTCGAGGTCCGCCATCGACGCGTAGCGATCCTCGGGGGCCTTCGCGATGCAGCGCATCACGACCAGCTGGAGCGCAGCAGGAATCTCCGGCTTGCCGCTCGCATTGGTCGGGGACACCGGTTCGTCCTCGAGGTGCGCGAGGATGACGTCGGCCGCGGTCCCACGACAAAACGGGGGCCAGCCGGTGAGCATCTCGTAGGCGGTGCAGCCGAGCCCGTAGATGTCGAGCCGCACGTCGTACGGCTTGCCCTCGATCTGCTCGGGTGCCATGTACTCGGGCGTGCCCGACGCGCGTGCCGATCGCACCCCGGATACGGGTGCCGCGATACCGAAGTCGAGCAGCTTCACACACGCGCGGCCACTGCGATCGGTGACGATCATCGCGTTGTCGGGCTTGACGTCGCGATGGATCACACCGGCCGCGTGCGCTGCGGCGAGGCCGGCACACATCTGCCGCAGCAGCCCGATCGCACGTGCCGGTGCGATCGCTCCGTTGAGGATCTCCGACGACAGCGGTCGGCCGTGCAGCCGCTCCATCGCGAAGAACACTCGACCGTCGCTCAGCACGCCGAAGTCGATCACCTGTACGACGTGCGGCGAGTCGATCTTCGTGGTCAGGCGCGCCTCTTGCCGCAGGCGCTCGCGATCCTCCTCGCGATCGGCGATCTGCGAGCGAAGGATCTTCAGTGCGACCTTGCGCTCGAGGTCGATGTGCTCCGCCTCGTACACGACCCCCATGCCGCCGTCGCCGAGCCACTTTTCGAGGCGGTAGCGCGTGCCGGGAACGAGCGCGCCTGGCAGCAGGCGGATCGTTCCGTGGTCCCGCCGCACGGCCGTCACATCGTGCGCTGGTGACACGCTGACGAGATGTGGAACGTGCGGCTCTGACACAGGGGCGGTCGGAAGCCATGCAATCGTCTTCTCTGGCGTGTGCGGCATCAGGAAGCATTAGCGTGTGCAAGCGTTGCGCCCATGGCACTCGCGTTGCAGCCGGAACCCTCGCGCCTACCGAAACCAGGCTCCGCAAATGATGCTGCACCACGCGCTGCTCGGGTTCGCCCTCTCACGACCCGCCGATGAACGCGCCTACGTCGTCGTCGAGCCGCCCGCGATCGACGCCGAAATCGCGACGAAGGATCGTGCGGCGCTGCTGAGCGCGGTGCGCCGAGGTCTCGCCTCGCCGATGTACACGCTCGTGCCCGACGATCCCGAGTGCCGCACCCGCGGCTGCCGCGAATCGATCGCGTACAAGCGTCGGATCGCGCATCGCGTCGATCTCGAGATCCGCGCCGACGATCGCAGCTACGACATCACGCTCCGAGCGCGGCGGTCCGGTGCCACCGAGCCGTTCGCGACGACGACCGGCCGCTGCGACATCTGTGGCCTCGCGGAGCTCGAGCAGCTCGTCGCGTCGAAGGCAGACGCGCTGCGCCAACGGTTATCGGTCCAAGAGCTCGCGCCCGCGATCGTCTCCGTGACGAGCACGCCCGCCGACGCGACCGTATGGATCGATGGCCGCAAGGTCGGCACGACGCCGTTCGAGGGTGAGGTGAAGCCGGGGCCGCACGAGGTCGAGGTCGAGCGTACAGGGCACTTCGGGCGCCTCACGCGAATGACGGCATCGCGTGGCGTCGCCGAGCGCCATCACTTCACGCTCGCACCGATGCCGAAGCGTCGCGCACCGAAGGCGATCGGCGCGACGAGTCTCGTTCTCGGCATCGCGTCGCTCGCGGGTGGGATCACGATGCTCGCGCTCGACGGTCGCGAGATCGATCGGCGCTGCGGACCCGATACCCGCGATGTCGATGGTGACTGCCAGTGGGTGCACCGCACGCGTGGCGGCGGCATCGCGTTCACCGTCGTCGGCACCGCGCTCGCGGCGACCGGTATCACGCTGCTCGTGCTCGAAAGCCGCAGGCCGCGTCCGAGGGAGCTGCGCGCGATGGTGTCGCCACGGCAGATCGCGCTGTCGCTGTCTTTCTGACCCGATTCGCGGCACTCGCTTGGCAGCGTGCCGACGCCCGGCGATCATCACTCCGATGACGCCCGTGTGTCCGCGCTGCGCCGACGTTCCTCTCGCCGTCTCGAGCACCCACGGTGTCTGGGCGATGTACTGCGCGAGGTGCTGGGGAGCGTGGATCGATCTGGCGTCGGTAACCCAGGTGGCAGGCATCGCGATCGACGGCGCGATGCGAGCGAGCGGTGATGCGATGGCGTGCCCGATGTGTCGCGCTGCGCTGCGAGCATGGCGCGCGAAGGGCGTCGTGATCGATCGGTGCGATGCGCACGGCGTGTGGTTCGATCGCAGCGAGCTCGATCAGCTGGTCGCGCACGCCCGCGCCGGCGCGCGGCGAGAGGGCGGCGTCGGGGTCGGCGAGGCGCTCGCCGTGGGCGCGGTCGGTGCGGTCGTGATGGCAGGCGTCGGATCGTCTCCACAGAGCAGCACGAGTGATCGCGTGGACACCGGCGTCGAAGCGGTCGGCACGATCGCAGACGTGCTGCCGGCGGTGGACGCGGCGCCCGAACTGCTCGAGGGCGCGGGCGAGCTGGCATCGGGCGCGGGCGAAATTGCATCGACCACTGTCGAGGCAGCGGGCACCGTGCTCGAAGGCGGCGCCGAGGCGGCGGGCGGCGTGCTCGAGGCGATCGGGGCGATCTTCGACATTTTCTCCTAGACGCCCGCCGTCCACGTACCCTCGAAGGGTCGCGACGGAAGATGCGGACGTCCACTCTCATTCGTAGTGCCCCGTGGTTCGCGACGCTGCTCGCGGCGTGTGACAGCGGCGACTCGGTGCTGGCCAATTCCGACAGCGGCTTCGCGAACTCGGCGACCGAGAGCGTGCCGGAGTCGTACACCGGTGACGGGCCGAGCACGAATCCCGATCCCGAGAGCAGCAGCTCCGAGACGACGAGCACGCCGACGAGCGCGACGGATTCGACGACGCTGACGACGTCGAGCACACAGACGACGACGGTGTCGACCGAATCGAGCTCGACCACCGACACCGCGAGCGAGAGCAGCAGCTCGACGACGAACACCACGACGGACGAGACCAGCACGAGCACGCAGGCCGGCTCGAGCTCGGAGAGCACGACGAGCGAGAGCAGCAGCTCGAGCTCCGAGAGCAGCTCGAGCTCCGAGAGCAGCTCGAGCAGCGAGAGCAGCTCCGAGGGCCCCGATGGCCAGTGCGACGCCCGCGACGACGAGCTGTACACGACGCAGAACGTCGCGCTCGTCGTCGACGCGACCGGCGGCACGCTCGCGAACGATCTCGATCCCGACTGCGGCGTGCTCACCGTCATCGACGCCGATGTCGTCACGACCGCGGGCGGCGTGGTCGTGGTCGCCGCGGACGGCAGCGTCACCTATACGCCGCCCGCGGGCTTCTGGGGCCCCGACACGTTCGCGTACACCGCCGACGACGGCATCACGCAGACCAGCGCCGTCGTCACCGTCTACGTCGCGCCGATCATCATCCCGCTCGCGAGCGTGACCGCGGGGCTCGGTGGCTTCGCGATCAACGGCGAGGCGGCCGGCGACTACTCCGGTGGCTCGGTCAGCGATGCGGGCGACGTCAACGGCGATGGCATCCGCGACGTGATCGTCGGCTCGTATCGCGCCGATCCGAACGGCGAGTCCTCGGGTCGCAGCTACGTCGTGTTCGGCAAGTCCGAGACCGATCTCGTCGAGCTCAGCTCGGTCACCGCGGGGCTCGAGGGCTTCGCGATCGACGGCGAGGTGACCGGCGATCTCTCGGGCTTCGCCGTCGCCGATGCCGGCGACGTCAACGGCGATGGTCTCGCGGACGTCGTGATCGGTGCGTATCGCTCCACGGCCGACGGCGAGTTCACCGGACGCACGTACGTGGTCTTCGGCAAGGTCGACACCGCGACGGTGCGGCTCACGGACATCGTCGCCGGTATCGGTGGCTACGCGCTCGATGGCGAGGCGGGCTACGACGTCTCGGCGCTCTCGGTCCACGGTGCCGGCGACGTCAACGGCGACGGCCTCGACGACATCGTCATCGGCGCGCTCGGTGCGGATCCCAACGGCGAGCTCTCGGGACGCTGCTACGTCGTGTTCGGCAAGGCGACGACGGAGTTCATCGACCTCACGTCGGTGACCGCCGGCGTCGGCGGCTTCGTGATGGAAGGCGAGGCCGCCGGCGACCGGCTCGGCTACTCCGTCAGCAGTGCAGGTGATGTCAACGGCGACGGCCTGGCCGACGTGCTGGTCGGTGCGTTCCAGGCCGACTTCACCGGACCGTTCTCGGGGCGTAGCTACGTCGTGTTCGGCAAGGCGACGACAGCCGCCGTGGAGCTCAGCGCAGTGGTCGCGGGTACGGGTGGCTTTGCGATCACCGGCGAGGCCGCGGGTGACTACTCGGGCAACTGCGTGAGCGGTGCGGGCGACGTGAACGGCGACGGGCTCGACGATGTCATCGTCGGCGCGCTCGGCAACGACGCGAACGCGAACAGCTCGGGGCGTGCGTACGTCGTGTTCGGCAAGGTCGACACGACCGCGGTCGCGCTGACCGACGTCGTCGGCGGGGCCGGTGGTTTCGCGATGGACGGTGCGGCGGCGTTCGACCGCGCGAGCTTCTCGGTCAGCGGTGCGGGCGACGTCAATGGCGACGACCTCGACGACGTCATCATCGGCGCGTGGGAAGCCGATCCGAACGGGCTGAGCAGCGGCCGCAGCTACGTCGTGTTCGGCAAGGCCGACACGGCCATCGTCGAGCTCGACGCCGTCACGGGCGGCGTCGGCGGCTTCGCGCTCGACGGCGAGGCGCCGGGCGATGCCGCGGGCCACTGCGTCAGCGGTGCGGGCGACGTCAACGGCGACGGCTTCGACGATCTGATCATCGGGGCCTACCGCGCGGATCCCAACGGGCTGACCTCGGGGCGCGACTACGTCGTATTCGGGGTTCCGACTGCGCCGGGCTGAGCTTCGCCCTCAGCGCGGCACGACGTCGAGCTTCACGTCGTCGAAGCCGATCTCGAGGCCCGTCGTCACATCGGGATTGATGAGCCGGATCTCGAGCCGCTCGCCGATCTCCGGCTCGTCACCCGTCGCCGCGTACACGATCACGCTCTCGAGGAACTCGCCCTCCGCGGGTACCAGCGTGTTGTCGTCGGCGACCAACACCGTGTCTCCCGCGAGCAGCTCGATGCGATAGCCGGGGAATCCGACGAGGCTGAACGGCGCGCCGGGAGGATCCGCCGCGTTGCCGACCTGCACGTACAGCGTGTAGTCCTTGCCGGCCTCGAGTCGCGTGTGCAGGCGCTGCGACAGACCCGCGGGCTGGACGTCGTCGGACCAGAGGAACACGAGCGCGGCGTGATCACCGTCGGGCGCACCCGGCGGATACAGCGGACTATCTTGCGCATTGACGATGCCGACCGCATGCAGATCGCCGTCGATCACGAGACCGGGATCCCAGATCTCCCATCGCGACGGCGCACCGGAGTACTCGAACTCGCCCGGGAGCAGCGGCTCGTGCTCGAAGCTGCCGTTCGCGACGTGCACGGTCGGTGCGGGGCTGTCTCGCACCGGATTCGCGGCGCCGCCGATTCCCAGGTCGACGTAGGTGAGCTCGCCCGATGGCCCGAGCATGAACAACGCGTTGCCGAAGGCACCGTAGGTCTCGCCGACACCGAACGTCGCGCTCGACGGCTGACCGTGGACGTCGGTCGCGATGACCTCGAGCTCCGTCATCGCGCCGATATCGTTGAGGGAGAGGCGGAGCAACCGATCGCTCGGTCCGGAGTCGACCGCATAGAGGTTGCCGCACACGTCCATCGCGAGCCCGTGGACCTCGCCGCCGAGCTCCGCGACGATCGCCGGCTCACCGATCATCATCGAATCCGCCGTGGAGACGCGGTTGAGCTGACCATCGTCGGCGCTCGCGTAGAACAGCACGCGACGCACCGGATCGTGCAGGATGCCGCTTGCCTCGGCGAGCAACGCGATCGTCTGCGGCGTTGCATCCTTCGCCTCGAGGTCGAACAGCTGCACGCGACCCGCCGTCGACTCGCTGTACCAGGCGGCACCCTGGACATCGATGTGCAGGCCGTTCGGGGTCTCGAGATCGTCGATGACCGTGTACGTGCTGCCGTTGGGTCGCATCGCACGGATGCGGTCCTCGTCATACGACGTGATCAGCAGATCGCCACTGGGCGCGTAGCGCAGACCCAGCGTCGGCACCGTGAGCAGCGGCGTCTCGACGACCTCGCGGATGCCGAACCCCGGATCGTCGTTGGTGCCGAGCGTGCCGCCGGTGACGTCGAGCCGCGCGAACGCGGTGCCGTGGCGCCCGACGAAGCCTCCGTGACCGTCCGCCGCCAGATCCTCCGAGCCCTCCGAGCCCGCCGAATCGAACCACTGACCGGCTTGCACGATCGTGTACGGGCCGCGGAACAGATCGTCGCACTGTGGCGGATAGTCGATCGGATCCGGCGTCGGGTCGGTGTCGGTACCGGTATCGGTGCCAGTATCGGTGCCGGTGTCGCTGCCGGTATCGCCGGTGCCACTCGATTCCGATCCGTCGGCGGATCCCGAGGATTCCGCGGACGTGTCGTCGGTGTCGGGGTTCTCGAGCACGAGTCGCTCGTCGAGCAATCCATAGAACTTCGAGAGCTGGTCGTCGACGCACTGCACGTTACGCACGGTCTCGTCGACGCGACAGCCGGACAGCGACGTCCATGTGCCGTATCCCGCGGCGAACTGAGGTCCCGAGATCCGTCCGATGTTCGCGTCGGAGAGATCGTCGGGTAGCACGCCGCGATAGCTGATCACCGCGTCGTAGGCGAGACGCGTCGGCGGTCCGACGATGTACGTGTCGCCGAACACCTCGGGGGGCACGGCGGTCTTGCTGATGCAGAGCTCCTGATCATCGTCGAGCGCCTCCGGCTGGATCGCGATCGTGAGCACGCTGTCACGTGATTGCAGGACGCCGCCGGCACGTCCGAGCGTCGTGCACAGCATCGTGTCTTCGCCACTGCAGCCGCCGGCGCCCAGGAGCACCGCGAACGCTGTCATCACGCCGGTCGGAACTTTCAGCTGCTGCACGCCCATGTTGTCCGGGCCCGTCCATCCATGGTTCCAACTCCGAGCACGCATCCAAGGTACCGGGTTCACTCGTCACTCGCGAGCCCTCCCTGCCGATGCGCGTTGTCGCCCGTTTCCGGATCTACCGGAATCGAGCCCGAACGCTGTCCGTCACCCACCGGTGCTCTGGGTCGTCGCGCTCGTGAGCGTCGTGCCGGTCGCGTCGGTCGTGCCCGAGCCATCGGTGTCGGCGGTGCTCGAGCTCGTTGTCGATGCGGGCGTCGTCGACGACGGATCGCCCGAATCGGTCGGCTCGGTGGTCGCCGTCGTCTCCGAGTCGTCGCCGCTGCTCGCGTCCGTGATCGTCGTGGTCGGGTTCTAGGCGGTGTCGCTGCGACCCGAGGGGCCGTCGGCCACGCACGCGCAGGTGATCGCCGCGAGGGCGACGGGGCTCCAGCAACGTGTCGCGGCGCGCATGCCATCAAGCTACCCGGTGTCGGCGCGCGCTTGGGCGCCCGTTGCCACGCCTGCGCTTTTCCCCGATCCTGAGAACGGGACGCCGACGTACGGGCTCGGCGGGGAGACAGTCATGGGGAAACTCCGGCACAGGGCCCGTCGCGTGCTCGCGGCATGCTGCTTCGCCGCTGCATGTGGCGCCGACGAGGACGGTCGCGAGCCGACCGCGAGCGGCAGCATCGGCTCGCTCAGCAGCACCTCTGCGTCGAGCGGCACCGATCCGGTGGAGACCGACTCGATCGATCCCACCGGCAGCAGTGATCCGAGCGCACCGACCGGGCCCGACTCGGTCGACACCGGCATGTCGGCGACGACGCCGGTCTTCGATCTCGGATCCGCCGACGGCGAGACCGGCACGCCCGAAGCGGGCTGTCAGCGCGTCGACTTCCTGTTCGTGATCGACAACTCGGTGTCGATGGAGGACAACCAGGCGTCACTGGTCGGCGCGTTCCCGGGATTCATCGCCGCGATCCAGGCGACGCTCGAGGCGAACAGCGACTATCACATCATGGTCGCGGACACCGATCCGTGGGGCCGCTGCGACACCGTCAATGGCTTCCAGGGCATCGATCCCGGATCCAACACCTGCAACAACTACGTCAACACGACGGCGTTCGCGCCGTGCGATGCGGTCGTCGGCGCGGGCGTCGTACACCCGGCCGGGCAGTTCGCGAGCAACATGCCGTGCAACTTCCTGGGCGGCAATCGCTACATGTTGCCGACCGAGCCGGATCTCCCGGGCGCGTTCGCGTGTGCTGCGACCGTCGGCACCGCCGGCAACTCGTCGGAGCGCCCGATGGAGGGGATGATCGGCGCCATCTCGCCCGAGCTCAACGCGATGGGTGCATGCAACGCCGGCTTTCTCCGGGATGATGCGTTGCTCGTGATCGCATTCGTCAGCGACGATCCGAACTACGAGGATACCGGCGTGCCGATGGAGTGGTACCAGGCGGTGCTCGACGCGAAGCTCGGCGATCCGAATTCGGTCGTCGTGCTCGGCCTGACGCCGGCATGGGATGCATGCGAAGGTGGTGGCGACCCGAAGGGCGAGCACTGGAAAGAGTTCATCGAGATGTGGGGCGACCGCGGTATCCACGGCAGCGTGTGCGGTACCTCCGAGGAGTACGTCGCGTTCTTCGAGTCCGCGGTCGCGACGATCGATCAGGCGTGCGACGACTACGTCCCGCCGGGGTGAGCCGACGGGACGCCTAGGGGCCGTACACGCTGACGAAGTGTCGCGTGACGCCGATCGTCAGGTGACCTCTACACGAGATTCGCGAGCGGGCCGGTGCAGTACTCCGGCGCGCCGAAGACCTGCTCCTCGATCCCGAACGCGTTCTGCAGCGACACGAGCAGATCATTGTGCGGCGCGTTCACGTGCGTCACGTAGCGACCCGTGCGGAAGTAGCCACCGCCCGAGCCCGCGAGCACGAACGGCATGCGCTGATGGCTATGGCTGTTGCCCTTGGACAGCTCGTTGACCCACAGCACGACGGTGTGGTCGAGCATCGTGACGTCGCCCTCGGGAATCGCGGCGAGCTTGCCGAGCAGGTACGCGAACTGCTCGCAGTACCACGTCTGCCGCACCGTCCACTCGGCCCAGCTCACGGCGTCGTCGTCGGCCGCGTGCGAGAGCCCATGGCCGTCGCTGTTGCTACCGACGAACGGGAACGTGTGATGGTTCGCGCCGTTGCTGTACTGCAGGCTCGCGACGCGCGTGATGTCGCACGCGAACGCCATCGCGATCAGATCGATGTGCGCCTGCGAGACCAGGTGCATCGAGCCTGCGTCGTCGGGATTCACCGCCGCGGGTGCACCCGGCAGCATGCAGTGCTCGCCGAGTACTGGCTCGTTCTGCAGGCGCAGCTCGAGATCGCGGACGAGCGCGGCGTGCTGGTCCAGCCGCGTGCGATCGTCGATACCGGCTTGCTGCTTGATCGCGTCGAACTGGCCGGCGACGGTGTCGAGCACGCTGACTCGCTTCGCGCGCAGCACGGCCATCGCGGTCGGATCGGCCGAGAAGTCGCCGAACATGCGGCCCCAGATCGCGCTCGGGTTGTCCTCCGGCGGCAGCGGCTGCGCGGCACCGGAGTACACGATGCGACTGCGCACCTCGCTGCCCGTGTACGCGCTCGCGCGAATGCCCGCCTCGACACTCCCCAGCGGCGTCGTCGCGCCGATGTGCTGCGCGATGCGTTGATCGATCGAGACGCCGTCGCCCCAACCAGCGAGCGATCCGTCGCCGCCGACGAAGCCGCCCACCTGCAGCGGTCGACCGGTGAGCACGCCGCCCATGCCTTGCTGATGATCCTCGCCGGGACCGGCATCGACCGCCGGCATGTCGACGCCGTCGAGGATCAGCAGCTTGTCCTTGAACGGCTCGAGGCTCGTCATGCTCTGCGCGAGCGCGAACTCGGTCTCGGTGCCGGTCGGGAACCACGTCGCCGGCCAGCAGCCGTTCGGATTGAAGAACACGACGAAGCGCAGCGGGTAGCCGTCGGGCGCGACGCCCGGCAGCGCGGCCTTCACATCGCGCACCGCGAGATCGAGCAGCGGTAGCGCGAGCATCGAGCCGAGCGCACCACGGAGCATCTGCCGCCTGTGCATGCGAGCCTTCATGCGTCACCTCCACCGATCATGCGGTAGCGAAAAGCATCGGACAGCGTGATCGCGACCATGAGCTCCAATAGATCGCCGTCGCTGTCCGCCAACGTCGCTTGCAACGACTCCACGCTGCACGCGTCGAGGTCGTCGTCGAGCCGGCGACCGAGCGCGTAGATCGCCCAGTTCTCGACGACACACGCCTGGGCGTCCGTGCTCGTGGCGAGCCGCGCCGACAGCTCCGCGGCGTCGGCGACCGGCCCGAGCGCGCTGGGGTCGTCGATACCGATGATCTCGCCCGACGCGTCGATCGGCTGACCATTCTCGGTCGTGCGCCACCGACCCGCGCCGTCGTAGTTCTCGAACGGGAAGCCGAGCGGATCGATGAGCGCGTGACAGCCCGCGCACGCCGGGTTCGACGTGTGCTCGGCGAAGCGCTCGCGGGTCGTCGCATTCGGATCGGGCGACGGCGGATCGAGCGGCACGTCCGGTGGTGGCGCGAGCTCCTGGCAGAGCAACCGCTTGCGTACGAACACGCCGCGCGCGACCGGCGAGCTGCCGTCGGGATACGCGAGCATGCCGAGCAATCCCGGCTGCGTGAGCAGTCCGGCGCGCTTGCCGGGGATCGTCCACGACCCGGTCACCGGATCCTGACCGCTCGCCTGATAGAAGGCGGCGAGCTCGGGGGTGAGGAACACCTGCGGTGCGCCGAACAGCTCGGCCATGGTCGCGTTCTCGGTGAAGAACACGTGCGCGATGAACTGCTGCACGCTGTCGTTCCAGTCGGCGGCGAACGTCGTCGCATCGAGATCGGGGAACGCGAGCGGATCCTTCGCCACCGAGCCGAGCCCATCGAGGCCGAGCCACTGGCGGTGGAAGTCGGCGACCGACGCACGACCCGCGGGCGACTCGAGGAGTCGTCGCGCCTGCAGCTCGAGCGCTTCGGGATCCGCGAGCGTGCCCGCAGCGGCCGCAGCGAGCAGGTCCGCGTCCGGCATCGAGCCGGTGAGAAAGTACGACAGCCGTGATGCCATCTCGTACTCGCCGACGGCGACGAGATCACCGGGCGCTGCGCCAGCCGGCACGTTCTCGATGCGATAGAGGAACTGCGGCGATTGCAGGATCGCCTGCGTCGTGAGCGAGACCGCTTCCACGTAGCCGTACTGTGCGAGCGCGGCGTCGAAGAGCGCCGCAAACGCAGCGGTCTCGGCCGCGTCCGCCGGGCGTCGGAATGCACGCGGCAACAGCGACGCGACCAGCTGCTGGCCGCACACCGATTCGCCGCTCACGAGCGGATCGCACGACACGAGCAGCGGCATCCGCTCGGTCACGGCACGCGTGGCGATGTCCTCGGCGGCATCGAGATACTGGCGCACCACGTCCTTGCTGACCTGGTGGACGGCGGCGTCGTTCTCGAACAGCCCGCTCTTGTTCTCGTGGGCGAACGCTCGCGCGGGCGCGGTGGTGTCGCCGAGCAGATCGCGAACGGTGTTGTCGTACTCGTAGCGGGTCAGAAGCCGCATGCGCACGGCCGCGGTGCTCGGATCGGCGTCCTCGCACAGCACCTGCGCGTCGGGGAATCGATCCTGCGGCTCGCCGTCGTCGTCGTCGCCGCCGCTCGCGTTGCCGCTGCCGGCATCCGAGCGATCGCCGTCGAGTCCCTGATAGCAGGCGGGCAGGGCAGTGATCGCGACCGCGAGGCCGAGCACGCGTCGCAGGTCGGGTGCAGACATCACGAAGACCCCCATGAAGACTGGACGAGACGGCGCGGTGTCGAGCACGGTGCGATTCTCGAGATTCGTGAATTCGCCGCCGCACGCCGGTCCTGGCGTGGAATCTCGGATCGCGCCGATGCCGCGGATCGCGTCGCGTGGCCGGGGCCGGTCGCGTACACTCGCGTCGTCATGGTGTCGTTCGCAGCATCGCGGGTCGCGGCCGTTCGTCACAAGGTCGAGTTGCTCCTCGCGCGCACGCTCGCTCGCGTTCCAGCCGAGCTCGTCGAGCGGTTGCTGTCGCGACACGCGGTGATGGTCGGTGATCACCGGCTCGACGCGCAGGTGCAGTGGGCGGACATCTTGCGTCGCGCGTCGCGGCATCGACCGATCGAGCAGGGCACCGTCGCGCGAGCGCGTCGCGAGTATCGCAAGATGTCGCTGCTCGAGCGCCGTGCGCCGGTCGTCGAGCGCGTCGAGGATCTCGTGATCGATGCGCAGCAGGGTGCGATCGCGGCGCGGTTCTACCGACCCGCGTGCACGGAAGATCCACCGCTGCTCGTGTACCTGCACGGCGGCGGCGGCGTGATCGGCGACCTCGATACGCACGATGTCGTGTGCCGCACGTTCGCGGTGCATGCCGGTGTGGCGGTGCTCGCGATCGACTATCGACTCGCGCCCGAGCACTCGTATGTGGACGCGGCCGAAGATGCATTGGTCGCGTATCGCTGGGCGCGTGGTGCGACGACACGATTGCGTGTGCGTGCGGATCGCATCGCGGTCGGCGGCGACAGTCGCGGGGGCAAGCTCGCGGCGGTGGTGTGCCAGCTCGCGAAGCAGCACGGCGAGCCGCAGCCGCGGTTCCAGATGCTGGTGTACCCGAGCACCGACGTGGCGACCGACTATCCGTCGCGCTCGCAGTTCGCGGGTGCGCCGTGGCTCGGCGCGGAGCTGATCGCGTGGTTCGAGCGGCACGCGCTGCCGGAGGGTCTCGATCGGACGGACCCGCGCGTGTCGCCGCTGCTCGCGAGTGATCTGAGCGGGCTCGCGCCGGCGCTCGTCGTCGTCGCGGGGTTCGATCCACTGCGCGACGAAGGGCTCGCGTATGCCGCGAGGCTGCGCAGCGCAGGCGTGGCGGTTGCAGTGCGCGATGAGCCGACGCTGCCGCATGGGTTCCTGCAGCTGACGGGGATTTCTCGGGCGGCCGCGCGGGCGACGGATGACCTCGCGGACGAGCTGCGCGCGGCGATGATCTGATACCGCGATCTGTGCGAAGCTCCCCCCGCATGCTCCGCCGCACCCTCCTCCTGCTCACCCTCGCTGCCGCCTGCGACACCGCGAAGACCGAGCCCGCGCCCGCGAAGGCCGAGGAGGCGAAGGAGAGCGAAGATGACGTGAAGAAGCGGATGGCCGACCGTCGGGCGAAGCTCGATGCCGACGGCAAGGCGAAGGTCGAGGCCGCCGCGAAGACCAAGGCCGCGATCGCGACGCTGTGCGTGCTCCCCGACAAGAAGAAGATCGAGAAGAACCCCGACAAGGCCTGCGCCGCCGTCGGCGCCGCGCACGATCGCTTCATGCAGAAGCACTTCACCGGCGAGGTGCTCGACAAGTGGACCGCGGCGAAGGGCACGGCGGTACCGATGACGGTTGCGCAGTGCACCAAGTCCGCGAGCGTCGAGGTCGCTGCGTGTCAGGTCAACGCGCTCGACAACGCGCCGCCGGAGCTCGAGGACGAGTCGTCGGGGATCCTGCGCGGCTGCATCGAGAAGTTCGGACCCGCGAGCGCGCATGGTGCCGCGGCGCAGGCCGGCGGCGCCGTGCCGAAGAAGCGACCCGGCTGAAGTCGCTGTGACGATCCTCGGCGCGAGGGGTCTGCGCAGGACCTATGGCACGCGCGACGTGCTCAAGGACGCGACGTTGTCGGTCGCCGATCGCGAGCGCGTGGGCCTCGTGGGTCGCAACGGCTCCGGCAAGTCGACGCTCGCGAAGATCCTCGCCGGGCTCGAGGCACCCGACGCCGGCGAGGTGACGCGCAAGAGCGGCCTGCGCATGGGCTACCTCAGTCAGACGCCAGAGCTGCCGACGGGCGCGCGCGCGATCGATGTCGTGCTCGCCGGTCTCGCGTCGTGGCAGGCCGCGGTCGCGCTGCACACCGAGCTCTCCGCGAAGCTCGAGCGTGCCGAGGGTGACCTCGACGCACTACTGATCAAGCAAGCCGCCGCGGCAACGCAGGTCGAGGTGCTCGGCGGTTGGTCGATGCGGCACGAGGCCGAGACGATCCTCGATCACGTCGGCATCCTCGATCCCGAGGCGCTCGTCGATCCGATGAGCGGCGGCGAGAAGCGGCGCATCGCGCTCGCGCAGATCCTCGTCGCTGCACCCGAGCTCGCGATCCTCGACGAGCCGACCAACCACCTCGACGTCGACGCGGTGCAATGGCTCGAGATGTGGCTGATGGAGCGCATGAGCGGCGCGCTCGTGCTCATCACGCACGATCGCTACCTGCTCGATCGCGTCGTGTCGCGCACGCTCGAGGTCGACGACGGCGAGGTGTACTCGTACGACGGCGGCTGGAGCCTCTACCTCGAGGCGAAGGCCGAGCGCATGGCCCATGCCGATCGCGCCGAGGCGAACCGCCGCAACTTCCTGCGCCGCGAGGTCGACTGGCTGCGCCGCAGCCCCGCCGCGCGCACGACCAAGCAAAAGGCGCGCATCGATCGGGCCGAGGCCGCGATCGCCCAGGGCCCGGCGAAGGTCGATCGCACCGCGGCGATCGCGATGGACAGCGCGCGCTCGGGCAACATGATCATCGAGGCCGAGAGTGTCGCGGTCGACATCGCCGGCCGCCGCCTCGTTGACGGCCTCACGCTGCGGCTGTCCGAGGGCGAGCGCATCGGCATCCTCGGCCCCAACGGCTGCGGCAAGACCAGCCTGCTGCGCGTGCTCACCGGCAAGGTGCCGCCGTCGGCCGGAGTACTGCGTCACGGCAAGAACACCCGCATCGCGTATCTCGATCAGGAGCGCAGCGGCCTCGACGAGACCGGCACGGTCTACGACAACGTCGCCGGCGACGGCTCGCGCATCGAGCTCGGTGGCGAGACGATGGAGGTCCGCTCGTACCTCGAGCGCTTCCTGTTCACGGCGCAAGATCAACGGCAGAAGGTGTCGACGCTGTCGGGTGGTGAGCGCGCTCGGGTCGCGCTCGCACGATTGCTCCGCGATGGCGCCAACGTGATCGTGCTCGACGAGCCGACCAACGATCTCGACGTGATGACGCTCGGCGCGCTCGAGCAGGCGCTCGTCGACTACGCGGGTACGTTGCTGGTGGTGACGCACGACCGGTGGTTTCTCGATCGCGTCGCGACGTCGATCCTCGCGTTCGAGGGATCGCCGAACCGAGCTCGGGTCACGCAGTACCAGGGCGGCTGGACCGACTGGTCCGAGCGTCGTGCGAAGGATCTGGCAGATGCTGCGCGTGCGGCCGCGGTCGCGCGTCCGACCGCTGTCGCGCCGACGGCGAAGCCGGTGAAAAAAAACGGCCTCACGTTCAGCGAGCGGCACGAGCTCGACAGCCTGATGGATCGCGTCGAGGCGGCGGAGCAGGCGGCCCACGTGCTCGAGCAGGAGACCTGCGATGCGGGTTTCTACACGCGCCCGCGACCGGAGCAAGCCGACGTCGAACGACGGCTCGCGGCGGCGCGGGACGTCGCCGCGGGACTCATCGCACGGTGGACGGCGCTGGAGGAACGGCGTAACGAGTGAGACGGCGAGGCGACGCCGTGCTGTCACCCGAGCCCGCGAAAATTGGGCTAGTGTCCGCGCCCCATGCGTAGAACAGTTTCGTCGCTCACTACGATTTCGGTCCTCTCCCTCGTCGGTCTGCACGCTGGTGACGCCTCGGCTGTCATCGTCGGGCCGGACACATTCGGCTACCGCGCGGTCGATCAGGCCAGCGGCGCCGTCTACAACTACATCGACATCACGGCGACCGGCGACCTGCTGTTCGCCAACGCCGACGAAGCACTGTCCGCTCCGGTCGATCTCGGGGCGCCGTTCACGTTCTACGGCAACACGGTCCTCGAGTTCACCGCGAGCAGCAACGGATTCATTGCCGATACGATCCTTCCCGGCCAGACCGACTTCGGCAACGACTGTCCGCTGCCTGTTCCGCCCGCGGGCGGCGGTGCACGCATCGCTCCGCTACACGACGACCTCCTGACTGCGGCGTACTACCAGTACTTCGACGAGGGCCAAGCGGCCGCGCTCGGGTATCCCGGCGAGACCGCGGGTATCAGCGTGTTCCAGTGGGAAGGCACGTACTCCGCCCAACCGAATTCGAGCGTCGATGCGGAGGCGATCCTCTTCCACGACAATGGCGCGATTCTCTCGATGGTCGCGGCCGCGAGCCAAGGTGGCTCCGGTAGCACGACCGGTATCCAGAATTCCGCCGCGAACATCGGCGTCAGCTACACCTGCAACAGCCCCGGTAGCATCTCCGGCGGCATCACGGCAGTGCTTTTCACGCCGCCGCCGGTGGTGTCGATCAACGAGGTGCGCGTCGATCAGACCGGCACGGACTTCGACGAGTACTTCGAGCTCGCCGGGCCGCCCGGCGCGTCGCTCGACGGCCTGAGCTATGTCGTCATCGGCGACGGCGGCGGAGCGTCGGGGACCGTCGAACTGGTCCAGAGCCTGAACGGCCAGACGATCCCGGCGAGCGGCTACTTCGTCGTTGCCGAGGACATCTTCACGCTCGGCACGCCCAATCTCGAGACTCCCCTCAACTTCGAGAACGACGACACGACCACGCACCTGTTGGCGCGTACGTTCACCGGCTTCAACGGCCAGGATCTCGACGTCAACAACGACGGCGCGCTCGACACCACGCCGTGGTTCTCCGTGAGCGACGCGATCGCACTCATCGATCAAGGCGATCTCGACAACGACCCCTACGGTCCAGGTGCGGCATGCGTCGCGGGAACGTTCTGCAACTCGCTGACGGCCCAGGCGGCGAACGTCGGCCACGCATTCCGCTGCATCGACGCCGTCGGCATCTGGAACGAGGGCACGTTCAACGTCGCCGCTGTCCCCAACAGCGACTCGCCCGGCGAGCCGAACCCGTGCGCCTGTGGCGACGGGCTTCTCGTCATCGGCGAGGTCTGCGATGCCGGCGGCGAGGCCGTGATGTGCGACGACGACTGCACGGTGCCGCTGTGCGGCGACTCGAACGCGAACGAGACCGCGGGCGAGATCTGCGACACCGGAGGCAACTCGGCGACCTGCGACGTCGACTGCACCGCGATCGCCTGCAACGACGGCGTGTTCAACGACCAAGCCGAGGCATGCGACGACTTCGGCGAGAGCGCGACGTGTGACGACGACTGCACCGCGCCGTCGTGTGGCGACGGCAACGTCAACGAGGCGGCCGGCGAGACTTGCGACGACAGCGGCGAGTCGGCGACGTGCGACGACGACTGCACTGCGGTCGCGTGTGGCGACGACACCGTCAACGAGATGGCCGGCGAGACCTGCGACGACGGCGGGCGCTCGGGCATGTGCGACGCGGATTGCACCGCGGCGACGTGCGGCGACGGCAACGTCAACATGACCGCCGGCGAGGAGTGCGACGGCGACGGCAACGGCACGCCGGGCGAGACGGCGACGTGCGACGACGACTGCACGACCGCGGTCTGCGGCGACATGGTCGCCAACGCGCTGGCCGGCGAGACCTGCGACGCCGGTGACGAAGCCGACGACTGCGACGACGACTGCTCCGCGGTGGAGTGCGGCGACGGCAACACCAACGAGGCGGCCGACGAGGAGTGCGACGACGGCAACACCGACGACGGCGACGGTTGCTCGGCGACCTGCACCGACGAGGGCGAGCCCGGCACGAGCAGCGGCGGCGAGGAATCGTCCAGCGGTGGCGAGTCCGAGGGCTCGAGCACGAGCGAGGATCCGACCAACGCGACCGGCGACACGTCCGCGACCGATCCCGACTCGTCGGGCACCGATCCGGACACGTCGGGCAGCGCGAGCGTGACGGACAGCGATTCCGATTCCGACAGTGACGAGGATGGCGACACCGAGGGCGACGAGGAGAGCTCGGGCGGCTCGGGCAACATCACGCCGGACGACGATGGGTGCGGCTGCAACACGACCGACGGGCGCGACCTGACGGCGTCGTTGCTTGCGTTCTTCGGCCTCGGCGCGCTGCGTCGCCGTCGTCGCAAGGTCTAGGTCAGTCGCGAAGCGGCGCGCACGCTCAACGTTCGAGCGTCGCGCGCCGTCGTCGACCCTTGATCGACGTACGATTCAGATGATCGAGCGCCGCGTTCACCACGCGGCGCTCGACTGCGATCCACGAGCTACGCTCGCCGATCTCGATCTTGCCCACGCTCGTCGCCAAGACCCCCCCCGCGCTCGTGCACGCCCCCAGCACATCACCCGGCCGCAGCTTGTCTCGCCGCCCCGCGTGAATGCAGATCGTCGCGAATGGTGCGAGCCACGGCGTCTCGATCGGCGCGATCGCTTCGTCCGCCCGCTCGACCGTTGCGGTGATCCCCGCAGACTTCTCGATCGGATGCAGCCGCGGCAGCGACTCGTCGTCGACGAGACTGAGCGCGTGGCCCACGGCGCCCGCGCGCCCGGTACGGCCGATACGATGCACGTAGACCTCGGGGTCAAGCGGAAGGTCCGCATTGACGACCGCACCGAGCCCCGACAGATCCAGCCCGCGCGCCGCGACGTCGGTCGCGACGAGCACGCGCGCGCTGCCACCAGAAAAACGCGCCAGGATCCGCTCGCGATCGGGCTGCTCGAGATCACCGTGCAGCGCGAGCGCATCGATCCCGAGCCGACCGAGCGCCTTCGCGAGCGCCGCACAGCCGATGCGTGTGTTGCAGAACACCAGCGCCGACGGCGGCGCGAGCTGCCGCAGCCACGCCGCGATCACGTCGGGCGCTGCCTCGGGCGCGACCTCGACGAAGCGTTGGACTATCTGCGGTGCCGCACGCTCGCCGACCTGCAGCCGCACCGGGCCCTGCTGGATCGCCGCGCTGGTGTGCTCGACCTCCTTGCCGATCGTCGCGGAGAACAGCAGCGTCTGCCGCGGACTCGGACACGCGCGCACCAGCGCGAGCACGTCGTCGGCAAACCCCATGTCGAGCATTCGATCGCACTCGTCGAGCACGACCACGCGCACACGGCCGAGCTCGAGCCGACCATCACGCACGTGCTGACCGACGCGACCGGGCGTGCCGACGACGACGTGGGCACCGTGGCGCAACGATGCGATCTGTGGCCCGAGCGGCACACCGCCGGTCAGCACCAGCACCTTCGTGTTCGGCAGCGGACGCGCGAGCTTGCGCAGCTCGACGGCGACCTGACTCGCGAGCTCGCGCGTCGGACACAACACGAGTCCGACCGGGCCCCACTGCGTGGGGTCCAGCGTCGCAAGCACACCGAGCCCGAACGCGACGGTCTTGCCGCTGCCGGTCGGCGCTTCGGCGAGCACGTCGGTGCCCGCGAGCACGTGCGGCAGCGCGGCGATCTGGATCGCCGTCGGCTGTACGTAGCCGAGGGCGGCGAGATTACCGAGCAGCGGATCCGCGACGCCCAACGCCGCGAAGCCGCCGTCCTCAGTCGTTGGTCACCATGCGGTGGTTCGCCGCGTCCCACCGTTTGAGCCGCAGGCACGCCGCGATGTCGTGCGGCGCAAGCGACGTGCGATGGGGAGCCTGCAGCTCTTCGATCGCCGCGAACGCCTCGGGCAGCCGATAAAACGGAATCCGCGCGTTGAGATGATGGATGTGGTGGTAGCCGAGGTTCGCGCAGAACCACCGCATCAGCGGCCCCATCACCATGTAGCTCGAGCCGTTCACGGCCGCGTCGGTGTAGTCCCACTCCGACGTAGTGTAAAAGCGCGTCTCGGGGAAGTTGTGCTGCGCGTAGAACAGGTACGCGACGAGCATGTGATCGACCATCGACGGGATCACCAGCGCGAGCACGGCGATCGTCACGCCGAACTTCCACACCAGCAAGCCGAGGATCGCGAAGTGGATCACGAGCGCGAGCGGCCCGCCCCAGTGTCGCTTCGGGCTGCGGCGGAACGCGGCGATGCACATGCCCGCCATCATCACGAACACGTAGCCGAACACGATCGTCAGCGGATGGCGCGCGCGCAGGTAGTCGCGGCGCTCGGCGGCCGACGCCGCCTCGTACTGCTCGGTTGTCATCACGAGGTACGAGCCGACCGCCGTCCACTGCAGTTTGCCGTTGTTGCGGTGGTGGAAATCGTGGGTTTCCTTCCACACCGTTCGTGGCGCGAGCACGTGGAGCCCGACGAGATACATGATCCACTGCGCGGGCTTGCTCTTCGCGAGCAGCGCACCGTGCAGGTGGTCGTGGAACAGCGCGAAGATCCGCAGCTGCGTCAGGCCGGCGACGATCGAGGCGGGGATCGCAACCCAGAGCGGCGTCCAGAACACCAGCCAGACGCACGCGCCGTAGACGGCGAGCGTGCTCAGCAGGTGGAACCAGGACGTCGTCGGATTCTCGGTCTCGAAGGGCAGTGTTGCGGCGAGAAGCGCCTTGCCCACGCGCGGTGCGGCCATGCGCCAAAGACGGTGCCGCACATCCGCGAGTGACGTCAAGGCGGGCGCAGCGAGTTCAGCGACTGGGGCGCCGGTGCCCGCTACTTGCCCACGTACCGGTCCATGACCCCGCGCAGGCGCGGGACCATGATGGCGATCATCAACGCCGCGAACAACGCGCCTCCGAAGTTGATGAAGAAGATGACCGACTTGTGCTCGAACGCGTCCATCAAACCCGACAGCAGGCCCGAGAGCTTGTTGCCGATCGACGTCGAGAGGAACCACCCGCCCATCATCAACGCGGTGAGACGCGGCGGGCTGAGCTTGGACACGAGCGACAGACCCATCGGCGACAGGCACAGCTCGCCGACGGTGATCACCGCATACGTGCCGGCCAGCCACAGCCACGACGCCTTCTCGAGCCCGTTGTGCGTCGCGTAGGTCGCCGCGATCATCACGAGCGTCGACAACGCGGTGATGAGAAGACCGATCGAGATCTTGCCGGGTGTCGACGGCTCTCGCTTGCGCCGCCCCAACCATGCCCACACGCCGACGATGACGGGCGTGAGTGCGACGACGAAGAACGCGTTGATCGACTGGAACAGCTCGGTCGAAAACAGCGGCTTTTTCACCTCCGGCGCCGTCCACTCCGACTGCGGCAGGTTGTTGAAGTACGGATGCGGGCCCTCGACCTCGATCGGCTTGCCCGCGTCGTCGAGCAGACGCACGCCGTGTGCGTCCGCCTTCGGGACCATGCGCGGCTTGGTGTCGACTTCTTCGACGAGGTCGAAGGTCTTCGCAGCACTCGCCATCGCTGGCGGCATGTCGCGGTTGGTGAAGCGATCGGCCCACACCGTCAGCGCGGAGCCGTTTTGGTGGAACACCGCCCAGAACACGACGACGACGCCGAAGATCGGCAAGAGCGCACCGACGCGATCGCGGTCCTCGCCCTCGGCCTTGCGCCACAGCGAGACGTAGAACCACACGACGGGGATGCACGCGAACAGGAACGCGTCGTTGCTCCTCGAGCCGAACAACGTCGAGCCCTCGCCGAGCACCGCAGGCATACCGAACCACCCGAGCAGCGCGAATGCGGCCGCCGGTCCGAAGACCTTGCCGAGGATGCTGCCGACCGGCTCGTCGCCGGGCTTCGCCGGCTTCATCACGTCGGCCTCGGCGATGTGCTTGCGGCCCGCGATGAACCACGCCACGCCGAGGAACATGCCGATGCCTGCGGCCATGAAGGCCGCCCACCAGCCGATCTTGTTGCGCGCGATCGCTGCGACGAAGTTGCATGCGAAGGCACCGATGTTGATACCCATGTAAAAGATGTTGAAGCCGGCTTCCTTGAGCGGCCGGAAGCGCTCTTGCTGGTCGTAGAGGTTGCCGACGAGCGCGGAGATGTTCGGCTTGAAGAAGCCGTTGCCGATGATGATGAAGAGCAGCGCGAGCCAGAACGTGAGCCCGTCCCCGGGGATCGCGAGCCCGCAGTAGCCGATCCCCATCATGATCCCGCCGAAGATGATGGCCTTGCTGTAGCCGATGACGCGATCGGCGAGCAGGCCACCGACGAACGGTGTCAGATAGACGAGCGCGAGATACGTGCCGAAGATGTCGGATGCCTCGCGATCCGCAATCGCGAGGCCGCCCATCGCGGCGTTCACCGGATCCGCCGGATCCGTCATGTACAGCACGAAGATCCCGAGCATCAGGTAGAAGCCGAATCGCTCCCACATCTCGGTGAAGAACAGGACCGGCAGGCCTCGGGGGTGATTCTTGAACATCCGGACGATCTCGCGGGGAAGCGGAGGTGCCCGCGGATGCTGCCACCTGCCGGCCGTGACCGGCAATCCCCGCGGGTCGATCGTCCGCGCCCGGAGCTACTTCGGGGACGTGAGGTGCTTCGCGTCCTTCAACTCGACTCGCACCTCGCGCTTGCCGTCGTCGTGATCGTCGATGTGGACCTCGACGTCGCCCTGGACGCCTCGTCCACCTCGAGATCGGCCAGTCCTCGCGTCGGGCCTTCGCTCGCGAGCGCGGGTGCCGTCGTCGTCGGACTTGCGAACCTCGATGGTCACAGATTCGGCACCGGCCTGCTGCTCGATGCGCTGACCGATCGCGTTCATGGTCGTGTGGTCGAGCGCATCGACGTCGAGCGCGAACTCGATCGTGCGAATGACGAGTGGTCCGGCTTGCGCGGCCTCACGCGGCACGCTGGTGTCCTCGGAGTCGGTCGCGCACTGGCCGTTGCTACAAGCCAGTGGTCCGGGAGGTGACATTCCAGTAGCGTTGGCCAATGCACCTGCGGACTACGGTCGCCCTGAGCTTGGTTGCGAGCATCGTCGCGTGTTCGGACAGTCCGCCGGCCGGTACCTCGTCCGCGGACACCAGCTCGTCGAGCAGCGGCTCGTCGTTGACGAGCACCACCACCGCGACGACGACGCAGACCTCGGCGACGACCACATCGCCGAGTAGCACCGAGTCCGCCGACTCGTCGGGCGCTTCGAGTACGGGCGGACTGCCGACGGACGTCGGCAAAGGCGAGGTCCGCTTCGTCGCGCTCGGCGACGCGGGCGAGGGCAACGAGGCGCAGATCGCAGTCGGCATCACGATCGCGAGCGTGTGCGAGGAGCGGGGCTGCGACTTCGCGCTATACCTCGGCGACAATTTCTACGACACGGGCGTCGACTCGGCGATGGACGCCCAGTTCGAGCAGAAGTTCGAGGTCCCGTATGCCCCGATCGACTTCCCGTTCTACGTGACGCTCGGCAACCACGACTACGGGCTCCTCGGCAACGAATGGACCAAGAGCGCGTACCAGATCGAGTACAGCACCATCAGCGACAAGTGGACGTTGCCGAGCGAGTACTACTCGTTCCAGCAGGAGCATGTGCACTTCGTCTCGCTCGACACCTCCCAGCTGTTCTGGAATCACGAGATCGACGCCCAGCGGGCCTTTGTCGCCCAAGATCTCGCGACGGTCGAGGACAGCTGGGTGATCATGTTCGGTCACCATCCGTACCTGTCCAACGGTACACACGGCAACGCCGGCAGCTACGAGGGACTCGGCGGGATCATCGGCGGCGCGACGGTGCAGGAGTTCTTCGAGGAAGAGATCTGCGGCCAGGCGCACGTGTACATCTGCGGCCACGATCACAATCGCCAGTGGCTCGTGTCGCAGTGCGGCACCGAGTTCATCGTCTCGGGCGGCGGTGCGAAGCTCACCGAATTCGTCAACCGCGACGACAACCCGACGCTGTGGGGCGACGACCAGAGCGAAGGCTTCTTGTGGGTCGAGATCATCGACAACACCTTCACGGGCGTGTTCTTCGACCGCGACGGCAACCCGCAGTACGAGCGCACGCTCGAGCTGTAGAGCGTGGGCAAGCCAGCGATCGAGACGCACGATCGATCGCGTTGCGAGAATCCGTTGTGCGCTCGTCTACACTCGGCTCGAGACCGCGGCCTGTGAGCACGGCGACGACCGGCACATCGGCCTTCGCGTCGGCGTGGCGGGCATCCAACGCCGCGACCATGACCGCGTTGCCCTTCGCGAGCAGTGCTCGCGCAAACGCATCGTCGGCGCTCGCGGCCGCGACGAGATCATAGGCCCGCAGCGGGAGGACGCGTCGGACTGTTGCGCTTCGCATGCCGCGAGGAAGCCCGCGGAACCCCACGCTGCATTGTCGGAGGTGGCCAGCCGAGGGGCCGCGTCCGGGCCCGCCGACTGGCCGGGCGCCCGACATGCTGGCCACCCTTGTCGCACCCGCTCGCGCTAACGTTCCGAGCCGCGATGCCTCTCTCGCTCGCCTTCTACGATCGCGATGTCGTCGTCGTCGCGCGCGAGCTGCTCGGCGCGGTGATCCGCAAGGACGACGTCCTTCTGCGGATCACAGAGGTCGAGGCGTACACGTGGCCGGGCGACACCGCGTGTCATGCTCGATCGGGTCGCACGCAGCGCAACCTCGCGCTGTGGGGGCCACACGGCCGCGCATACGTGTACCTGTGCTACGGCATGCATCACATGCTCAACATCGTCACCGGTGGTGACGCTGATGCGGCGGCGGTGCTCGTGCGCGCGTGCGAGCCGATCGCGGGCCACGAGACCATCGCGCAGCGTCGCGGTGGTCGCAACGGACCCGATGCGCTCGCGGGACCCGGCAAGGTCGCGGCCGCGCTCGCGCTCGATCGCACGTGGACCGATCATCCGGTCTATCGCACCGGTGGCCTGTCGCTCGAGGTCGGTGAGGCGCCCGCGGGGATCCTCGTCGGTCCGCGGATCGGCATCGACTACGCCGAGCCCGCGCATCGCGAGTTGCCGTGGCGTTTCGCGATTGCGGACAATCGGTCGGTGACGCAGCGCAGTGCGCTGCGCCGCTTGGGTGGGGCGTGATAGCGTTTGGCCAGATGGTCCCCATCGCCCAACGCGCGCGGCCGCGCCGCAATCGCAGGACGGAGGCGATTCGCGACGCCGTCCGCGAGACGACGCTCGCGCCGCGTCACTTCATCTATCCGCTGTTCATCCACGAGGCGGACACCGATGTGCCGATCGCGTCGATGCCCGGCTGTGCCCGGCTGTCGGGCAAGGGCCTGCTTGCCGAGGTCGAGCGCGCGCGCGACGTCGGCGTGAAGATGATCGCGCTGTTCCCCGCGATCGCCGATGCGCTCAAGGATCCCTACGGCGCCGAGTCGCACAACGCTGGCGGCCTGGTCCCGCGCACCGTCGCGACGCTGAAGGATCGCTTTCCCGACGTCATGCTCGTGACCGACGTCGCGCTCGATCCGTACTCGTCGGACGGCCACGACGGCATCGTCGCGCCCGACGGCCGCATCCTCAACGACGAGACGGTCGAGGTGCTGTGCAAGCAGGCGCTCGCGCAGGCGAAGGCGGGCGCCGACATCATCGCGCCGTCGGACATGATGGACGGTCGCATCGGAGCGATCCGCGATGCGCTCGATGCCGAGGGCTTCACCGATGTGTCGATCCTCGCGTACACCGTGAAGTACGCGTCGGCGATGTACGGGCCGTTCCGCGATGCGCTCGACAGCGCGCCGAAGCACGGCGACAAGAAGACCTACCAGATGGATCCGGCGAACGTCCGCGAGGCCCTGCGCGAGGTCGCGCTCGACGAAGCCGAGGGCGCCGACATGATCATGGTCAAGCCGGCGGGCGCGTACCTCGACGTGATCGCGCGCGTGCGCGAGGCGACGACGCTGCCGGTCGCCGCGTACCAGGTGAGTGGCGAGTACGCGATGCTCAAGGCCGCCGGCGAGCGCGGGTGGATCGACGAGCGCCGCGCGGCACTCGAGTCCCTCGGCTCCATTCGTCGCGCTGGTGCGGATCTGATCCTCACCTACTACGCGCGGCAGGCTGCGCAGTGGCTCCAAGGCGGCTGACGCGATGCGTGTGCTCGCCTTCGTCCCGCTCGCGCTCGCGCTGGTCGCATGTCGGCGCGAGGCGCCAGTGACCGAGCCGAAGCCCGCGGCCGTCGTCGCACCGCCGGTCGCACCGCGCGAGCCGGTGTCGCTCACGCTGCACGGCCGCACGCTCGTGGATCCGTATGCGTGGCTGCGGGGCCGCGAGGATCCGCGGACGCGCGCCTACCTCGAGGCGGAGAACGCCTACGCAGCGATCGTGCTGCAGCCTCATCAGAAGCTGCACGACAGGCTCGTTGCGGAGATGAAGGCGCGCATCCTGCCCGACGACGCCGACGTGCCCGTCAAGCACGGGCCGTTCGAGTACGTGACGCGCGAGGTCGCCGGTGGCGAGTACTGGATCGCCGAGCGCGTCGAGATCGCGACGGGTAAGAAGCAAGTCGTGCTCGACGCGAACCTGCGTGCGCAGGGGCACGACTACTATGATGTCGGCGCGTACGACATCTCGCCGGATCATCGGTTGCTCGCGGTCGGCGAGGACACCCGTGGCGACGAGCGCTACCACGTGTCGGTCATCGAGATCGCGACGGGCAAGGTGATCGCCGAGCTCGAGGATCCCGCGGGCTCCTCGATGTCGTGGGGCGGCGACAGCAAGACGCTGTGGACCACGCGGCTCGACGATGCGAACCGGGAGTACCAGCTATGGCGCAACGTGCCCGGCACTGCGACCAAGCCGGTGATGTCGCACGAGGAGGACGACCCGCGCTTTTCGATCAGCATCGGGCGCACGCGCGACGACAAGTGGCTGATGCTCGGCGTCTCGAGTGGCACGACGACCGAGATGCGCATGATGGATGCGAGAAAGCCGACGGACGCGTGGCGCGTCGTGCAGCCGCGGCGTCAAGACGTGCTCTACGACATCGACGTGCACGGCGATCGGCTGCTCATGCTCACGAACGAGTCGTCACCGCGCTTCGAGCTGCGCGAGGCGAAGCTCGGCAACAGCGGTCCCGGCCCTTGGACGGTGAAGGTGAGGCCGGGCGAGGGCGAGGCATTTGGCGGCCTGAACGTGTTCTCCGAGTACCTCGTGATCAGCGGGCGCGCGCGCGGGCTGCCGCAGCTGTGGATCCATCCGACGGACGGCAGCAAGCCCCACGCGATCGTGTGGCCGGATGCGGCGTACGAGGCGCGGATCGACGACAACCCGGAGCTCGACAATCCGAAGCTGCGCGTGATGTACAGCTCGCCGATCACGCCGGAGTCGACGTTCGACTACGTGATCGAGACCAGGACGCTCGAGCTGCGCAAGCGGCAGCAGGTGCCGGACTTCGATCCCACGGTGTTCGACGTCGAGCGCATGGAGGCCAAGGCCGACGACGGGACTGCGATTCCGATCACCATCGTCCGTCGCAAGGACGCGGGCAAGCCGGGGCCGCTGTTGTTGCAGGGCTATGGCGCATATGGCTCGAGCTGGGATCCGGCGTTCGCGAACAGCGATCTGCCCCTGCTCGATCGCGGTGTTGCGGTCGCCATCGCGCACATTCGCGGTGGTGGCGAGCTCGGCAAGCCGTGGCACGACGCGGGCAAGCTCGCGAACAAGCCGAATAGCTTTAGCGACTTCATCCGTGCCGCCGAGCACCTCGTGCAGCGCGGCGACACGACGCCGGACAAGCTCGTGATCCAAGGCGGAAGCGCCGGTGGCCTGCTCATGGGCGCCGTCGTGAACATGCGCCCCGAGCTGTTCGCGGCCGTGATCGCCGAGGTGCCGTTCGTCGACGTCATCAACACGATGCGCGACGAAACCCTGCCGCTGACGGCCGGCGAGTGGGAAGAGTGGGGCAACCCCGCGAAGGCGGACGAGCTCGCGGTGATGCTCGCGTACTCGCCGTACGACAACGTCGCCGCGAAGGCCTATCCCGCGATGCTGGTGACCGCCGGCTTCAACGATCCGCGCGTCGGCTACTGGGAGCCCGCGAAGTGGGTCGCAAAGTTGCGCGCGACGAACACGGGTGATGCGCAGATCCTGCTACGCACCGAGATGGGCTCGGGCCACGGCGGCGCGAGCGGGCGCTATGCGGGGCTCGCCGATCAGGCGTGGGTGATCGCGTTCACGCTCGACCAGCTCGGGCGGGCGAAGTGAATCCGTCGCCGAGACTCCCCGCGCTTCCCCTGAAAGATCAATCCACCGGGACTTCGAGCACCGCCGGGATCCGCAGCAGCTTCGCGAGCACCGTGCCGTCGGGCTTCACGCGCAGGTAGTACTGGTGCCCGTTCACCTCGACCTCGACCGTCAGCTCGTCCATCGCCGCGCCCTTCTTGGTCTCGGCCTCGAGGATCTTGCCGCCCGGAAACAGCTCGGCGACCTTCGCCGCGACGGGCTGCGGGATCTTGTCGGTCGTGATCACGCACTCCTCGTACAGCTCGGTGCCGTCGCTCTTCACCGCGAGCTCGCACTTCGCTCCGTCGGCGGTCGCGACCTCGACCTCGTGCACGCGACCGTGCTCGGCGTAGAGCTCGGTCTCGAAGCTCACGATCTTTCCGCCGGCCCAGCGCTTCTCCGCCAACGTGCGCACCGACGCCGGGATTGCGTCTGCGTTGCCGTGGTACAGCGACTGCTTCGCGAGCGCGCCCTGGGCATCGACGCGGATCTTGAACTTCGTCGCAGCGCCGGGCTTCGCCGCAAGCGCGACAATCTCCGGATCGACCGTGCCACCTTGGCCCGCAGTCGGCGTCGGCGTCGCCCCGCCCGGAGTCGTGGTCGGCTTTTCGTGATGACAGCCGAGCGCGACGATCGACAGGAACGTGAAGACGAGTGTGCGTGCCATGGGCGGCATGCTTGCGCCCTCACTCGGATGCGGTCAACCGGAAGCGAAGCGATCGGTCGCACGGCACAGCGCGGCCGCGATCGCCGGCTCGTTCGCCGAATGCCCCGCGGCCTCGACGACCACGAGCTCGGCCTCCGGCCACGCGCGATGCAATCGCCACGCGTTGCGCAGCGGGCAGATCGCATCGTAGCGACCGTGCACGATGACCGCCGGGATCTTGCGCAGGCGCTGGACGCCCTCGACGAGCTGATGCGGATGATCGAGGAATCCGTCGTTCACGAAGTAGTGGCACTCGATCCGCGCGAACGCCATGGTGAACGCGACGTCACCACAGTGCGCGACGAGCTCGGGATCTTGATGAAGCGTCGCGACGCTGCATTCCCACGTGCTCCACGCGCGCGCGGCCTCTTCGCGCGCACGTCGATCATCACCCGTGAGTCGCCGGTGATACGCGGCGATCAGATCGTCGCGCTCCGAGGGCGGAATCGCCGACTCGAACGCGGCCCACGCGTCGGGGAACAGCACCTTGGTGCCGCTCTTGTAGAACCAGTCCATCTCGTCGGTCGCGAACGTGAAGATGCCACGCATCACCATCTCGGTCGTGCGCTCGGGATGCTTGCCCGCATACGCGAGCGCGAGTGTGCTGCCCCACGAGCCGCCGAACACCTGCCAGCGCTCGACGCCGAGGTGGTCGCGCAGCCGCTCGATGTCCTCGACGAGGTGCCACGTCGTGTTGTCGACGAGCGAAGCGTGCGGCAGGCTGCGACCGCAGCCGCGCTGATCGAACAAGATGATGCGATAGCGCGCGGGATCGAAGAAGCAGCGCTGGCGCGGCTCGGTGCCACCGCCGGGACCGCCGTGCAGGAACACGACGGGCTTGCCCTTCGGATTGCCGGAGACCTCGTAATAGATCGAGTGCAGGTCGGAGACCTGCAGCATCCCGGAGTGGTACGGCTCGATGGGCGGGTACAAGGGCGCGACCTCGATTCACTACGCGCGGGTGCGGTACGCGTCGGTCGCTTCGACGAGCGCGTGGACGATGCCGGGCTCGTATGCGGAGTGACCGGCATCGGGGACGATCTCGAGCCGCGCCTCGGGCCATGCGCGGTGCAGATCCCACGCGGACGTCATCGGACACACGACGTCGTAGCGACCTTGGACGATGACGCCGGGAATCTCGCGGATCTTGTCGACGTCGCGCAGCAACTGGTTCTCGACCTCGAAGAAGCCGCCGTTGACGAAGTAGTGGCACTCGATGCGCGCGAACGCGGTCGCGAACTGATCCTGGCCGGCGTGCGTGATGAAGTCGTCGCTCGGGTGCAAAAAGCTCGTGCTCGCCTCCCACACGCTCCATGCCCTCGCGGCGGCGAGCTGCACCTGCGGATCGGTCGAGAGCAGCCGCCGGTGATACGCGGTCACGAGATCGCCGTGCTCGGCGACCGGGATCGCGGCGAGGTACTTCTCCCACGCGTCGGGGAACAGCGCGCTCGCACCCTCTTGATAGAACCAGTCGAGCTCCGATTTGCGCAGCAAGAAGATGCCGCGCAAGACGAGCTCGGTCGTGCGGTCGGGGTGCTTGCTCGCGTACGCGAGCCCGAGCGTGCTGCCCCACGAGCCGCCGAACACCTGCCAGCGCGCGATGCCGAGGTGCTCGCGCAGCGACTCCATGTCGGACACCAGGTGCCACGTCGTGTTGTCGACGAGCGACGCGTGCGGCGTGCTCTTGCCGCAGCCGCGCTGATCGAACAACACGATGCGATACACGGACGGATCGAAGAAGCGCCGCTGCTTCGGATCGGTGCCGCCGCCAGGACCGCCGTGGATGAACACGACCGGCTTGCCCTTGGGGTTGCCCGACTGCTCGTAGTAGATCTCGTGCAGATCGGAGACGCGCAGCTTGCCGGTGTCGAACGGCTCGAGCTCGGGATAAAAGCCGCGACGCGTGCTGGAGGGGCCCATGCTGCCGCTCATCGGGGGCGAAGCTTCGCCCACCTCGCGCGAACGATCCACTGGGGTCCCCGCGGGAAACTGCACGAGCTCGATCAGCACGCCGCAGCCGCCCTGCGGCGCATCGGCGCTGCCCTTGGGATGGATGAAGCAGACGTCGTGGCCGGACGCACCGCGGCGGATTCCACCGGGCGTGAAGCGCACGCCACGCGCCTGCAACCATCCGACGGCCGCGGGTAGATCGTCGATCCACAGACCGATGTGGTTGAGCGCGGGATCGTGGACCTTCGGCTTGCCGTCGGGGTCGATCGGCATCATCAAATCGATCTCGACGGCGCTGTCACCGAGACCGACGACGAGGATGTCCTCGTCGACGTTCTCGCGCTCGCTGCGAAAACTGCCGGTGCGCTCGAGGCCGAGCAGGTCCACCCAGAGCCTGCGCAGCTCGGCCTTGTCGGGGGCGCCGACCGCGATCTGTTGGACTCCGAGGACCCGGAAGGGGCGCGATTCCAGTTTCGGTTCTGTGGCCAATCGCGGGCCAGTGTTGCACACTGAAGATGCATGGTGTGGGCACTCGCGATCCTCGGTCTCGTCACGGGTGGTGTGCTTGCGATGCTCGCGACGATGCGCGCGATCGGTCGCGCGACCGACGAGCAGGTCCACGATCGGTTGTCGGTGCGTTTTTGGGCGCTGCTCGCCGCGCTCGGTGTGGTGCTCGCGGCTGCGTTCGCGTATCCGATCGTCGCGAACGATCTCGCGGGCACGCAGATCGGTCGCGTGATGGTCGTGCTGATCTCGCTGCCGCCGGTGTTCGTCACGCTGGTCGGGTTGCGCAACGCCGGGATCCTGCTGTTCGCGTCGCG
>Ga0163144_10004126_pt1 | contig 32909 bp, 26 predicted proteins | sample OliLak19BULKMAT1_FD_123175 | JGI IMG/M metagenome (GOLD analysis project Ga0163144, IMG submission 123175) | Freshwater microbial mat bacterial communities from Lake Vanda, McMurdo Dry Valleys, Antarctica - Oligotrophic Lake LV.19.BULKMAT1 | ecosystem: Environmental > Aquatic > Freshwater >... | reverse complement strand
GGGAACATCCTCGAACGGCCGAATTTACAGCATGCTTCGTTCAACACAGCAAAGCCTCCACACCGATCACCGGTGAATCCTATCGTGCAGCGGGTCCGCGCCGGACGACGCCGGAAGAGATCGTTTCCGGTGACGGCGGGCTGCATGCGGGCGGGCGCTGGAACCCGATGGGGGCGATGCGGCTTGTTTATTCGAGCGCGCAGCCCGAGACGGCACTGCATGAAGCGAGCGAGCATTTCCGCTACTACAACTTGCCGCTTCGGAAAGGTTTGCCGAAGGTAGTTGTTGCACTCTCCGTAAAACCGGAGCGGGTGATGGATTTCACCGATGCGTCCTTGATGGGTCTTATGCCGGAAACTCTCGCGATTCTCCTTGCGGAAGACTGGCGTGCCCTGATGTCGCGTGGAGAAACTTCCGCGTCCCAAGCGATCGGCATGGCGGCTTTTGCCGCGGGGCTTCAGGGATTGCTCGCACCCTTGAAGCCGGTTTCGCACGGTGTCAATCTCGTGCTATTTACCGAGCGACTTTCAAAATCCTGCCGGCTCGAAGTGTTGAATGCCGATTCGCTGGACAAACTCGGGAAGTTTGGCCGCGAAACGCAAACCGCATCCGATTCAGTACGAAGTTTTGAAGCCAAGCAAGTCGATTTCCGTCAAAGCCCGGCTGGAAGCGAAGAAAGCGTTGCAGGAGAAGAGAATTCTAATCACGAGGACGCTGCCGATCTTTGTGGCCGAGATGAGGGCCGAATTCGGTCTGTCGCAGACGGAAATGTCGCGCGTCACCGGATACTCGCTGCGTTCGATCGCCGGATGGGAAAGCGGAAAGACCCTCAGCGATTCGGCACGGCAAAAACTCGCAGAAACCAAAAGGCTCCTCATCGCACTCGGCGAACTGATCCCTCCTGGGGAACTGGGGGCGTGGATGCGGTCGTCCAACCCGGCGTTCGAGGGGCAGACGCCGATTCAGGTCATCGAACGGGGCCAATCGGATCGCGTCTGGCTTATGATCTTCCAGATCGAAGCCAACATAGCCACCTGACGGCGGAGAGACGATGAGTACCCGATCGCAACCCAATGCCCCCCTCGCCGATGTCGACGACATCCGCGTATTGCTCATCGACGATCAGCCGATGGTGGCCCAAGCGGTCGGCCGAATGCTCGCGGATGTACCCAAGCTCATCTTTCGGTCGTGCACCGATCCGGCCCAAGCCATCGCGGCGGCTAACGCCTTCGAGCCGACGGTCATCCTGCAGGACTTGGTCATGCCGGATATCGATGGGCAGATGCTGGTGAAGTTCTTCCGCGCCAACCCGGCGACCACGGACGTGCCGATGATCGTGCTCTCCAGCAAGGAGGAGGCCGGCACCAAGGCGGACAGCTTCGCCAACGGCGCCAACGATTACCTCGTGAAACTGCCGCAGAAGCTGGAACTGATTGCCCGCATCAAGTACCACAGTCGCGGGTATCGGAATCTCCTGCAACGCAACGCGGCCGTCATGGAAATCAGCGAGGCCCGGAAGCGGCTCGCCGACGAATTCGCCGCGGGCGAAAAGTACGTCCGCAGCCTCCTCGCCAAGCCGTGGTCGCCGGGGCAGGACGCGGCCGTACACAGCATCGATTGGCGCTTCGTCTCCACGGCCGAGATGGGTGGCGACGCGCTCGGGTATCACAAGTTGGACGACGATCACCTGGCACTTTACCTGTTGGACGTCACCGGACACGGCTTGGCCTCAGCGCTCTTGGGCATCACGGTCCTCAACGTCATCCGCACGGGGACATTGCCGAACACGGACTTCAAGAAACCGGGCGAAGTGCTGTTCGGCCTGAACGAAGCGTTCCCCTGCGAGAAGCACGGCGAGAAGTTTTTCACCATCTGGTACGGGGTGTTCCAAACCAGCACCCGGACGCTGACCTGGTCCGGTGCCGGCCACCCGGCCGCGTTCCTCTTTCCCGGCGACGTGCCGATTGAGACGCCGCCCAAACAACTCGAAAGCCAAGGGCCGATGATCGGCATGATGCCATGGCCCGAGTTCGAATTCAGCAGCGTGACTGTAACGGAGAAATCGCGGCTGATCCTCTACAGCGACGGCGCACACGAAATCCACAAGACCGACGGCACCGACTGGGCCTACGCCGACTATGTCACCACCGTCGCTGAGATGGCGGCCAAGACGCCGACGACACTCATGGACGACCTGCACGCCCTCATCATCGAAATGAACGGCAGAGAAACCCTCGACGACGATTTTTCGATCCTCGACATTCACTTCGCGTAGGTCGATCACGTCGACCGCATAAAATTCTCAGCCGATGCGGAATTCGGGGATTGTATCCGCGTTCGAAGCGGGTTAATCTCGCAAACTCACGAGCGAATCCGGATGGTTCGCGCGTGCCTCCTTACACGTTGTTACACGGAGTCGACGATGCCGCAGGGGAAAGAAGTGTTCTTGGGCCTGAACCAAACCGGGGTGATTGTGTTCATCCTGCTGGTGCTGTTCTGCATCCCGATCTGTTGGATTCCGTTCCTGATCGACAGCATGAAAAGCTCGCCAAGCGCCTGATGGCGCCCGCCCGGAATCAACCTGACTGGCGCTCCCGGCTGCTCCGCATCCTGGGAGGGTTGTCGTTGACGGGCTACGTCCTTTGGAATGCTTGGTGGCTGCTTCAGGCCCGCATCCCGCCGTCGATTTTACTCACGGTCACCGGCCTGCCCGCCCCGACCACCGGCGGCACACGGGCCATTCGAGCGCTTGCCGTCGGCGACCTGGGCGGAATGCTGCGGCACAATGCCTTCGCCCTTCCACTGACGCTCTTGTTCCTCATCTCCATCATCCGCCCATGGCTTAGCCAACCCCAGCGGCTGCCGCCGAGTCTAGCCCGCGCCTGGATCGTCCTTCTGGCTGCGGCGTGGGTCGTCAAACTGACTCAGGTCGCAATGCAATAAGCTTCATACCGTCGGCACGCGAAGCAAGTCCGGCGGTGTTAAAATCGCCAGTTGCGGAGCGAGTGACTTGAGTCGCTTGCCGTCAGCGTTGCCGTTTCTGCTTCAAAACTCATCTTCCGTTCCAATTCGGGCCGACTGAAGACGTCCGCCAATTCCGACATCGTCTCGTCGGATATGAAATGAAGACAGCGGCGGTCCTCGACGAGTTTTCAAATGCCGCCGCCGGACCATTTCGACGGGCGAGAGCTTGAAGAAAAACAACGCTTTCGAAGACGACATTCGCGGAATTCATCACTGCGATTTCGCATGTTTTTTGAGCCAAATTTCTTGCCGCACTTCGTGCACGAGTGCGTTCAGTTCCTCGTCCGTGATCCCGGACTCCTCCACCGTGAGACGAACCGGTTCGGCGATCGCATCCAAATCCTTGAGCGGCTTTGCCACCGCTTCCTTAACCGCATCGGTCTCCACCATCCGGCCGACGTAGTTCTCCAACGTCAGCCCTTGGGCCACGGCTTTGGTGCGAAGCCGTCGTACCGTTTCGCTTTTCAGTTCGATCGTGATCGTCGTCATCGTCGGCCCTCCGCTGATGCCAAGATTTTTGAATCCGTTCCGTTACCCGCAAAGTATGACTGTCGCCACGACTGACCGGTTCGTCTTCATTCCGCATTCCGAAATTGCCGTCACTCCTCGCCCCAGATGCAGACGCCGAAGCCGTTGAGGTCGACGTCCTCGCCCTTGTCCGCGTCGCCGGGGGAGCCGCGGTCGAGGCTGAGCCGGATAAAGGCCCAGAACGCGGTCTTGTCGTTCTGCGTGTCGTATCCGTTGGCGTCGGTGTCGGCTTCGATGAGCCAGCGCCAGCTGCGCTTCTCGGTGCCGGCTTCGGTTGCCTCTTCCTGCCAGCCCTTCAACACGCGGGACATGTTGAGGAGCGCCTGCCGCCAAGCTTTCACGTCCGTGATATGAATCTGAATCTCGTCCGGGGCCTGCTCGAGTTCAGCGCCCGGCAAGGTTTTGACGACCTCGAAGAGCCTCTGCTCGATGGCCGAGCAGCGCCAAGGGGACCAGAGGTAGAACGTGACACCGGGGGCCTCGATCGTGAGACCGAACAGTTCGACCTTCATGGTCAGGCTCCGGTTCGGGAAAAGGATTTCAGCATAGCAGACAGTACAGCCCGATCCGAGTCCGGTCGCGTCGCCGACTTGGGGTGCACATGGTCGCAGGCCAGCTTGCCGCGGAGTTTCAGGAACATCGCCGCGGTGTGTTTGTAGGCGGGCACCGGATCGCGGAAGGCAAAGCAGCCGAGGTACTGGAGGGCATCGTTGAGTTCGTAAAAGGCGGGGTCGCCGTTCGCCCATAACTCGTCCCGCAACGCGAACGCATCCGGGGCAAAGGCACTCAGCCCCAGCAGGTAATCGCTGCCGTACATGACCATGTCGATGGCGAGATCGTTGCCGGTAAAGACTTTGAACTCCGGGCGGACGCTGTTGCGCAGGACCAGACGCTGCCATTCCAGATCGCGCCGCAACGAGGAGTGCTTGGCTCCAAGGCACGCCTTCACGCCGAGCAATCCCTCGAACACTTCCAGGGAATAAATCTTCCCGAACGGCGCGAACATGGTGCCGAGTTCAAACGCGATGAAATCGCCGGCGGCGGCTCCGAGCTTCGCGTAGCTCTCGACGATCGCATCGTCCGTTTGTCCGGTCAGGCCGAAGGACTGCACGATGACCGGCGTGCCGCGAAGTTCCAGAATCGGCGCGATCGACTTCATGTACCCGTCGAAGTCGAAGCTCGCCCCCGGGCCGTCCGGCACGAAGGCGCCCGCGGCGAACTTGCCGCTCGGGCCGACTACGGCGCGGGTCTCCTCGAGCACCTGCCGACGTTCGGCGAGGGTGAGCAGGTTACCGTAGCCCGTGTCCATATTCACGGCGGGAATCAGTCCGCAACGGGCTGTCTCGGCAACGAGATTACGGAAGCCGACCCAGTCGATGGCCTGCGCGTCGGTGAACGGCAGCAGCACGGCCGAACAGCCCGTAATGGTGCGGTTCGGTAGGATCAGCGAACGCGGATCGAACGGCGTGGAATTCATGTCCGGCGTACCATCGGTTTTCCTCGTACAATCCATATTCAACAGGATACGCACTCGCCCCATCTCGGGTATTCACGATGGCCCGCTCTCGGCTTCCGCTTGGTCTTCGCCTCCACACAATCGGGCTGCTTGCCGTCTTAAGCCTCAGCTTTCTTACGGTCGTCCAAGCCCAGCCGCCCTCCAAGCCCGCGGATAAGAACGCCGGCCCTACCGAGTTCTTCTTCTGCTTCTGGAACGTTGAAAACCTGTTCGACGACAAGGACGACAAACGCCGGGATGTCGACGAGGAATTCGACGACCCCTTTGCCGCGAACGGCAAGATGCGACAGGAAAAGCTCGACCACCTCGCGGACATTCTTCTGAAGATGAACGACGGCAACGGGCCGGACATCATCGCCTGTGTCGAGGTCGAAAGCGTTCGCGCAGCCGATCTGCTTCGAGCGACCCTCAACAAACGGCTCGAAGAAGCCAAGGCCGACCCGAAGTTGAAGTACACCCAAGTCGCCATGAAGAATCTCGACGCGGGCCGGCACATTGCTCCGTGCGTCATCACCCGGTTGAACGTCGCCCATGCCTTCACGAAACTCCACGGCCGCGATCTGCGGATTCTCGAAAGCCGGCTGATGGTCAACGGCCACGAGCTCTGCATCGTCGCCTCGCACTGGACCAGCCAGCTCAAGCAGGACAACGGCGGCAACGGCGACCTCGGCCGGAACAAATATGCGGACGCGATCTTCGAGGTCTTCGCCGCGGCGAACAAGAAGAGCATCCACACCGATTTCCTCGTGTGCGGTGACTTCAACGACACACCCGACGCCAAGCCGATCTTCGGCAACCTGGGCGCCGTGCCGGACGCCAAGCGCGTCGTCCCCACGGAGAAGGAACCGCTCTTTTTGAACCTCATGGGCGGCAAGGATCCGAACAGGTTCGGGACGATCTGGTACAACAACAAACCGCTGATTTACGACCACATCTGCGTCTCGCCCGGGATGCTCGACGGCGACGGTTGGTCGGTGAGGCCGGAGACGGTCAGCGTCGTCACCGAGGGTCTGATCCGCGGTACTCGCCGGGAGCCGTGGCGCTTCGGCAACCCGAACAGCGCCCCCATCGGCGGCCGCGGCTATTCGGACCATTTCCCGGTCACAGTGAAGCTGAAAGTGCAGCCGAAGAAGTAAACGAAGAGACCGCGCTGTACGCTTCCGGACCTTCGGCTTGAGACATCCTCGGCAAGCGTAGCGGATTTCAGGAACTTTCGAGGCTTAGGCGCATCGTAGGTGTTAGACTGTTGTCATCCAGCACTAACACGCGGAGCAAGTTTATGTTCGGCATCACAAATCGTCGCCACTTCATGAAGCACGCCGCCGGCGCCGCCGCGATGGCCGTGCCGGGCATGAACTTCATCGACGGCCTTCGCGCTCAAGCCGCGGACCTCAAGAAGAAAAACAAGTCCCTCATCATTCTTTGGATGGGCGGCGGCCCGGCGACGATCGACCTCTGGGACATGAAGCCCGGCAGCGCAAACGGGGGCGATCACAAGCCGAAGAGCACTGCCGCTTCCGGCGTGCAGATCACCGAAAAGCTCCCCAAGGTCGGCGAGCAGTTCAAGAATCTTTCGATCATCCGCAGCCTGACGACCTCCGAAGGCGACCACAACCGCGGCTCGTATCTCATGGGCACCGGCCGAGTGCTGAACCCGCTTTCGGACTTCCCCCACCTCGGTTCCGCCTTGAGCCATCACTACGCTCAGGACATCGAGTTGATGAAGAATATGGACCTGCCGTTGTTCATGTCGGTCGGCGGTCTCCCCGGTGGCGCCGGTGCCGGCTTCCTCGGCATGAAGTACTCGAACTTCGCAATCCAGAACCCCGGCCAACCGCCGGAAAACGTCGCCCCGCCCCGCGAACTCGCCGGCCGGCTCGAACGCCGTAAGGTACTCTTCGACAGCCTCGAAGGCGGCCTGAAAACCAACGCCACCGCCGATGCCGCCCAAGCCCATAAGGACGTGTACGGCAAGGCCCTGCAACTGGTCACCTCCAGTCGCAACGAAGTCTTCGAGTTCAAGAGTGCCCAAGATCAAGCCGACCTCCGCCGCTACGCCCCGACCAACGACGGCTTCGGCCGCGGCTGTCTGCTCGCCCGCAAGCTCGTCGATGCCGGCGTGGCCTGCGTGGAAGTCAACCTCGGCGGCTGGGACATGCACAACGGCATTTTCGCCGCCCTTGACCGTCGCCTGCCCGCTCTCGACGCCGGCATGGGCGCCCTGACCGAAGACCTCGCCAAGACCGGTAAGTTGAAGGATACCGTCATCGTCTGGATGGGCGAATTCGGCCGTACGCCGAAGATCAACGCCCAAGGCGGCCGGGACCACTGGCCGCGGTGCTGGTCGGTCGTCCTCGGCGGCGGCAACATCAAGGGCGGCATCGCCTACGGCAGTACGAACGCGGACGGCACTGAAGTGAAGGACAACCCGACCAAGATCGGCAATCTGTACGCGACGATCTATGCCGGCCTCGGGATCAACGAAAGCCACGGCGACATCCGGGACAACCTCGGCCGCCCGCGCCCATACGCCGCCAACCCCATCTCCGGCGGCGGCGAAGAAAAAGCCGCCCCGATCAAAGACCTGCTGAGCTAAGCCGAAGCATGGAACAAAAATCCACGACGACCCGCCGAGATCCGGCGGGTCGTTTTTATCTTCTCAACGAGGTTGTCGTACTGTACAAAGTTGTTGGTGACGATTTTTGGAGAGGAGTCGGATCATGACCGCGGAACAAATCCGACTTGTCCGCAATGCTCAGCCGTTCATCCCCGTCGCGATTGTTCTTGTTGATGGACGTCGTTTTCAGGTGACTTACCGGGATTACATATCGGTAGCCCCGTTCGGAAATGTTATGGTCTGTTACAACTCGAACTGCACGGCAAACATCCTCAACTCTTCGCTCATCGCGGAACTCGCGTTGGAAGCGCATCCGGCCGACGCGGAACCGCGCGAGTAACCGATGCTGACCGGCAAGATGGTACGGGTGCGGATGGCGAGGTCGACCCTCGTGCCGATCTACCTCAACCCCTCGGATCGCCAATGGCTGTCGCTGGCCGAGCAGCTTTGTTTCGCCTTCGACGATGCCGCAGGGAAAACCCGCGGCGAGTTGGAGGAAACGCTTGCCGAAATCACGGGCGACGGGCCGGCGCAACTGGTGCATCAGGGCTTGGCCAAGCTGTTGGAAGACCGCTGCGAATACGAAGTCTTCGCCGACGCACCTCCCGATAGTGTGCGCGAAGCCGTCTTCCGCTTGAGTACCGAAGCGCATGCCGAAGCGGCCCGCACCAAGGCCGAGTTTGACCGGGCCGCCGTCATCGCGGCCGCGGCGGCGGAACTCGGCATCAATCCGGAGATGGTCGACCGCTCGCTGTTCGCCGATCTTCGCAACGAACAGCGGATCGAGAAATACGACCCGATCGCGCCCGAGGCGTTGCTGTACCGCTACAACGTGTCGCTCGCGCAGGCGATTCTGCTTCGCGCCGTCGGCATGGAGGTGCGTGTCTGGAATGAGACAGCGCCGCGTTATCGACAACTCTTCCGGGCCGTCAAGTTCCATCGGCTGATTGCCGCGATCCGCCCGGGGGATGGTGCCAGTTATAAACTCCACCTCGAAGGGCCGCTGTCCCTCTTCTCCGGTACGCAGAAGTACGGCCTGCAACTTGCGTTGTTCCTGCCTACCCTGCTCCATTGCCGCACGTTTGAGTTGAAGGCGGATGTGCTGTGGGGCGCTGAAAAGAAGGCGAAGCAGTTCATACTCACCGGCGCTGACGGCCTACGCACCCACCTGCCGGACTTCGGCGTCTACACGCCGCCGGAGATCGCCAACTTCGCCGCCAACTTCCGCGAGCAGATCAAGGAGTGGTCACTGACGGACGACCCCGCCCCTCAACTCCTGGACGGCACCATTTGGGTGCCGGACTTCACGCTCAAGCACCACCGCACCGGCGTTGAAGTCTTCGTCGAAATCCTCGGCTTCTGGCGTAAACTCGATATCGAGAGCCACTACAAGCGACTGAAGAAAACCATCCCCGGCAAGTTCGTACTGGTCGTCTCCGAACAATACCGTGCCGACGAAGCGGACGAGTTCGCTTCCGGCGACGGCGTCTACCGCTTCAAGCGCACCCCCATCGCCGCCGAGGTGGCCAAAATCGCCGCGATGGTGAGCGGGGTGGGGAAGTGAAGGTCATTGCGAAGTTTTCACGAGTCGATTCGCGATTCGGTCGTCGCTTGGCGGCTGATCTTCGATGAGGATCCACTTGTTTCGGGAATGACGGCTGACTTGTACTTGTCGGAATTCACGGAATCCTTCGGCAAAACCGGGTCATCTGACTCGGCCTCCGTTCCCGAGCCGACAGTTGGAAGACAGGTTTGGCGGCGTCCGATCGGGGGCAACAAAACGATCTTGTTCGTGGTACGCAGCCCCGAGTGGGACTTTTTATCCTTTCAATGGCAAACCAAAATCATCGTGATCGGTCTTACGTGATGCCCGTGTCGATTTGCCGCAGCATTTCGTCGAGTGGTAAGGAATTGTCCGGGTCATCGAGAGCAACCTGAATCGCGACGATCCGATCCGGCGACAACAGGGGCAGTTCGGGCAAATGCGTTGAAGGCAGTCGCGGAACGATATAGTCGTGATCGCCGATTCGCATGACAGCAAATGCGGGAGCATCGTCTCGATGCCGCAAACGCTCGTCAATCTGCTCCCGTTGCTCCTCGTCAAGAATGAATGGAGCTGAAGAAAGCTCTACAAAGGCTTCGGCTTTTTCTTCAGGCGTCAGCCTGGCGAGCAGTTGTTGCACGGCGGTCATGGATTCGGCTCTCGCGGCCTTCGGTTGCTTCGATTATACTCGGTCGCATTCGGTTGAAAGTGGCATCCGCGGGGAGTGAGCGACCCATGATCGGCGATCGACGACGGTTTCTGGCGGGGTCGACTGCGGCACTTCTCGGCGTTCCCGAGCTGCAGGCGGCGCGGCGGCTCGACGCATTGAACATTGGGCTGATCGGCTGCGGCAACCGCGGGCGAGCCATTGCACGCGAAGTGATCAAGCTCGGCCACAATCTCGTTGCCTTGTGCGATGTTGCCGAGTTCCGCTTCGAGGCGGTTCAAAAAATGGTCGCGGACGCGATGCAGGACGAGCCGAAGCTGTTCTCCGATCACCGCAAGCTCCTCGAACTGAAGGGGCTGGACTCGGTCATCATCGCCACCCCGGATCACCAGCACAAGAATCACCTGCTCGCAGCCTGTGCGGCCGAGAAGCACGTCTACATCGAGAAGCCATTGACCAAGTCGATCGACGAGGGGCAGGAACTCATCGACGCGGTGCGGAAGTCCGGCAAGGTCGTGCAGATCGGCAATCAACGGCATTCCGGGCCGCACTGGGAGGAAGCCGCGAAGGCGGTGAAGCACCGCAACTTCGGCAAGCTCGTGTGGGCCAAGGTCTGGGACTGCCGGAATTGGCTGAAGCGCGACCCGTTCGCGATCCCCAAGGACTTCAAGTTTGACCCAAAGAAATTGGACTGGGACGCTTTCCTCGGCAGCGCCTCCAAGCGGCCGTTCGATGCCCACCGCTACTGGGCGTGGCGGTTCTACTGGGACTATGCCGGCGGGCTGATGACGGACATCGGCGCCCATCAACTGGACATCGTCAGTTGGCTCGGTGGGGTGGATGTGCCCAAGAGTGCGACGGCCAACGGCGGACGCTATCACTTCGACAAATGGGAAACGCCGGACGTGGTTCACGGCGTCTGGGACTACGGCAAATTTGCGGCAACCTTCGCGGTCGAATTCATCAACGGGGCCGACGGCGTCGGGGCCGCGTTCTACGGCACGAAACAGACGCTGATCTGCGATGCCGAGAAGGAGATTCGGCTTTACGACACCATCGACAAGCTGACTCCGGACATGAAACCGATCCAGACTTGGAAGGTCGAACCGGAGACACCCCTGCACGTGGCCAACTGGCTCGACTGCGTCAAAACCGGCGACGACCCGAACAGCCCGGTCGAACTCGGCGTCCGCATCAGCCTCGCAGCCCACTTGGCGAATCTGTCCTACCGCACGGGCAAGAAGATCTTCTGGGATGCCGACCGCCGGGAAATCATCGGCAGTTGAACCCGCGTCGAAAGCCATCGCACGCCGATCCGATGGTTCCTACAACACCACCATGAGTTTGACTCTCGACCGCTTCGGCTTCCCGCATCTCCGCCTGAAATCGGGCGGAGCCGTGGGCCTGTTCCCGCTGCTGAAGGTGCAGTTCGAGTGGCTCCACGGTCGCGTCGGCGGACCGGAGTTGTTCGATTACGGCACCTGCCTGGCACTGAATCCGCGGGGCAGTTGGCGCGGCACGGCCAAACTTGCCAACCTCGATCCGTTGGTCCTGACGGGACTGCTTCCGGAGGAAGCTGCGACGATTGCAGCGGCGCTCGGTGACCGCCGGTTGCCCAGCCCGAGCGAATGGCGCGAAGCCGATGCAGCCTTGGATGTACCATGTTCGCGCGAAGCCTGCGACAAGGTGCTGAAGTTGCCGACGCTGCATCCGGCAGCGGCGTCGATCCTGCAACGACCGCAGGCCAAGCGATGGCGCGACTTCGGCGCGGGCTACCTGGAATGGGTGCAAAGCACGGACGGGTTCGGCCTCTATGGCGATCCGCGGCCTGACTTTCAGTTGAATTGGCTGAGCAATCGCAAACAGCCGTCGCCGATGGTGCCGCGGAACATCGAACGCCATCGGGGCCACACCGTTCGCCTGTTTTGGAACGCCGCTGCGGAAGGACGCCCCAGATGAGCATCACCGCCGAGACGCTGATTTACACCAATGTCGAAGTCGAACAATCGCCGACCAAGCAGCGCGGCTTCCAGGTTTGGCAGACCTCCGCCGGGTTGACGGCGGCACAGAAAAAGGAAATCACCCGCCGCGTCGACGATTACGTTCTGCCCATCGGCACCACGCCCGAAGCTGCTGCGGAGTTCTTCATCCGCGAGGCGTTTTTTCCGCTCTCGGACGGCTCGCTGGCCGTGGCCCGAACGACTCCGTTAAGGGAGCCGGACAAGTTCAAGCGCGGCGGCCGCTTCTTCGCCCACGTCTTCGTCATCACCAAGGCTGACTTTGAAGCGTCCGGTTCCGATCCGTTCGCATTCTTGGCCGCGGCCAAGTTCACCAGCCATCCGTCGCAGATTGAAGAGCCGCTTAAGGGAACCATTCCCTGCGGCGAATTGAAGATCGTGGCAAGCAGCGATGTCGCCCCGGTGTCGGCCTCGTTGACGAGTACGATCGTCGGCCACCTGGACCGCGAACCGGGCAAGCAGAAGACGATCGTGCTCGTCGGCAAGCCGACCGAGATCGTCGGTAAACTTCGGCCGCTGTATCGGCTGCTGCCGCCGCAGCTTCGCGGTTCGTATGCCTTCGACAGCTTTTCCCTCGGCAGTGGTTTGACGCATTCACCCTGCGCCTTCGTCGGCTGCCCGACACCCGAGGCCCTGCGGATGTGGGCCTACCGGCGCTTCGTGAAACTGGACCCGGAGACGGGCGCGTTCGCGCCCGCCGCCGATCCGGCGTTGCGGCCGTTGTATGCGAAGCTGACGGCATCGCCGCTGTGGTGCGAAGCGGACGATGTGGGTCGTGCCGCGGCTTGGCAGGCGGTCGAACTGATCGAGGCCAAGGATTATGTCGCCTTGGCGGACTTGTTCGAGAATCGACCGAACGCCGAGGGCATCCTGAGTGAATTACCAGAGTATCTGTCGGCCGTTGAGGGCGTCAAGGCCGCGAAAGTTGGACAATGCCCGAAGTTGCTGGCTGAGGATGCAAATGTTCGAGCGGTGCTCGACGCAACCTTTCAGGTGCCGACGCGCGAGTTGTTGCGGTTGTTGAATGAGCCGTTGCCGCACCGCAAGTTGGCCCAGGCATTCACGCAATCCTTGGAAGCCGGCCGGGAGTTGACCGAATCCGAGTTGACGGAACTGGAAGCTTGGCACGCGGGCGTTGATGGTTTGCCGATCCTGAAGGCGATGACCGATCGGCTGCGTTACCAGAATCCTCAAGAATTGCAAAGCCTGCTCAATGCGGAAACCGCCGAGGCAGGACGGTTCGGCCACTGGGTGCGTTCCCGCTTTGAACTCGTCGGCATCAATATGGAACTCATCCTGAAACGGTTCGGCCACGGCGCCCAGCCGACGCCTCGGGATTTCTACGATGCCAAACTTTACCAGGCTGCCTTCGATTGCAGCGAAGTCGATGCCCAACTCAAGTTCCGCATGGCCTACCACGACGGACCGGCAGCGGTGGAAGCCTACGTGAAAGCCGGCCATAAGCCGCCGGCGGAAGACATCGGATCGTTCCTGCGGCCGCGACTGATTCTCGGTTGGCAGCCGCTGCAATCGTACGAGTTCGCCTACTTCCTCGGCGGCTACTTCTACCCCGGCTCGGATGCGGACATCAGCATACTCGAGCAGATGCAGGAGAGCATGGGCCTTCGGCCGGGGCGGAAGATGCTGCGGGAGTTCCTGCCCAAACTCCAGGCGCGGACCTATGAGAAGCTCCCCACCCAGATGATGCTCTCACCACCCGCGCAGGCATTTTTCCAGGACGTGCTGACCATGAAGCCCGGCCCGACGCGGACCGCCAAAGTCGAGCAGCTTCGGCAAAGTTTGGCAGCCGGCTCGGAGGCCTTCTTCTTCGAATTGTTCGGCATAATCCGCGCGCGGCTGATTCCCGAGGATCATCACGAACCGCCGAACAACCCACCGCACGATGCCTATCTGTTCGGCTACAAACTAAGATGGCTGGACGGCAACGACTCGAAGACCAACCTGCCGACGCTTCTGGAAATTCTGTTGGGGTCGCTCACCCCCGAGTTGCGCCGGGACGAACGAGCGAAGACGGCCTCCCCGCCGGGCGATCGACTGCTTTACGTCCTGCGTCTGCTCGGGTGAGCCGGCCCGTACTGATTTCGACCATCGCCGATAGGGGTTCGTATGCTTTGCCCGTTCTGCCAGCGTGAAGTGGCGGCGTTCGCCAAGAACCCGGACACGGGCATGCTGCAATGCACGCTCGCCGATTGCCCCGGCCGGGATTTCGACGTGCCGAGCTTGTATACGCGCGAGTACGACAAGCACCCGCCGCTGGCGATGAGCATCATCGGGCCGACCAACCACGGCAAAACCATGTTCATCGAAGGGCTGCTCACGCACCTGGAAGAGCACGTCAATTGGCCGCGGTTCAGCACGCAGTGGATGGACGAAACCAACATGGCCGAAGTCCGGCAGCGACTGCGCGAACTCCGCGGCAGCGGTGCCGTCGCTCGGGCCACGGGGGTCGTCTTCCCGAGGCCGCGGATTCTGCGGCTGCGGAACATTCCCCGCGTCGGCGGCTGTCAGATCCTGATGTACGACACCGGAGGCGAAAGCTTCCGCAACTCCGAGGCGATTCAGGACGCCGGCCGCTACGTCCGCCATTCCTCGGCCGTCGTGTGGATCGTCAGCCTGACGGACCTGCAGTACCCGCAGGAACTCTCGGACTTCATGACCAGCTATGCCGCAGCCATGGACCGCATGGGAACCGACCCACAGACGCAAGCGGTTGTCATCGCGCTGACCAAAGGCGACCGCCTCGCCAACCCCGGCAGCTACGCCGATGCCGTGCTCAAGTTCCCCGCCCTGCCGCCGGAAGCGAAGTCGTTTTTGGAGGACGATGCGCTCGACCCGGGTTCGGGCGAAGCGTGGGACAAACTCGAAAAGGTCCATGTCGCGCTCGAAGCGTGGTTCGCCAAGACTCCGTTGAAGAACAGCATCAATCTGATGCTCGACACCTTCCGCAGCGTCCGCTTCTGCATCCTCTCGGCCCAGGGGTCCGAGGCGGTCAACGAGCAACTCGAATTCCAGATCATGCCGCGCGGCATCCTCGCGCCGCTGTTCTGGCTGTGGCGGCTGGCCAAGCCGAGCGTGTGGGTCGAGAGCGCGGACGGCAAACGCGATCTTCATTACGACTTTCTCGCGGCGCTCGAAGCCGCACCGGACCGCGCCACCATCGAACTGGAAACCGGCACGATCACGATCGGCAGCCCGATCATGCTCAGCAAGCAACTCACGATCCGCGGCAAAGGCATCGGCAAAACGAAGATCGCGAGCACAGCAGAGAAATACGCTTTCGGCATCAAGTCCCCGCTCGTGAAGTTCGAAGGCATCTCCTTCGGGCGGATCGGCGACGCTCCCGGAGACGTCTTCCGCGTCAGCGGCGGTAAGCTCGCCTTCGAGTCTTGCGAAATCGCAGGCGGCAAAACCGGCCCGTCCATCCCCGGCGATGGTCTGGTGGTCACCGGCACCGCCGATGTCAGCCTGGCGAATTGCACCGTCGTCCGCAATGCCGCGGCGGGAGTGAGCGTCCGCGAGCCGGCGGCCAAGGCAATGCTTCGCGCCTGTACTTTGAGCCGCAATCAGGTTGGCCTCCTGATCCTCGGCGGCAGCGTCGGACTGGACAAAAGCACGATTGCGGACAACGCCAAATACGGCATCGACCTCAAGCAGGAGGGCCGAGTGAAGGCGAGCGAGACGGTCTGCCGACGCAACGGCAAGGCAGGTCTGCGGCTCGACAAACCCGCCGCGAAGTCGCCCAGCAAATTCGACCTGACCCTGGAAACCGCCGACGCAGCCAAATTCACCATCGACCTGCGCGACTTCACCTCCGAGGAACACACCGAACACGGCATCGACCTGAACGGCCAAGGCAAACTCGGCGGCGTCAATCTGACCTGCCGCAAGAACGGCCAAGCAGGCCTGCGGCTCGCGGATACGGCGACAGCCGACCTCAGCGGTGGGCTGTTCACGGGCAATCAGTTCGGACTGGTACTGGCCGGCAACGCGCGTGGGATCATCCGCGCGGTGACCTGCGAAACGAACCTCGATTCCGGGATCATGTTCGCCGGTGAGGCCCAAGGTTGGGTGCTGAATTCCACCTTCCGCAATCATGCCGTCGCGGGCCTGCGCGTCGAAGGCAAGGCCGTCGTCGAACATGCGGACAACACGTTCGAAGGCAACGCCGGCGGCGACATGGTCCCCGGTGCCATGGCCCAACTTCGCCAATACAAGCCGGCAAAGCCGGCGAGCGCGGAAACGGCGGACAAGCCGGAGAAGCCCGACGGCGGCAAGCGTAAAAGTTGGTGGTAAATCGACGATCGGGTGGGATTTTCGCCCGGTATGCTTGTTGATCGCCCGGCAAATCCGTTAAGTTAATCACGCGGACGTTCGTAGGACGGGGATACGCGACATGCCGATCGATCCTGACGAAGAAAGTCTGCCGGGCAGCACCCTACCGGTCGCCAAGCTGACCGCGCCCGTCGTGCCGACGGTTGCGAAGGCGACCGGTCCGGCGGCGGGTCTGCCGTGGGGCGTTTGCGGGGTCGTCCACGAAGCGGGCGAACTCTCCGCCCATCTCGGTTCCCGCGGCGTGACCCGCTACGTTGCGGACGGCGTCCGCTTCTGTCTGCCGCCGTTGAAGGACGCCTTCTGGAAGCCGACCCCCGGTCAGGCCGACAGTTTTCAGATGCCGTGGCCGGACAACCCCGCGCAGGCCCGCACGCTCGCCGGGTTCCGCCGCGAGCTTGAAGATGCAGCCCGTGCCGGTCGACTGCGGAAGGGCAACGATCCGATCCTGAGCGAATTGAACCACCTCGCGATTCGCCTGTGCGAGTTGGCGGAGAGCCTGCATCGCTCGCGCTGGACGCTCGGCCTGATTCAACCCGCGAACGTAGTGCTCAAGACGACGCCGGATGGCCCGGAGCCGGTGCCGGTCGACCTCGGCTTCACCTGGAAAGGCAGCTACGGTCCGCCGCCGTGGGATGCCTCGCCCGGCAAACCGGCCTGGCTCGATTCGACCGGAACGGACTGGCTTTACGACGTCGCCGCCGTGCGTCGCCAGTTCGCCGACCCGGCCGAAACCGCCTTTCCGCCCGCCGAGCCGATCGCCGACGTTCGCGTGCTGGCACGGCTGTTCGCCTGGCTGCTCTCGGGCAGCCGCGATGCCGATGTGCGGGCACCGGTCCGCTCCTCCTCCCCGGAACTCTGGCGGCTGCTCGCCGCCGCGGCCGCAGGACAAGTAGCCACAATCCGGGACTTCTGCGATCATCTTCGCGATAATCCGCTGAGCGAACATTTCACCGACCCGGTCGAACTCGCCCCGCCACCACCCATGCCGAAGCCCAAGGAATCGGGCGCAGCGATGCTGATTCCGCTCCTCGGTATCGGCTTCCTGTTGCTGCTGGCGCTCGGTGCCGGCGGTGCCTACTTCGCGGGGCTGTTCGACAAGACGAAGGAACTCGCGGAGAACCCGACGACCGAGCCGAGCACGCCGAGCATCGAGACGATCTCGACGCCACCGACCGAGAAGTTTGCAACGACGCCATCGACGGCGTCCAAGGAAAAAACCCCTGCGCCCGCCATCCCGGCCGAGTACGGTAAAGCTATAGACGACTTGGTGGCCGCACTGCGGAAAAAGGACGGCAAAGGTGCAGCTGCAGCACTCGTGGCCGCCGAGAAGATTCTGAAGGACAAGAAGATCGACAAGCTGCCGCCGAAGGAAGCCGCCGAACGAAATAAGAAGCGGGACGAGTTCCTGAATCTGTGGTACGCGGACTACGAGAAGATCGTGACCCTTTCGAAGAAGCCGACGCAGCGCGACCTTGCCAAGGAACAGCTCGTCGCTTTGGAAAAACAACTGAAGACCCTGACTGACGCCTACCCGACCCCGGCCTCGAATACCGACCTTTACTTCAAGGAGCAACAATGCCTCGACTTCGCCTCCAGATTGTCACGGCAATTGGCTTCGTCACCCTGATCGCGACGACACTGCTGTTCGCACAGGAGAATACCCCGTCCGGCCAGAAGAAGGCTGAGCCGCTGCCGAAGGCCGCGCCTGCCGACCCCAAGCGGCTGCCCGGCGAAAGCAACCCGAGTACGACTTTGTACCTGGTGTTGCTAACCGGGCCGGATGAATTCTCCGACGATATCGTCATGAATGTGAAGAAGGCGCTGACCTACACTCAGGCAACCTACGCCGGCGAGCCGAAAATCAAGGCCGTATCGCCGACATTCTTCGAGGAATTCGCAGACCTCATCGATCAGGCTTCCACGGTCGGGGCGGCGGCGGAAGATGTTTTGGGCGTCAAACGGCTGTCGTCCCGGGAAGTCGTTTACGAGTTGACCATCGATCCTTCGCAGATCCTCAAGAAGCTGGAAGTCACCTACAAGAGCGGTAAGAAAGAAGAGTACGAACCGGCCGGACCGGGCGAAAAAAGCGCGCTGACTTTGATCGTTCCCGGTAAGTACGCCTTCACGCCGTTGGTGGGCGATACGCCGAAAACCTACGGCGTCACGGTTGGCGAGTTCGGCAAGAAGGACGCGACCAAGACGGCAAACTGGCCGATCACCTCGAAGTATTTCGTCCTCACGCTCAAGAATTTCGTCGGCAACAAGGACGCCCTCTTCGCCGCGCTCGGTAACCCCGGCGTCGTCGCCAACCCGTTCAAGGTCAAGCGTGGCGATGACCTTCAGTTCGCATTCGCCAGCCTCAACAGCACGGCCGCGGAAATCGACGAAGATCCGATCGGCATCGACGGCATCCGTCTTACGGCCGAGAACCTGCCGAACTCCGTCGTTCGCCGGGTCTGGTGCTACTTCCCGTTGGATGAAGAGGGAGTCAAGAAAGCGATTGAGGAATTCCGAAAGGACGGGTTGCGCAGCGTCTCGATGTCGAAGGAAATCCGCAAGAACAGCGACCCGGCCACGAACGCCAAGGCCACGATCAACGACTCCGACGCGCCGAAGTGGTACGAACTGGCGACAGCACCGGCCGCGGAAGCCGGGCCGCGGGTCGGCTTCGTGCGGGAACTCCGGGTCGACAATCTCCGCAAGCTTTACGACCGCTACAAGACGCTGTACAAGTTCATGGTTTGGGAATTCGACAACGGTACGGCCGCACCGGAAGCGATCGCCATTCAACATCCGAAGACGGAAATCGGCAGGGTCTATGCAATCGAACGCGAACTGCAGGGCTGGCGCCGCAAGGCGGAAGCGGCCATGAAGAAGGAAACTGACAAGGAAAAGAAGTAGCCCGACTGAAATCCTCTCGGCCATTTTCGACACTCGGCTTTTGAGACTGCATCATGTTGCCCCCGCCCGATGTGCTGACTTCGCAAGCCTGCCCCTTGCTGCAGAAGCACGGTGGCGGGGCGGACGACCTGGTGCAGCTTTTCAACAAGGCCGCGAACGAACTGCTCCAGCTGAAAGCGGATGCGGAACTCGGCGGGCTTTTCCGTACGCCCGAGTTCCAGCGCGAGATCGTCACCGCCTTGACCGCCGTTCGCGGCGAGATGGTACGCCAACGTTACACCGTTGGCTTCATCGGCCTGTCACAGGCCGGGAAATCGACCAGCGTCAACAACATTCTTGCCGAGGAGGTCTGCAAGTCCGGCTCCGGCGTGGCGACCTCCAGCCAACCGGCACGGCTGCTGCGATCCGCCGGCCGATCGTTGGACGTCATTTACCTTCGCACGGAGGACTACGAGCGTCGGCGACTCAAACTTGCGCAGGAGATCGGCCTCGCCAGCCCAGGTGCCGATGCGGAACTGCTCGAACAGATCAAAAATGACAGCGTCTTCGCCGAGGTCTACGACAAGCCGCGGTTGAAGAAGGACCGCGAGTTCCTCGCCCAGTTCATCCACGCCGCCAACAAGCACCGCGACTATCTGCTGCCCGAAGGGAAGATTCAGGATCGACTGCCTTACGACGACCGTATGAAATATACGACCCACTCCAAGGAGGGCGGGCCGAACCAGACGCTGTTGTTGAAGGAAGCCGTCTTCCATCTCGATTTGGCGACGATCCCGGACGAATTGGAAATCTGCGATTTGCCGGGGTTGGGTTCGGAACGGACCATCGACGACATCGTGACCTTCGAGTACCTGCCCGATTTGAACGGCACCCTGCTCTTCGTCAACGCGGCGATGAACCTGAAGGACGTGAGCCTGACCAACGCCATCAACAAAGTCCGCAAGGTGTTCGAGGGGGACATCAGCGGTCGGGCGTGGATCGTCTTCACCAAGCTCGACGGCCTGACGGACAATTACTTTCGCCCCGGTACCGACAACATCTTCGCCGGGGTGATGGACATTCTGAAGGATCAGCAGATTCCTGCGACGCAGGTCTGCTTCGTCTCCAATGAATTGTTCAAGGAAGTCGCTTCGGAGCCTACGGAGAACAAGCTCGCCTATGCCGCAAAGCGGATGAAACAGACGGCCGCGAAGCCCATCCCGGAGACCTGCCCGCCGGATCTCGTGCCCGCGTGGGAAGCCCTGCTCGCGGACGGCGGCATCGGCCGGGTGCGGTCGCTCATCACGTCCGAAGTCGGCCGGTCCTTGGCCGGGCAGATCCGGGCGGATGTAATCAAGCGGCTCGGCCGCTTCGAGAAGGACTTGGCTCACCGCATCGCCGCCGAGAAGACCCGCGTCGCCGGCGGCAGTCAGCTCTACGAAAAAGTCGGCACCTGTCGGGCCGTCGTCATGGACCTGGCCCGCAGCCTCGTCGATCAGCCCTCCGGTTTCGGCATGCTGCAACAGGCCGAGGAGTTCCGCAGCCGGCTGCGGGGCTTTCTGGACAATCCGGAAACCAAGCGCGTGCTCGCCGCGATCGACCCCGCCAAACTTCCCGGCGAGTTCACCATGCACACGCGGATTCTGTCCCAGACCTTCAAAACCGAACTCAGTACGCGGATCATCGACCCTACCTACGCCCAACTCGCCGGCCGGCTCGACGACCTGCCCAAGGTGCCGATCAACGGGCACGCCACCTGCCGGGACGCCTGGCAGACCTTCCGCGAAGAAGATCGGGCTGCCGAGGCGTGGGCGACGGAACTGCCGGACTTCGGCGGCCGGGAGATGCTCGATTGGCTCACGTACGCCGCCGCCAACGACGACACGATCACCGGCCTGGTCTATCAGGACATGATGGGCGAAAAGATCAACGCCGTGGTGCACCAGACCATGCATCTGCTGCGCGGCCGGCTGAAGGACCGCCTGAACGGCATCGTTCAGGAACTGGAACTGCTGACCAACCGACCGTAGCATCCGTCGCAACATTCTCCCGCGGAGCCGCAGCATCATGGCACTCGTGATTTCGATGGACGGGGTCTACACCCGCGCCGGCAATCTCAGCCAGATTTTCCCGATCGCCGGGCAGCTCAAGCCGCCCGCGCCGTGGGAACGCCTCAACGAATTCGGCCTGCTCATCCACTGGGAACGCAAGCACGACTGGCTCAACCTCAGCGCCCGCGTGCTGCCGACGAGCGGTTCGCCCGTGCCGTTCGGCGACGACCTCACGGGTTTGGATGCGGTCTGCGTCAAGCACGACGTCAACCGTGCCCAGCTCGCCCCACAGGCGTTTCTGGAATCCTGTTCCTACCTCGTCGCCTCGCTGCCGAGTTCGAACCAGATCGAGCTGACGGTCGAAGTCGACACCGACTCGGCGGGCTTCAAGGAGGTCGTGGAATCGCACCGCGACCCGACGACCAAGAACGTCGTCCTGCCCATTCAACTGATCTACTTCGACCAAAAGCAGTTCAAGCAATACGTGCAAAAAGCGTCCCGCATCGACGTCTCGTTCAAGCCCTGCAAGCCGCTGCCCAAGTTCAACGGCGCGATGGCGATCGACCTCGGCAACGCCGTTTCGACGATGGTCTCCCTCTCCGAGTCGTCCCGCGTTTACGAAACCGAAGCGGTGCAGATCGTCACCCTCGAAGACCGCAAGACCCCCGAGCCGACACTGCTGACCACCGCGATCCGACTGGACGAAGTCCACACGCCCGACCAACTCGGCATCGCCGGCACGCGCAGGCTCCCGAGCCTGCCGAGCGACGACAGCACCAAACACTTCCGGTATGCCGTCGGCCGGGCGGCTGTCGCCGGCACCGGGCCGAGTGTGGAAGGCGTGGTCGTCGGCGTCAAACAGTTGCTCTCCGTTCCTGCCTACGAGACCGGTAACGCCCCGGAAGGCCGCGAGCCGCACTTTCCGCTCAACGTGCCGCACCGCCTGCCGGGCAACGCCGCGCCGCAATCCGAGCAGATGGAGGTGATGAACCACTTCCCCGGCGAACTGGTCTTCGCCCACCTCATCGGCCGCTTCCGCGCTGAAGCCAAGGCTTGGCCGGCCGACATCGTGCTGACCTACCCGACGACCTATACCCGCGGCGAACTCAAGCAGCTCGTCACCGCGGCGGCGCGCGGCTGGCTGCGCGCCATGCAGCAGCCGCAATCCCTGAGCCGGGAACCCGAGGACAGCGGCGACAACGATCTGAATCTGCTCGTCGCCCAAGTCCGCGGCTGGCTGAACAACCCCGGACGGATGACGGCCGAGTGCCCGGTCGTGAAACTCGCCATCGATGAAGCCACGGCCGCAGGATTCTTCCACATCCATCGCCGCGTCTTCGAGAAGCCCGGAGCGTTGTCGCGCTTCCGCTACCTGAACCCCAACGGTACCCATGCCTTAGTGATCGACTGCGGCGGCGGCACGACGGACGTCGTGATGATCCACGCCGTCGCTCCCACCACCAAGAACCTGAAGTTGGACATCCTCGCCCGCACCGGCCTTCGCGGCTTCGGCGGCGACCACATCACCCGCGAAGTCTGCAGGATCCTGAAGGCGAAGCTGACGCTGACTTTGGCGAAGATCCTCAACGCCGCGAGCGTTCCGCAGGGTCTGCAACTCCCCACCACCGGACCGGCGGATGGCCGGCAGGCACTGACGACGGTGAACAACTTCCTGCAGAAAGTCGATACCTTGCCGAAGCCCGTCCACGGCCGGGATTACGTGCCGACGCGCTTCGCGGTGAATGACCTCAGTGCCGAAGCGACCGCCGCCCGAGGCGCCTTCCGCGCGATGTGGCGGTTGGGCGACGAACTCAAACGCAAGCTCGGCGACGGCAAGCCGGTCAAACTTTCCGCGCTTGCACCCGAGAACCTGCGCAAGGAAACTTCCCCCCTGATCCGGGTGATTCTCGACGGACTGACGCCGCAGATTCAGGCCCAAGTGACGCAACAACTCGGCGACATCTCGATGGCACCATGGGAAGTGGACGCCTTGGTCCGCCGGCAGATCCTGCAGATCATCGCGAAGTGCAATAAGCTGATTTCCGGCAAGGTGAAGGCGCTGCCCTCCGGCAAGGTGCCCGAAGTCGATTGGGTCGTCCTCTCCGGCAACGGGGCCCGTTACCCGCTCGTGCAGTCGATGTGCAAGGAACTTCTCAACGTCGCCTTTCTGGACAGCGCGGATAACAACCGATTCACCTTCGACTCGGAAAATCTCAAGCACGCCGTCGCCAAGGGGGCCGTGATGGCCCGGCTCATGAGCCGGGTCGCCCGCACCGCCACCGTCGAGTATCCGCCGAACCTCAGCGAACGCCTGCCCTACGAAGTCGGCCGACAGGAACTGGACACGGCAACGATGCAGACCGTCTTCCGCGAGTTCACGATGTATGCGGACCTGATGAATCAACCCGCCGCAATGACGATGGAAACCGGCGCGGAAGGCCAACCCCAGACGGTCGTGCTCGAACGCAAATTCCCCGGGGACGAACGCTGGTCCCCCTTCGGCAGCTACCACTTCCCCAACGGCGTCTCGGGACCGGTGGAAGCCGTGTACGACAACGACGATAACCGCTTCCGCGTGACGGCGGGCGGCGAGGAATCGCTGTTCACGGACCTGACCGATCCCCTGGAACACGTCAGCCCGCAGAACCGCGGAGACTTTTAGCGATGACCGCGACCGCTTGGCCGCAGGATCTCGGCGACTCGCTCGCGGCCTACGCCGCCGCCTTGGAGTCGCTCCCCGGCGGTGAAGACGCCGCCGCCCAGTTCCGCATCGACCTGATGACGCCCCAACCTAGTGCTTGGGGCTTAGCGCAGCCGCTCTCGCTTTGGGGACGCTACCGGCCGCAGGCTCTTTTGGCGCGATCGATCCGCAGCCGCGAAGCGGCCCCCGGCATGTTCGGCCGCTTCAAACGCGGCTGGTCCAAGGCGGGTGAAGGCGAGGAGTTCCCTGCCGTCGATCTCGACAACCTCTTCCCGTGGGACGACCTCGCCGGCCCGGCCGCCAAGGTCGAAGTCACGCTGCGGAATCTGCCCAAGGAAACCGTACTGCTCGCGCGACTTGGGGAAACGCTCGAGGTCTGGCCGCCCGCCCCATCGCAGTTGCCCATCGAATGGCCGATGCTGCGCGACGCCATGCTGACAGCCTTGCCGGCCACCTTCGCCGGCCCTCCGATGATCGCTTTCGTGCGACGGTTGTTGACGGCGGAGAAGCGGACGGCCGAGGACGTCATCGCCGCCGGGTCGAGTTTGACTGCGACGTGGGCCTACCGCGCGCTCCTTGCGGAGCAGCCGCACCTTCTTCCCGAACTCGATGCGGCGACGCTGAAGCCGACGGCGATCCCGTCCGGCACTCAGGAAGAATATCGGGAAGGTGCCGAGCCGATCGGCAGCCTGCTGCGGGTACTGCGCTTCGCGGTGCCGCCCGAGCAGCCGCTGGTGTTGCGTAGTGCCGGTCCCAAGGTGCCGAACGGCTTGGCCCTCGCCGTGGCACCGATCGATCCTCGTTCCTTACCGCCGGGGCCGATGCGCGATCGCGTCGTGATCGCACGATTGGCGTGCATTCAAAGATTGCTGAATGAGGACGCGACGACGGACGCTGTGGTGCTGACCGATGCCGAGCGGGCCTGGGTTGCGGTTGTCGGGGCCGATCCGAAATTTGAAGCCTGGTACCGGCCGATCCTGCGCTGGTCCGGACTCTCGCTGCTGCCGGAGGCGACGGCCGCCGGCTTCCGCTGGCCGGAGGATGTGTCGCTCGCCCAACCCGGCGTGACGGGGCAATTCGATGCCCAGCCGTTGGGGACAATCCTGAGTGTCGAACGGGCCGCACTTCATCCGCACGAGGCCGAGTTCACCATCAGTCTCGGGCCGACGCCGAGCGCCGCTTCGATCGCTGGGGACTTGTGGAAATTGCCGGCGAAGCAACCCCGACTTGAGGCCGCGGCCAGGCTCGTCGATCGTATCTGGCGAAAGCGAACGCCGACACCGCAACACGTGCTCGATGCCTGCGATGCGATCCATGCGTCCGGATCGCCGGAGTCGTCCGCGGCCATCACGGTGCTTTGCGACTTGGCGAAGCACTTCGACATGAAGCTGCTGCCGATGGACCAGACAACAACCTTCGATAAAGATGCCGAGGAAACGACCGGTGTTCGCGGTGTGCCGGTCTTCCGCCTCAACGACCCGATCGGCACAGTCTTCCGCATCCGGTCCTACGGCCTGATGGCAGGCGGCATCGTCGTCCGGCAAGCGGAAGTATCCGTGAGCGTCGGCGTGCCGCCGCCGTATCTGACCGAGATGGAAAAGCTGCTGACCCGATGTCCCACGGACGTTGCTGCGCCGCTGAAGGAATCATTCGTGGGCCTGCGGCGTGCCGCCCTCGATCAGTATCTCGAACAAGCCATGATCGACCTGTTCCAACAGTTCTGGAACGACGTACAGCCGACGTGGCACGCTTGCGACGTCGAAGGCGCGGCCGGCTTCGACGGCTGTCTGCAGCGAAGTCTCGAACAGCAGTTCGGCCTGCACTGCTTCGAACCGCGATCCGTGTTGGAGCACCCGGACGGCTGGGCCATCCTGCCCCCGGGTTCACGCATCAACAGCGGTCGCGTCCGCCGCATCCTTACCCCCGGCCTGCTCGATGCCGCGGGTGGCCTACGACTCCCTGCGTTGGTCGAGGCGGACTGATCCGAACATTGCGGAGTCCGGATTCGGAATGCGGATTCTCAAGCTGCTTCGTTTTTTCCTTCAGTCCGCATTCCGAAATCCGCGATCCTAAATCGCCGCACCGGGGCGGATCGCCGCTTCGGCGAAGATTGCCGCCAGCCATTGGACCGGGTCATTCTTCGCGGCGGCGGTTTCGCGGTAGGCGTTGTAGTCCCCGACGCGGCGGGCGAGTTCCAAAACGCCTGGGCAGGTGAGCCGCGCGTCGTCTTCCTCAGCCAAGTATTTGCGGGCCAGCGCCAAAGCATCGGCCGGGCGGTTGACCTTCAGGTAGAGATTGACCAAGACCTCAACGGGAAACTGATAACCATCCGCCACCGCCGGCTCAATCTTGGCTGCGAAATGGGCGAGCGACGCCTCCACATCGACTCCGGCGATGGCGTTGAGATATGGCAGGTAGTCCTTGTAGACGTGCTCGAAGGGAGGGTCGTTGGTACCCGACAGCATCGGACTCAGTGCCGCGCCGTAGGCGGCAAGATCGCGGGCCAAGTCCAGGTCCGGCCCCGGCGTCAACTGCATGGCGGACGAGACCACGCTGGACAGGTGCGACGTGTCGATGTGATAGGCATCGTCCGCCGTCAACACGGGATGAGTCTTGACCCAGTCCGCGATCGTTTCGTCCGGATTCCCGCTCAGCCCGCGTTGGATGAGGTCCGCGGCGAGTCGTTCGCGCAGCTGGGCGTGAAGTGCCTGCACCAATCGCTGGACGCAGTAGTCGCGCAGTTTCGGGTTGGATGCGAAGTCGGACGAGCCGACCATCGTGATCGCGGAGCAGACTCCGGACCGATCCAGAATCCAATCGAAGCCGAGTTCCGGGGCGACGCCCTGCTGCCAGGCGATGTCCACGAGCGGGTAAACATCGTCATCGGCTTCGGGAACGTGAGCGAGCAGCGCGGCCTTGATCGGCTCGGTTTCCTGCAGCATCCGGAAGTAGGGCCACGCCTTTGCAATCTCGCCGCGCTCCAGGTGCAGGCCACCGACGTGTCGACCTCCCTCGCGGATCGCGGCCTCGTAGGCTTCATGGGCATCGGCCGGCAGGTCCGACGCCGGGCCGGTGGGAAATGGCGACACGCCCAGTTTCAGTCGGGATTTCAGAAGCAGCGCGTAGAAGAGTTGCTGGAACTCGCCCGCGTTTCGCAACTCATCCGCGAGAGCATCGACGGCCCGCTCGCCGCCGCCGGAGTCGAACGCGGCCCGGAGATTCGTGTAGAAGTCCGGGCCGTACTTCGGCGCCAGCGGGATGCCGTCCGTCTCCATCGCGTGCCATCTCCGAAGTGTGATCGTTGAGCAAAATGCCTTACAGCGTGCCGAGTTCGCGGAGCTTGTTCCGAAGAAACTTCGCGCGCGCGGCGTTGCGTTCCTCCGGGTCCAGCGGCGTGCCCATGATCTTCTGCAGGTGGGCCGATTGCGTCTGGATGAACAGCTGGTTCAGTACCGGGGCGGGGATGTCGTCGATCAGGTTCAGGTGAATGCCGAGCCGCACCGCGGACAAGAGTTCCATCGTCTCATCCGAGGTGATCATGACCGCGCTGCCGAGAGTGCCGACGGCGCGGGCGATGCGGTCCTTCTCGGCCTGCTTGCGTTCCTGCAGCAGGAGTTGCCGCGCTTGGCGTTCGTAGGTCACGATCATCTGAATCACATCGGTGATCTCCGTCAGCACCCGGCTTTCGGCGCGGCCCAGCGTGACCTGGTTGCTGATCTGATACAGGTCGCCACTCGCGCGACTTCCTTCGCCATAGAGGCCGCGGACTACCAGGTTGATCTTCTGCAGCGCCTTGAAGACTTTTTCCAATTGCTTGGTGATGCCGAGTGCCGGCAGATGCAGCATGACACTGGCGCGCATGCCGGTGCCGACATTGGTGGGACAAGCGGTGAGATAACCGAACTGCTCGTGGAAGGCATACGCCAGCCGCGCTTCCAACGCGTCGTCCACTTTGTTGATGATGTCCCAGGATTCGTCCAGGGCCAAGCCGCTGCGGAGCACCTGCACGCGCAGATGGTCCTCCTCGTTGACCATCACGGAAACCGATTCGCGTTCGTCGAAGGCGACCCCACGCGGCCCCTCGAGAACGGTCGCCAACTCGCGGCTGATCAGTTGACGCTCGACGAGGAACTGACGATCGAGGGCGGACAGCTCCGCTACCGAGAGAAACGACAACTTCGGAGCGATGTCGGATTGGGCGATCGCATCCTTGACTTTGGCTTCGATCTCCGCCTTCCGCGCGGCATCAGCCTTCGTGATGAAGTGAAAACCCGCGAGGTTGCGGGCCAGGCGGATGCGGGTCGAAATGACCACATCCACATCCGGCCCGGTGCTGCGGAGCCATTCGCCGAGTTGTGGGAGCAGGAGATCAAGATTCATCGGTCGACTCCTCCGCTCGGATGCGATCGCGCACGAGTGCCGCCTGTTCGTAGTGTTCGCCCGCCACGGCGGCATGCAGTTCCGCGTTCAAGGCCGCTAGGCGAAAGTGTCGCTCGGCACGTCGCGGCGTTTTACCGCGATGGACCAGGCCGCGGTGGATGCGCTCCAACAGCGGCAACAACGGCTCCCGGAAGCTATCGTAGTCGGTCGGGCATCCGAAACGACCGTCCGCCCGAAATGCGGAGTATTTCATCGCGCAATCCGGGCACGTCAGTCCGGAGGGATCGGCGGCAGGCGGCTGACCGAGAATGAACTGAACCAACGCCTGCAGGTTGATCGCCGGCTCGCCCGCGGCCTCCGCATCCGACGATGGGATCAACCCAGCCGCGCGGGCGCAACCCTCGCACAGATGCGTTTCCCGCTTGTTGAAGTTGACGATGTCCGTCAGGTGCACGACGGCTTCCCGATGGGAACAACACTGGCAAACCATTCTTGCGTCGTCCTTGGTGCTGGGTTCTTCGCTTTTCGGCCGATGGTTCCATCGCCCGACCGGATTCAGCCCCTCGTTCGAGCGAAGCTCCAAGTACGACGAACGAACCACGAAGAACGGCGTCAGCCTTGTTCCGCCGACTTGATCTGGTCTCGGAGTTTGGCGGCCTGCTCGTAATCTTCTTCGCCCACGGCCTGCTGCAGGCGCTTGCGAAGCCCGCCGAGGTCGGCCGCACGCAGCGGCTTGCGGCGAGGAACTTTCCCGGCATGGCGCGTGTCGCCGTGAATGTTCTCCAACAGCGGCAGCAATTCCTCGCGGAAGGCGTCGTAGTCGTGCGGGCAGCCGAGCCGACCGCTGTTGCGGAACTCCACGAATTTGATGCCGCACTCCCCGCACGGGGACGGGTTCGGTTCCAGGGGCGATTCTTCTTCGAGCGCGGCCGGTTCGGGCAGTTCCTGAGACGACTGGACCGGCTCGCTGAGGTAGCGGCGACCGCAATCCTCGCAGAAATGCACCTGTTCGCAGCGGTCGTCCGCTTCGACTTCGGTAATGTGCAGCGTGGCCGTCTTGGGGCAGTTTCGGCATTTCATGAGTCGGTCCAAAGCGCCGGATGTCCTTTGACATCATACCCGAATCATTCGGGTCCGGCAGGGCTTCTCTAACTTCGCGGTTCGAGTTTGGCCCGCAAGTGAGCCGTCTGCCGCAGGCGAATCTCTTCACTCGCATCGGATTGGTAGTCGAGTGTCTCGCCGAGGATCGTCTCCAACAAGCGGAAGGCGAGATGGCGAATCTCAACGTCGCGGCGCTCCAAGGCTTCCAGCAGAATCGGAATCGAAGCTTCGCCCTTCTCGGCGAGTTGCTGCCAGGCGTCCGGCATTTTTTCGCGATCCTTCAACAGATCGATGAGCCGCCGGAGCTTTTCATCCTCGATCAGCCGCTGCGTCGACTGGCTGAATCGGGCCGTCGCGGGGGCTGCCGTCGAAACCGCCGGCGTTGCGACCACGACTTGCGGGCGCGAGGCCGGCACGCGGTCGTCGATCCGGATAGGCACAGCGGCGGGTGTCGCGGGCTTGAAGGGCGCCGCAGCCATGGTCGGCGGCTTCGGCGCAACGTGAGCCGAGCCGTTCGCAGGCGTCAGGTCGATGGGCGGTGCCGCCGGCAGCGGGACCACGGGCGGAACGGCATCGCCGAATCCCGCGAAGCCGGCCAGACGTGCCATGAGCACGTCGTCCTGGAACGTCGTGCCGAGATAGGCGTCGATGGCGACGGGATCGCGGATCAGCTTGTCCGGCGTGCCTTCGCACACGACCTTGCCTTCGACAATAAGATAAATCCGGTCCGCGGTTTTGACGACCTCGCGGACGTTGTGGTCGGTCAGAAGAATTCCGATTCCCTGATCGGCCAGATCCCGAATGCTCTTGCGGATGTCTTCGGTCGTTTTCGGATCGACCGCCGCGAAGGGTTCATCGAGCAGAATCAGCATCGGCTCGCACACGAGACAACGCGCGATTTCCAGCCGCCGCTTCTCGCCGCCGGAGCAGCGCGCGGCCGAGTTTTTGCGGACTTGAAGCAGGTTGAACCGCGTCAGTGCATCCTCGACGCGGTCGCGCCGTTCCCGCGCGGTCAGACTGCGGCCGAGGCTTCGGCTCTTAGGCAGGGCTTCCAGAATGGCGAACAGATTGTTCTCGACCGAGAGCTTGCGGAAGATGCTTTGTTCCTGAGACAGATAGCCCATGCCCAGCCGAGCGCGGCGGAACATCGGCAGGCCGGTCACATCCCGATCGTCGAACAACACCAAGCCGTCGTTGGGTACGATCTGACCGGTCGCCATGCGGAAACTGGTCGTCTTGCCCGCGCCGTTCGGCCCGAGCAGGCCGACGACTTCGCCGGGGTTCACCTCGAAGGTGACCCCATCGACGACGGTCCGCCGGCCGAACTTCTTGACCAACCCGCGCACTTCGAGCAACGCCATCGCGCCGAACCCCTTACGGTAAACTCGAAGTCATCTTAGCGAGTCCTACCCGACGGGCACGATTTCGACAAGCGGAAGTGCAGCAAACACCCGCACGTCCACACATCCATGCCTGCATCCGCAGCGGCAGGCATGCGGGGGCCGGGCTGCTGATCACCCCAGCCGTTGCAGCAGCAGGCTAAGGGACCCCCGATTTTGGCCTGTGCCGGTTTGCATCATCCGCGTAGAAATCACTGCTAGGAATCTCTCCCTATTCGTCGTGTCGAGGCTTCCATGTCCGCAGCCATTCAGGAACTCGAATCGGTCACCATTCGCTTCGCCGGGGACTCCGGGGACGGCATGCAGTTGGCGGGTACCCAGTTCACCAACACCTCCGCGATCCTCGGCAACGACATCGCCACCTTCCCGGACTTCCCTGCCGAGATCCGCGCCCCCGCGGGGACCTTGCCCGGAGTCTCCGGCTTTCAGGTTCACTTTTCGAGCACGGACATTCATACGCCGGGGGACGTGGTCAATTGCCTCGTGATCATGAACGCGGCGGCGCTCAAAACGAACATTCGGGATTTGGAACACGGCGGCTATCTGATCGTCAACTCGGACTCCTTCGGCGTCTCGGACCTGGACAAGGCCCGTTACAAGGTCAGCCCGCTCGAAGACGGCTCGCTGGCCAACTACCGTGTCGTGCGGGTGTCGATCACCAAACTGACGCGCGAAGCGGTCACCGAATGCAAGCTCAGCCCGCGCGAGGCGGACCGCTGCAAGAACTTCTTCGCCTTGGGCCTCGTGTACTGGATGTACGAGCGGCCGATGGAGGCGACGGCCAAGTGGATCAAGGAGAAGTTCGCCAAGAATCCGCAGTTCGTCGACGCCAACGTCCGCGCCTTGAAGGCGGGCTACAACTACGGCGAAACGGTCGAGCTGCTGCCGGTTCAGTATCGCATCGCCAAGGCCAAGATCGAACCGGGCGTCTACCGCAAGATCACGGGCAACGAAGCCCTCACCCTCGGCCTCGTGGCGGCGTCGCAATTGGCGAAGAAAAACATCGTCTTCAGCGGCTACCCGATCACGCCCGCCAGTTCGGTCATGGAGCAACTCGCGTTGCCGGACATGAAGCGATACGGTGTCAAGGTCCTGCAGGCCGAGGATGAAATCGCCGCCTGCGGGGTTGCCATCGGGGCCAGCTTCGGTGGTGCCATCGGCATCACCGCGACCTCCGGCCCCGGGATTTGCCTCAAGGCCGAGGCGGTCGGTTTGGCGGTCATGACCGAGCTTCCGCTGATTATCCTGGACATCCAACGGGGGGGACCGAGCACGGGCTTGCCGACCAAAACCGAACAGGCCGACCTGCTGCAGGTCCTCTTCGGCCGCAACGGCGAAAGCCCGGTCGCGGTGATCGCTCCCCGAACGCCCGGCGACTGCTTCGACATCGGCGTCGAAGCGGTACGGCTCGCCACGCGATTCATGGCGCCGGTGTACGTGCTGTCCGACGGCTATCTCGCCAACGGCTCAGAACCGTGGCGCCTGCCGACCGGCGATCAGTTGCGGCCGATCGACATCGTCCATGCGACCGCGCACAACTCCGAAGGTTGGACCGGTCCCGGCCACGAAGTCGGCGAAGGCTCGGCCTCGAAGTACCTTCCCTACAAGCGCGACGAACTCCTCGCTAGGCCGTGGGCCGTGCCGGGGACGCCGGGCTTGGAGCACCGCATCGGCGGCATCGAGAAGCAGGACGTGACCGGCAACATCAACTACGAGCCGGCCAATCACGAGCACATGGTGCACACCCGTTGGAAGAAGATCGAGAACATGGCCGAGGTCATTCCTCTGTTGGAAGTGACCGGCGATCAGGATGCGGAACTGCTGGTGGTCGGCTGGGGCGGCACGTACGGCAGCATCACGACCGCCGTGGAACGCGCCCGCAAGCTCGGCCACAAGGTGGCCCAAGCCCACTTCCGCTACCTCAACCCGATGCCGAAAAACACGGCCGAGGTACTCGCGAAGTTCCCGAAGGTCCTGGTGCCGGAGCTCAACAGCGGCCAACTCGCCTGGCTGCTTCGAGCCAAGTATCTCACACCGACCATCGGCCTGAACAAGATCCAAGGCAAGCCGTTTCTGATCTCGGACATCCTCACCGAAATCGAACGCCTGATCGTCGCCCCCATCAACGCC
>Ga0163144_10004125_pt1 | contig 32910 bp, 24 predicted proteins | sample OliLak19BULKMAT1_FD_123175 | JGI IMG/M metagenome (GOLD analysis project Ga0163144, IMG submission 123175) | Freshwater microbial mat bacterial communities from Lake Vanda, McMurdo Dry Valleys, Antarctica - Oligotrophic Lake LV.19.BULKMAT1 | ecosystem: Environmental > Aquatic > Freshwater >... | reverse complement strand
GCCTGACGACTGGCCTGACGACTGGCCTGACGATTGGCCTGACGACTGGCCTGACGACTGGCCTGACGACTGGCCTGACGATTGGCCTGACGACTGCGCGCACAATGATCCGCGTCATTTCGACCGAAGTCAGAGATGTCATCTCTGCGGCGGCTTGAGACATCTGCCTTCGGTCGAGAGGAAAGGCCGGAGCGATCTTGCTGACTCGCTGCCAAGACCGTTGCTTGAGATGAACGCTGAAGCGGGATGCATGCTTTGCACTCACAGCGAGCCACTACAATCCACGCTCTGTTTCAGCCAGCGGATTGCAGCATGAATTCCAAAACTCTTGCGCCGGAAAATGCAGTCTTGAGCGAGGCGCAGGCGGCCCTTGACCAAGCAAGAAGCGCGGTTGGCACCGTGATTGACGACGCGCGTGACAAGATGGGTCACGCCTTAGATCAGGCCAAACACTCCGTGGGTAGCGCCCTGGATCAGGCCAAACACTCAGTCGGTCATGCGATGGAAGGCGTGAACCACAATGCAACTGAAGTAGCGGCGGCCACGCGTTCGGTTTGGCGGCGCGCGATCGCTGCGGTTTTGCGCTGGTTCGACACCAGCGTTCCCATGCACGAAAGCGATATCCGGTATACGCGCATCGATTGGCTGCGCGTGCTGCCATTTATTGGCCTGCACCTGATGTGTTTCGGGGTGATTTGGGTCGGCGTGAGCGCAGCTGCGCTGTGGGTTGCACTGGGGCTTTATCTGCTGCGCATGTTCGCTATCACCGGGTTCTATCACCGCTATTTTTCGCACAAGGCATTCAAGACCTCGCGTCTGGTGCAGTTCCTGTTTGCCCTACTGGGCGCGTCTTCGGTGCAGCGTGGTCCACTCTGGTGGGCGGCGCATCATCGCAATCACCATCGGCACTCCGATCAGCCGGAAGATTTCCATTCGCCGCGCCAGCATGGCTTCTGGTGGTCTCACATGGGTTGGTTTATGACTCCCAAGGGATTCGTCACCGACCACGACAAGATCCCCGATCTGACGCGTTTCCCTGAGCTGCGTGTGTTGGATCGCTTCGATATTTTGGTGCCGATTGCGTTGGCCGTGGGCTGCTTGTTCCTGGGCCGATGGCTGGGCCCGGAGTACGGGACCAGCGGCGCGCAAATGTTGATCTGGGGCTTCTTCGTATCTACCGTGGTGCTGTTTCACGGTACGGTGACGATCAATTCACTTTCCCACGTCTGGGGCCGCCGCCGGTACGAAACCAAGGACGACAGCCGCAACAACTGGTTGCTTTCCATCATCACGCTGGGCGAGGGCTGGCACAACAATCACCACCACTTCCCGGGTGCAGCGCGCCAGGGCTTTTTCTGGTGGGAGTACGATGTGACGTACTACGTGCTGCGCGTCATGTCGTGGTTTGGCTTGGTTTGGGATCTAAAGCCGGTACCGCCGTTTCTCATTGGTCGAAATCTGCGTAAAAAGCCATGAGAGTTGCGGTAGTGGGCAGTGGGATCGCCGGCATGGGCGCGGCGTATCTTTTGGGCAGCCGACACGACGTCACTTTGTTCGAGGCCGAATCGCGCCTTGGTGGTCACACCCATACGCATGAGGTGACGATCGGCGAACACGAATACGCGCTCGATACCGGTTTCATCGTATTTAACCCGAATCACTATCCGCTGCTGACCAAATTTTTCGGCGAGCTGAGCGTAGAGTCCCAAGCCACCACAATGAGCTTCGCTGCGCTAAATGAAGCCACGGGCCTGGAATACAACGCGACCAGTTTGAATCGCCTGTTTATTCAGCGCAAAAACTTACTGAGACCAAGCTTTTTGCGCATGGTGCGGGACATTGTGCGGTTCTATCGCAAGGCGCATCAGCTGTTGGATGATCCCGGTCCGGGTCCTAGCCTGGCCGAGTATCTGGAGCAGAACGGCTATTCACGTGCGTTCCGGGACTTGCATCTGTTCCCCATGGCCAGCGCACTGTGGTCTTCCCCTTGCGCCAAGATCGAGGAATTTCCGGCCAAGCTGCTGGTACAGTTCATGGCCAATCACCAAATGCTCTCGCTTGGGCACCGTTCGCCCTGGCGCGTGGTTAAGGGCGGCTCGCGCAGTTACATTGATGCCCTGAAGCGGCGCTGGAAGGTGCAGCTGCGTCTGGCCACGCCGGTGCAGCAGATTCGGCGTGCCGATTCCGGCGTGATCGTCTCGTGGCAGGGCCACCACGAGCATTTCGATCAGGTGGTGTTGGCTTGCCATAGTGATCAGGCGCTGCGCCTGCTCGCCGAGCCAAGCCAAGCTGAACGTGAGATTCTGGGCGCAATCCAGTACCAAGCGAACGACACCGTGCTGCATACCGATGTCAGCGTATTGCCTAAAAATCCGCGTGCGTGGGCGGCCTGGAATGCGCTGATTCCGGCCCAGGCATCGGAGCAATGCACGGTCAGTTACTGCATGAACTTGCTGCAGTCGATCGAATCCGAGCACACCTTCATTGTTAGTTTGAACTGCACGCATCGCCTGGACCCCAGCAAGGTGCTGCGCCGGATGAGCTATCACCATCCGCTGTATTCACACGCGATGGTGGCGGCGCAGAAGCGGCGCTCGGAAATTAACGGTGTTGACCGCGTCTGGTATGCGGGCGCCTATTGGGGCTTCGGCTTTCACGAGGATGGTCTGCGCAGCGGCGTCGAGGTTGCGCGCAGCTTGGGCGTGCACTGGTAGCAATGCTTCCCGCGTTCCAGCAGTCTGCGATCTACTTCGGTTGGATACGCCACCGGCGCTATTTTCCCAGTCAACACGCATTTCTTTATCGCGCGTTCCATATCTGGCTTGATCTGGACGAGCTGGACACCGCCAAGCGTCCTTGGCTGTTCTCACGCGAGCGCTGGAATTTGGTCTCGTTTCGGCGCAGCGATTATCTCGGGCCAAGCGAGCTGCCGCTCAAGCAGGCGGTGATTGATCGCTTTCAGGCGCTCACGGGTTCGGCGCCCAGCGGACGGGTCTGCATGCTTGCCCACCTGCGTTACTTCGGTCACTGCTTCAATCCGGTCAGCTTCTACTATGGATTCGATGCTGCGACCGGCGGCCTGAGTCATATCCTGGCCGAAATTACCAATACGCCGTGGGGCGAACGCCACGCCTACGCTTGGGATCTGCACCAGCATGAAGCCAAGGGCAGCACCTGGCGCTTCGAGTTTGAAAAGCAGTTTCACGTGAGTCCATTCCTGCCTATGGGTCTGGCCTATTCCTGGCGCTTCAGTGATCCCGGCGCCGCGCTCAGAATCCATATGGACGTTATGGCGCCCGAGCGCGGCAAGCAGTTTGATGCCACGTTTGTGCTGGATCATCGGGTGCCTTTTCGTGCCGGCACTTTGCTGCGCACGCTGTTGCGCTATCCGTTTGCCACGCTTGCGGTGGTGTGGCGGATTTACTGGCAGGCGCTGCGCCTCAAGCTCAAGTCAACCCCGTTTTACGATCACCCGAATAGCACCTGAGCCGATCGTGCGCAGCTTAGTGCCACAACTTAGTCCGTCGCGATCCAAACGCTCTAGCGTGCCCATGTCTGACTACCATGTATGACTAAGGCCTGCTTGACTAAGGCCTGCGTGAAGAAGGCCTGCGTGAAGAAGGCCTGCGTGAAGAAGGCCTGCATGACTATTGTGAAGGCTCACGCCAAAATCACGATGGTATGACAAGGCGAGCGCAAATCTGCGCCTAGAATCAAGCTGTTCCTCGATTTCGTACCTTGTGCCTTACTCGCCCACAGGAAGACCGCATGCAACCTATCGATCAACCCGTCACTCCAGCGCTGACCGGCAGTGTGTTTGAACGTTCGCTCAAGCAGCGCCTGACGCAGCTTCGCGAGTGCGAACTGACGATTGTGGAACCAGGCGGTCGCAGCGTGTATGGAGATCCCGCCGGTCGCGAGGTTCAACGCTGCACGATCACGGTGCATGATGTGGCGATGTATCAGCGCGTGGCTTTGGGCGGCAGCGTAGGCGTGGCTGAGGCCTATATGGAAGGACTGTGGAGCGCCGATGATCTGGTCGCGCTGATCCGCATTTTTGTCCGCAACCGGGATCTGCTGGACGCGATGGAAGGCGGCATGGCCCGCCTTGGCGGCTGGTTCCTGCGCGCCTGGCATGCACTGCAGCGCAACACCAAGTTTGGCAGCAAGAAAAACATCGCCGCGCACTATGACCTTGGCAACGCCTTGTTCCGGCTGTTCTTGGACGACACCTTGATGTACTCGGCAGCGGTGTACACGCGCCCGGAAGAGACCCTGGAGCAGGCGTCCAAACGTAAGCTGGACCGCATTTGCCAGAAACTCGATTTGCGCCCGGGCCAGCATTTGCTGGAAATCGGTACCGGGTGGGGCGGTTTAGCGCTGCATGCGGCGACCCACTTCGGCTGCAAAGTCACCACCACCACAATCTCTGAGGAGCAGCACGCACTGGCCTCAGAGCGCATTGCAGCGGCCGGTTTGAGCGAGCGCATTTCAGTGCTGCTGAGTGACTACCGAGATCTCACGGGTCAGTTCGACAAACTGGTCAGCGTCGAGATGATCGAGGCTATTGGGCACCAGTATTTGCAGGCCTACTTCGGCAAGCTCGGCGAGCTGCTGAAGGACGATGGTCTGGCTCTGATCCAGGCGATCACCATTGAGGACTCGCGCTACGAGCGCGCACTCAAAGACATTGATTTCATCAAGCGCTATATCTTTCCGGGAAGCTTCATTCCCTCGGTCAGCGCCATGCTCGGCGCCTTGGCGAAGACCAGCAATATGAAGCTGGTGCATCTGGAGGATATTGGCCCGTCCTACGCGCTCACCTTGCGCGAATGGCGCCGGCGCTTCCTCGGTAAACAGGACGAGGTGCGCGCGCTCGGCTACCCAAATGAGTTCGTTCGCATGTGGGACTACTATTTGGCCTATTGCGAAGGCGGCTTTCTGGAGCGTTCGATCGGCGACGTGCAGATGCTGATGGCCAAGCCACGCAACCGTCGCGTGCAGTTCATGCCCGATCTGGATCCGAAGATCTAAGTTCACTTTCATGGCCCGAAACCACCTAGGCAGCGCGCGTAGGACGTGCTGAGACTGCGAACCGCATCAATGGCCGTGGCAAGACAAAAGCCATCTTCCGGGACTATTCGAGCACAGGAACGACTGTCTGAGTCGCTGCTAAATGAGTTGACGGATATAGGCGCACGCGGCGCAGCCCGCTCTGTGCAGACGCGATAAATCGCGCCCCTACGCCTGCTGACTTTGTCCTTTCGAGGTGCTTTGTCATTGCGCCGTAGCTTGGGCGTTCGACCGAAGGGAGAAATCTCATTTCGGGGCGGGTTCGAGATCTCTGCCTTCGGTCGAGATGACAAACGAGAACTACGCTGAGTCGATAAATTACCGCGAGCCTGAACGGGTTTCGCGCTCAGCCAGCTGGCTGCTTGCTAGCCTGCCGCAGCGGCGGCTTTCCGCTGTCATCGACTTTGTGTTCATATTGTCGTTTCCGTGGCTGCCCAGGCACCCCATGCGTTTGCAGCAACAATGGCTATCCCGGCTTTCCATTTTGGCTCTGGTTCTGGCGCTCGCTGGCGGCTTGGGCGCGCTGGTGGGGCACATAGGTTTGGCCATGGCCGCGGTGTTGTTGATTTGGCTGCTGGCCGAATGGTGGGCGATCGCGCGCATCACGCGCGAAGTTGAGCTGGGTCGCTGGCCGAATCTGGAGGGCTATAGCGCGGCACGCCACATGCTGCGCAGCGGCCGAACCAGGCTTCAGCGCGTGCGCAAGCGCAGCCAGCGTGTGATCCGTACCTTGATTGCGTTTCGTGAAGCCGCATCGGCATTTCCGGATGGCACTTTGATTCTTGATCGCAACGGCGTGCTGGTTTGGTTCAACGCTACCGCGTGCCAACTGCTGGGATTGCGCTATCCAGGAGACCTCGGGCGCGTCTTCGCGCAGCTGGTGCGCGATCCGATGGTTCTGGACTGGTTGTCCAAACAGACTGAGGATGAAGCGCCTGCGACCCTGCAACTGCCGCGCAACCCGCAATTGCGGCTCAGCCTGAGACGCATCCGCTACTCCGAGGACGCCAGCCTGATTGTGGTTCGGGACGTCACTAAACTGACCAAGCTGGAGCAAGTGCGGCGAGATTTTGTAGCCAATGTCTCGCACGAGCTACGCACGCCGTTAACCGTGATCAACGGCTATCTGGATGAGCTTGACGATGATGATGCGCCTCAGCTCAAGGGGGTCATTGAGCCGATGCGGGCGCAAAGCCATCGCATGGTGCAGATCGTGGAGGACCTGCTGGCACTGTCTCGGCTGGACGCCAAACAGCGCGCGCCGGAAACGCCGGTCAGTCTGCAAGCGATGATGCGAGCTTTGTTCCGGGACGCAAAAGCCTTGAGCAATGGGCGCCACATCATTGTGCTGCAAGCTCAGGGCCCGGAATTCCTGCTCGGCAGCGAGAAAGACCTGCGCAGCGCTTTTGGAAACCTGGTGACAAACGCCATCCGCTACACGCCAAGCGGCGGAAAAATAAGCCTGACGTTTTCCGCCTCAGCAAGCGAACTGCGTTTTCAGGTGGTGGATAGCGGAATTGGCATCGCTCCGGAACACATTCCCAGGCTTACCGAACGCTTCTATCGCGTCTCGGACAGTCGCTCGCGTGAAACCGGTGGCACTGGGCTGGGACTGGCCATCGTCAAGCATGTCCTGGAACTGCATGGCGCCTATCTGGACGTGCGCTCGGAGGTCAGCAAGGGCTCCGTATTTGCCGCAGTGTTGCCGGTGCAGCGCGGGCAGGGTTCGCTGATCGAATTTACCGGAGACTGACTCCGGAAACTGGCCCGGAAACTGGCCCGGAAACTGGTCCGTAAACTTGCCGGGTGCATGTGGTGCAGCACGCAAAGCGGTTGTATCCTTGGGCTGAACGCCGCGGCGTGTTTAGCGTGCGTTCGCAAAAGCAGATCACGCCATTCAGCGAACCGATTCAACACTGACCCGCCAACCCGATACAGGAAATCACCGCTATGAAATTGCATTTTGCTTGGGCCGTTGCTGGGGCCGTCGCCTTGCTTAGCGTCGCTGTCGCTGACGTGCAGGCGCAGAACAGCGGCTACTACAACAACCAGTACGCGGCCGAGGAGATTGTGGTTTGCGAGTCGGTGAAGAATCGCACCCAGTATTGCCAGATGGACACGCGGCGCGGCGTGGTGCTGATCAATCAGCTATCGCGTTCGGCGTGTATTGAAGGCGAAACTTGGGGTGTGGATCGACGCGGTCTATGGGTGACCCAGGGCTGTCGCGCCGAGTTTCAAGCGGCGCGCTCAATCGCCCCCGGTCCGTCACGGCGTTTGCGCGATGACCGGCAGGGCGTGCTGGTGGTGTGTGAGTCCAGAAGCTCTGATCAAACCTACTGCCCAGTGCGAATTCGCGGCGGTGTGCAGTTGAATCGGCAATTGAGTCGCACCGAGTGCGTGCAGGGCTATAACTGGGATTACGATCGTCGCGGCATCTGGGTCGACCAGGGCTGTCGCGCCGAGTTCTTGGTCAATTGACCAGCGAACGAACCGTCAGGGCGAACTTTCATGGCACGTAGCCCTCTCGGAGCATCGAGCTCAGATCCCCAAATCGTTGTTGCCAAGACCGTGGTTGTCTCGACCGTTTTCGTCTGTCATTTCGACCGAAGGCAGAGATCTCGAACCCGCCACTGGATGAGATCTCGCCCTCGCTCGAAATGACCGGGCCGTCAACCGTCATGCTTCCCCGGCGGGCTGCGATTGCGCCGCCATCGCACTTGAGGGCTTCCCTGAGCCGCCTAAGCGGGTGCGCCGTCTCAGCGGGTGCGCCGTCTCAACTGGCGCGCCGTCTAAGCGGGTGCGCCGCCTCAGGTGGCAGCCAAATCTTCTGAGGGCGCCAATGCGCTGTCCACGCCGATGCGTTCGTCAAACACAAAGCAATCGCCCTGATAGTGGGCGCTGCCACACTCTGCGAAGTAATTGAGGATTCCTCCGTCCAGCTGGTAGACCTCGGAGAATCCCAGCTGCTGCATCAAGGGCGCCGCTTTCTCACAGCGAATGCCGCCCGTGCAAAAGGCCACGATCGGCTGCTCGCGACAGTGGCCAAGCTGCGCTTCAACCGCGCTTGGAAAGTCGCGGAAACAGCGCAGTCCCAGTGACTGAGCATGGTTAAACGTTCCCTGCTCGAACTCGAATTGATTGCGCGTATCCAGCAAGACAAACTTGCGCCCCTGATCCAGCCATTGGCGCAGCTGCACAGGCGTGATCCGCGCTGCGTCAAGCGCTTCCAGCGGCAGATTTCGCTCACCAAGCGGCACCAGTTCGCGCTTCACCTTCACTTTCATGCGTGCGAAAGGCTGGCGATTGGAATGCTGACGCTTGACCTTGAGGGCCGCGAACAGCGGCTCAGCCATGAGCTCGCTCAGCCAGAGCTCGACCTTCTGCGGTTCGCCTGCAAGAAACAGATTGATGCCTTCGCGTGCCAGCAGCACAGTGCCTTTCAGCGCCAGTTCCCGCGCGCGTGCAAGCAGCTGCGGCTTGCATTCGGCGGGATGCTCAATGTGCGTAAACAGGTAGGCAGCAATATTCAGTATTCGACCCGTGGCTTCCAAACCGTACTCCAACCGCAGCAGCGGCCTCATTGTCGGCATCGGAGCTGGAATCGGCAATGCCTGCGACGATCTGCGCGCCAGCGCTTGCACTGTGCCGCCGGTTGCTTCGCTGCGCGTCTCGCAGCCAGCAGCCACGCAGCCACGCAGCGGGCGCTCAAAAATCAATGGCTTAGGGCATGGGTTCATACAGAGACCACGGCCGACGCATCCACGCGGCTCTGCCAATGCAGCCGCAGTCGTGACAAACTTCGCGCCCTCGTGCTGGCTCCGGTGGCGATCGATGGCTCCGCTACGCCCGTGCGCACATTGCCTAAACTGGGTGCCTATCGATGATTAATACGACGTTTCGAGCCAGCCTTCCGGGCACTGAACTTGCCTACTTCAACGCCCATGCGGCAGTGAATGCGCTCCAGCCCGGCGCCTTTGAGCTGATGCCATACACCAGCCGTGTGCTGGCCGAAAATCTGCTGCGCCGCTGTGAGCCCAATTTGCTTGAGGCCGCCTTGCGCCAGCTGATCGAAAACCGACGTGATCTGGACTTCCCGTGGTTTCCTGCCCGGGTGATCCTGCAGGACATCCTGGGTGCCACAGCTTTAGTCGACATGGCAGGCCTGCGGGATGCGATTGCCGAACAAGGCGGCGATCCGCGTCAGATCAATCCCGTGGTGCCATCGCAGTTGGTCGTGGATCACTCATTGGCGGTCGAGCACGCCGGCTCTGACCCTGAGGCCTTTGCCAAAAACCGCGTGATCGAAGAGCGCCGCAATGCCGATCGCTTTCATTTCATTCAGTGGGCAAAGCTTGCGTTTACCAATGTGGATGTGGTGCCGCAGGGCAACGGGATTCTGCATCAGATCAATCTTGAGCGGATGTCGCCGGTGGTGCAGGTGCAAGATGGCGTGGCGTTTCCAGACACACTGGTGGGCACCGACAGCCATACGCCAATGATTGACGCGCTGGGCGTGCTGGGTATTGGGGTGGGCGGGCTGGAAGCCGAAAGCGTGATGTTGGGGCGTGCCGTGTGGATGCGGCTGCCCGATATCATCGGGGTGGAGCTGGTTGGCAAGCCGCAGCCGGGAATCACCGCCACCGATGTGGTGCTCGCGCTCACGGAGTTCTTGCGCCAGGCCAAGGTGGTGAGCAGCTACCTGGAGTTTTATGGCGCCGGGGTGCAGCACCTGACCGTGGGCGATCGCGCAACCATTTCCAACATGACCCCTGAATTCGGTGCGACGGCGGCGCTTTTTGCGATCGACGAACGCACGCTTGAGTACCTCCGGCTGACCGGTCGTGAGGATGCCCAGGTGCGATTGGTTGAGCAGTACGCGCGCAGCGCCGGGCTTTGGGCCAGCCAGCTTGAGCAGGTGCGCTACGAGCGGACGCTGCGCTTTGATCTTTCCAGCGTGGTGCGCACGATTGCCGGTCCGGCCAATCCGCACCAGAAGATCCCGACCTCCAGCCTGACCGAACGCGGTCTGGCCAAGCCGATCACGCAAATTGCCGGCGAGATGCCGGATGGTGCGGTGATCATTGCCGCAATCACCAGTTGCACTAACACCAGCAATCCGCGCGGCATGGTTGCGGCGGGCTTGATTGCGCGCAATGCGGCGCGCGCCGGTCTTAAGCGTAAGCCGTGGGTCAAAACGTCGTTGGCGCCCGGGTCCAAGGTGGTTGAGCTGTACTTGCGCGAAGCGGGCTTGCTGGAAGACCTTGAGACGCTCGGTTTCGGCGTGGTGGCGTTTGCCTGCACCTCGTGCAATGGCATGTCCGGGGCACTGGAACCCGCGATCGAAAAAGAGCTGCTGGAGCGCAAGCTCTACACCACGGCGGTGCTGTCGGGAAACCGCAATTTTGAAGGACGCATTCATCCGCGCGCGCGGGAAGCTTATCTGGCCTCGCCCCCGCTGGTGGTGGCGTATGCCATTGCCGGCACCATCAGAATCGATATTGAGCGTGATGCGCTTGGCATTGGCCGCGACGGGCAACCGGTGATGCTGAAAGATATCTGGCCCGATGACGGCGAGATCGACGCGCTGGTGCGCCAGTTCGTGCAGCCCAAGCACTTCAGCGCGGTGTACAACCCGATGTTTGCCAATCAGGGCTTGCGCGCCAAGGTGAGCCCGCGCTACGCGTGGCGCGAGCAAAGCACCTACATTCGCCGTCCGCCATATTGGGATGGCAACGTGCTGGCAGCCAGCACCCTGCGCGGCATGCGTGCCTTGGCAGTGCTGGGCGACAACATCACCACCGATCACTTGTCCCCCAGCAACGCGATCTTGCCCGAGAGTGCCGCCGGCGAGTATCTGACCAAAATGGGTTTGCTGCAGGAAGACTTCAATTCCTATGCCACGCATCGTGGCGACCATCTCACGGCGCAGCGGGCGACGTTTGCCAATCCGCGACTCAAGAACGAAATGGTGCGTGATGAGTCCGGCGCGGTGCGCGAGGGATCTTTGGCCCGCTTGGAGCCCGACGGCCAAGTGATGCGCATGTGGGAAGCCATCCAGACCTACCAGCAGCGCAAGCAGCCGCTGATCATTATCGGCGGGGCCGATTATGGCCAAGGATCGAGCCGAGATTGGGCGGCCAAAGGCGTGCGCCTGGCCGGCGTGGAAGCGATCGCGGCAGAAAGTTTTGAGCGCATTCACCGCACTAATCTGGTCGGCATGGGCGTCTTGCCGCTGGAGTTTCAGCCCGGCACCACGCGCCTGACGCTGGCTCTCGACGGCAGCGAAAGCTACGCGGTCAGCGGCGAACGAAAGCCGCGCGCCGTGCTCCAGCTGGAAATTACCCGGCGCGACGGCAGCGTACTGAACGTGCCAGTCGTAGGTCGACTCGACACGGCTGAAGAGCTCTCCATTTACGAGGCAGGCGGCGTGCTGCAGCGTTTTGCGCAGGATTTTCTTGCCGGCGCGGCTTAGCGTGAACGTGCGGGTGTTTGGGTGCTCAGTGAAAGGCGTTAGCGCGAAACTGATTCGGCTTGCTCAAGGCTGAAGGCTATGGATTCTGCGACTGCGCCTGGCGGCTCCGCGCAGAATGCCAGGTTGCCGCTGACGTCTGACTCGGAGCATCACCATATCCACTGTCATCTCGACCGCCCCTGACTCAGAGCACCGCATCCACTGTCATTTCGACCGCAGGCAGAGATCTAAGGTCACCGGGTGCGAGATCTCTCGCGGCGGTCGAGATAACAAGCTAGCTAGGGAAGATCTGAATGGGCGGTCCCGGAGCTGCTCGGCGCAGGTGCAGGAACCACTTTGGGCAGGGAAATCAAGAAGTGAACGCCTTCGCCCGGCGCCGTTTTGAGTTCGATGCTTCCGCGCAGCAGCTGGGTGATCAGGTTGTAGCAAATGTGCATGCCCAGCCCGCTGCCGCCTTGCCCTCGGCGCGTGGTGTAGAACGGTTCGAACACGCGTCGTGCCACCTCAGGGACCATGCCGGCGCCGCTGTCGCGGTAGCTCAGCTGCACGTGGCTTTCGCTGCTGGTCCAACTGATGGAAATCAGGCCAGCCTCGTCGGCCGTGAAACCGTGCAGCAAAGAGTTGTTGATTAGGTTGGTCACGACCTGATAAATCGCGCCCGGGAAGGTCTCCATCTCAACCTCAATTCCCTCCAGCGCGGCAACCGTATGCGGCGTGCGCTTGAGCTGTGGCTGCAGCGCGTACAGTACCTCGGCCAGATAACTGCCGAGCAAGATCCGCCGCTTCTGCTCGCTGCTTTGATCGACCGCGACTTGCTTGAAGCTGCGAATCAAATGGCTTGCGCGCTCCAGATTGGTCAACACCAGTCGCGACGACTCCTGTGCCAGGGCGGCGAACTCGACTAGCTGTGATTTGCTGATTGCCCCGGTTTCCAAGCAGTCCGCCAATCGCTTGGCCTGTTCCCGCAGATGCGACGCGGCGGTAACGCCGATCCCCACTGGCGTGTTGATCTCGTGCGCGATTCCGGCCACCAAATTACCGAGTGAGGCCATCTTTTCGGTTTCAACCAGTCGCTTCTGGGTTTCCGTAAGTTCGCTCAAGGTGCGCTCGAGTCGCTTGTTGGTCTGCTGCAAAGCGTCGGTGCGACGTTCCACCCGCTGCTCCAGCTGCTCGTTCAGTTCGATCAAGCGCTGCTCGGTGTCCTTGAGCTCGCTGATGTCGCGGTTGGTTCCGACCATGCGCAGAACGCGCCCGCTGGCATCGCGCACGACCGCTCTTCCACGGCCAAGGATCCAAACCCACTCGCGCTCCAAGCCGCGCGCCCGATAGATGCACTCAAAATTCTCGCTTTCTCCGCGCAGGTGGCGCTTGAGTTCTGCATTGGCGCGCTCGACATCATCTGGATGCAAATTCTTTTCAAAATAGCTTTGCAGGCGCAGGTTGTAGCCTGCGTCTGCGCTCAGCTGCGGCAGCGGGTTTTCGCGCACCACGGCGCCCGTTGGTAGTTCGATATCCCAAAGCTCATCGCGACTTCCCCAGAGCGCCATTTGCAGTCGCTCGCGGCTCTGGTTGATGACTTGCTGGGTTGCCAAGCGTTCGGTCTTGCGCAGCTGCCCGCGTCGCATCAGCCAATAGGCAAGCAAAGAGAGCGCGATCACGTACGCCAGTAACGACCAGGCCGACAGCCAAGGCGCGGGCCGAACAAGCATCGGAATGGTCAGTTCCGGACCATAGTTGAGGCCATCGTCTGCGGAAGCGCGTGCCCGCAAACGGTAGCGCCCGGGCGGCACTTTGCTGTAGGTCGCGATGCGGCTGCGACCGGCAATCCAGCCTGGATCAAAGCCTTCAAGCTGATAGTTGAAGGCCGTAGTCTCAGGTGCCGTGTAGTTCAGCGCCGAAAACACCACCGTCCACATGTCCTGTGCATGCTCGAACTCAAGGCTTTCAACATAGCTTGGGCTGGTCAAGAGCGGCGAGCGAGGATCTACATCTTTGGTTGCCATGGGTCGGTTGAACAGACGGAAATCGGAAATCGTTGTATTCAACAAGCGCGTGCTTGTGCGCAGCTGATTCGGATTAAACAAGACCATGCCGTTCAAGCCACCGAAGTAAAGCGTGCCGTCGTCGCCCTTGGCGTAGCTGTTGATGAAGTAACCGGCGCGATCAAGCCCGTCTCCCGCATTGAGGTTTCTTAGCGCATCCAGCTCAGGGTCGTACTCGCTGATGCCGACCGTGGTGGCAATCCAGGCGTGGCCGTGCTGGTCTTCGATCACCGAGCCGACGGCGTCAGCGGACAGCCCGCGCGATTTATCCAAGCGCTTGAACTGAGCTTGGCCCGTGCGCGCGTCCCATGACATGTAGTTGATCCCGCCGCCCTGGGTGCCGATCCAGTAGCCACCGCGGGTTGAAGGATCAATAGACGTGATGGCGTTATGGCTGATGCTCTGCGGATCGTCCGCTTTGGCTTGGTAAAGCAGCATGTTCCCGCTATGGCGGTCGTAGTCGACCAAACCGCCGCCGGCGGTGCCGATGAACATACGTCCAAGTGGCCCTGGCTTCACCGTATTGACGGCTTTTTCGGGCAGCTTTAGGCCGCCATTGCTGCCGTCGAGCACGCGTTCAAAGCGCTCGCATTTATGACACAAAGTGGCGATACCGCTGTCCTCTGAAGCGATCCACAGGCGTTGATCATCGTCCTCGGCAATGCTGGTCAGGGCGTTGGAGTGCAGGCTGGACGGGTCGTTCTTCGCGTGCGTATAAACGCGAAAACCAGCCTCGCCCAGTACCGCCAAGCCGCCGAGCGTTGCGACCCAAAGCGTGCCATCGCGGCGCCGCAGAATGCTCTGCACCTGGTCATGCGGCAGGCTGGCTTGGTCGAACGGATCGTTCTGGAAGTGTTCGAGCACTCCGCTGACCAGATCGTAGTGCACTAAACCGCCGCCATCCAAAATGCCGAGCCAAAAGGTGCCGTCACGATCGCGCCACATAGAGCGAATGGGGTTTCCCGGAAGGCCATCGGCGCGACTGCTTTGGCGTCGGACCACCTTTAATGTTCGGGTTTGCGGGTTGTGTACCGAGATCCCACCGGTCCAGGTTCCAAACCAGAGCAAGCCATTGCTGTCTTCAAGGATCTGGGTAATCCGATTGGCCGGCAGGCTCCCGGCATCGGCACCGTCATGGAACCAATTCAAAAACTGATTGGCGTCCGGGTCGAAATAGGCTAGCCCCTTTTGCGTCCCGACCCAGAGTTCGCCGCGCCGGGTGATCGACAGATCGCGCACCATGTTGTCCGGCAACGTGGTTGGATTGTTGGGATGGCGCAAGTACGACTGCAGGAGCTGGCCGGTGAGCGTGAACTTCATCAGACCGCCACCCAGCAGCCCCACCACGATTGCGCCGTCCTGCGTCTGCGCCAGTGCCGAAACATCGTTTGAGCCCAGCCGCTCAGGCGCGATCACCTGGCGCGCCTGATCCTTATCGTCGAGGTACCAAAGCCCGCTTGAGCCACCCAGCAGCATGCCGCCCTGTGGCAGCACCAAAAGCGCTCGCCAGCGCGAGTCGGGGCCCTGATCCAGGCTGGCAACCGGGATAAATTGATTCTTGGGCGGATCGAAAAGCAGCGGCGGCTGATTGGCGGCCAACAGCCAGAGCCGCTTTTTTGCGTCGATGCCCATGCGATACACCTCGCCAACCTCAAGCGCGGGTGTTGCGTTGCGATTGAAGCGCTCGGCACGCTCATTGCGCGGGTCAAATCGGTTGACGCCACCGGACAGCGTGCCAACCCAAAGCACGCCTGAGGGATCCCACTGCAGCTGGGTAATGTGGTTATCACTGAGCGAATTGGGGTTGCTGCGGTCGTGAAAGTAGGTCTTGAATTCGTAGCCATCGAAGCGGTTGAGGCCATCTTGGGTGCCTACCCAAATGAATCCCTGTGCGTCCTCCGCCAGGGCGCGCGCGGTAATTTGCGACAGCCCCTGCGTGACGCCGAAGCTGCGGAAGCGCACTGAATCTGCCGAAATATCCGGAGCCAGCGCCAGCGCGACCGGCATGCCCAGCATCAGCGCCAGCGTGCACAGCGCGCGCGCCAGCCACATGGCCGAGCTGGCTGAGCGGGCACTTGGGCACGACCGATTTTCTAAGTTCAGCTGCTGCAAGACTGAACCGCTCCATGCCGTTGTTCGCTGCTAGCAGGTTACGCGTCGTGCACGGTCCAAACAAGCACAAGATAAATTTAGCCGGCGGCGCAATCGGCGCTTTCCCTGCTGCGCTGCAGCGAGGATAATCCAGTTTCTTTCACACTCCGGAGTCTGCTCATGTCTGAGGTAGTAATCGTCGGTGCCAAGCGCACTGCTATTGGTTCTTTCAACGGCGTGTTTTCCGCCGTGCCGTCGCCGACGCTTGGGTCAGCCGCGATCAAGGCCGCGATGGCTGAGGCCGGTGTGTCCGGTAGTGATGTGGACGAAGTGTTGATGGGATGTGTTTTGTCAGCTGGGGTTGGCCAAGCACCGGCGCGCCAAGCCGCGCTGGGCGCTGGGTTGCCGATGTCGGCCGCCAGCAGCACGATCAGCAAGGTCTGCGGCTCGGGGATGAAAGCAATCATGATCGGCGCTGATGCCATTCGCGCCGGCTCAGCCCAGATCGTGGTTGCGGGTGGCATGGAGAGCATGACCAATGCACCGTACCTGCTGCCGAAAGCGCGCTCGGGCTATCGTTACGGCCACGGTGAAGTGCTGGATCACATGGCGCTGGATGGCTTGCAGAACGCAGGCGATCGTCGCGCCATGGGTGAGTTCGCCGAAATGTGCGTCGACAAGTACGCCTTCACGCGTGCCGAGCAGGACGCGTTCTCGACCGAATCTGTGCGGCGCGCGGTGGATGCGATGGAAAACGGTCGCTTTGCAGCTGAGATTGCCCCGGTGACGGTTGCCGGCCGCAAGGGCGACGTGGTGGTGAGTTCCGACGAAGAGCCACCGACCTGCGACCTGGGTAAAATCGCCACGCTGCGGCCAGCTTTCAAGAAGGACGGGTCGGTAACCGCGGCGAGTTCATCGAAAATCTCCGATGGTGCCGCGGCCACGGTCCTGATGTCGGCCGCCGAAGCCGCTAAACGCGGCCTGAAACCGCTGGCTCGCATTGTGGGTCAACAAAGCCATGCTCAGGAGCCGGAATGGTTCACCACCGCACCGGTGGGCGCCATCAACAAGCTGATGACGCGCTTGGGTTGGCAAGCCGACGACGTGGATCTGTATGAAATCAACGAAGCGTTTGCGGTGGTCGCCATGGCCGCCATTCGCGACTGCGGGCTTGATCCGAACAAGGTCAACGTCAACGGCGGCGCTTGCGCGCTCGGCCATCCCATCGGCTGCACCGGTGCACGCATCGTGGTTACGCTGATCCATGCCCTGCGCCAGCGCGGACTCAAGCGCGGTATCGCCAGCCTGTGCATTGGCGGTGGAGAAGCGACTGCGATTGCGCTCGAAGTGCTTTAAATGATCTAGCCGGTCTTGGGAACCTTAGGGCAATGCCAAAGGTTCCCGGACCGGTGCATGTGGACCGTTAAATTCTTTCATTCGTCCAGATGGCGTCAAGTCTGGTTCGTGCTTGCGAGTTCCCGGTTCCGGTCGGAAACTACACACGGGATTGTCGCGTGAGCAGTACTCAGGCGTAGCACGCAGTGAGCCTGCCAACCGCATCTGTGCCGCGTCGATGCGCTCCTCACATTGACGGGCTTCGAAGCGCACCGATTGTCGGCCAAGGTGCAGCTCTGGTGCTGCGGCCCCTTGAATTGCCGGCATCGATCTCCAACCATAGGCGCCAACCAAGGGCGCCAGCAATTGTCATTCATGCAGCTAGAGGAATCGCATCATGCAGTTCGAAGCTTTGTTCGTGATCCTGATGATGTCCACGTTTCTGGCTTGGTGGCTGCGGCGTCGCGGTCGCGCCGATATGGCCCGAGAGATCTGTCGCCAGATTTGCAAGCGGAGCAATCTGGTGTTGTTGGACGATACCGTTGCCCTGCGGCGTACGTTCAAGCGCAACCGTCGAACCATTACCTGCTATGACTTTGGCTACACGCGTGACGGCTCCACGCGCAGAAATGGCAGCGTCTGGCTGGATGGTATGCGGGTCGACTATCTCGCCTTCGAAGAGCAGGAAGGCGTGACCTTGGTCAACCCGTAGCAGAAACATGGACCGCTTGGTCATTCATTTCGTGCGCGGGCAAAAGAGCGGTCAAACCGAGATCTTTCCCCTAGGCCGGATCGATCAGCTCTCGTTCGGTCGCGATCCGCAGTGCGATGTGCGTTTCGATGCCGTGCTCGATGGTTTGGTGAGCCGAAATCACGCCACTCTGGAATGGACGCGCGGCAGACCAAGAAACTTCGTGGTGACTGATCTGTTGAGCTCCAACGGTACTTACGTCAACGGTCGCAGGGTTCTGGGTCCGACCGAACTAAAATGTGGCGACGTGTTGGAGTTCGGTCAGAGCGGACCGGCAGTTCGCTTTGCGCTGGAAGAAGTGACCGTGCGGCCCGGCGTCACCGCAAGCATCCCGAAAGTCACGCGCTGATCGGGACGATCCGCAGCAGGCTTGCTTGGCGTGAAACTGGTTTCGTAGCTTGGTCGGAGCTGGAGGCTGTGGCGGTGAGTTGGGTGTGGGTGTGAGTGTGGATTCTGCGACTGCGCCTGACGGCTGCGCGCAGAAGGACGGATGGCGGCTTGGTCACTGCTACCGGCAGCGTCACTGGTACCGACTTTGTCATTTCGACCGACTTTGTCATTTCGACCGCAGGGAGCAATCTCATTTCGTATTGCATGAGATCTCTGCCTACGGTCGAGATGACAGGCCAAGATTGACCAATGATTCGAGAGCTAAAACGTGATCAAAAATACCAGCGCACGCCGGCCTGGATGTTTCGGCCGGGCAGCGGCGCGACATCCTTCAGGAACGAGGTGTGCAGGCGAATCTCGTTGTCGGCCAGATTCTGTCCTTGCAGGAACCACTCGACGCTGGTGCCTGAGAGATCGGTGGCAAAACTCACTTGCGCGGTGACATCGGTAAAGCCCGGGGTGGGTGTTTCCAGCTCGGCGACCCGGTCTTGCCGCTCGTACTCCTGAAAGCCCAGACGCGCACGCCAGCCCTCATGCTGGTACTGCAGGCCCATGCCAACCCGGCTGGGTGCGATGCGCGGCAAGTTGCTGCGGTCCGCTTGCAGTTCACCGTCGACGGAATCGGCCAACGCGTCCAGCGTGAAGATCCCGAAATCCGTGTTCGCGAACTCCCATTCGGCGCCGAGTTCATAACCGTTAAAGCGCGCATCGCCCTGTGACCAGAGCAACACCGGTAAGCCGTCTGCCAGTGAACCATTGGGCGTTAGGTAAATGAAATCCTTGAAATCATTGCGATAAATCGAAGCGTGCAGGTGCAGTGTTGCGCCTTCAAAGCGAAATTCGGCCTCGATTTGGTTGGCAGTTTCCTCGCTTAGGTCGGCATCGCCAATCTCGAAGGTCCGCGTCGCGACGTGCGGTCCATCGGCGAACAGTTCCTCCGCTGACGGCGCTCGCTGCGCGCGGTCAAACAGCAAGCCGAGTGAAAATTGATTGCCAAGGTCGGCGCGCGCACCCGCAGACAGACTGAACAGGCCGAAGCTGCGGCGATCCGTCGCCGTGCTGAGCCGGTTGCGATCGTAGCGAGCGCCGATCTCAAGTTTCACCGCGTCAAGCTGGGTCTGCTCAAGGATGAATGCGCCGTAGCTGCGTGAGTCCGTAGGTGGCACGAAAGCTTCTTCGCCAATCGCCTCAAATTTGCGCCCGTTCAAGGTCACACCGTAGGCTCCGGTCCAGGCTCCCCACGGCGTATGCACCAGCTCCAGTCGGGCATCGGTTTCCTGATTATCAAACTGCGTTCCGATCTCGCCCGAGCCTTCGATCTCCGCGTGTTGGTAATCATTGCGTCCGAGCTTGAAGGTTGCGGACTGCACGCTCGCGATCGGCGCCTGCCAAGCAGCTTCAAGATCGATGCGGGTCTGATCGATATCAAGCACGACGCCGCCTTCGCCGCCTTTGGCCGGGAGCCAGGAGCGAAGCTTGCTTTTGTCGTCGTCGGCCTCCTCTTCGCCGGGAATACCGTAGGTGCTTTTGAACGTCGACACGCCAAGGCCAAAATGGACGTCTTCGCCCTGCCAAGCGCCGCCGAGTGCGCCGCCCTTGCTTTCCACCGCGCTATTCTCCAACCGGCCGCTATCGTCATCAGACTTACCGGCGTCCAGCTTGGGAATTTTGTAGTCGTCGCTGTCTCGCCAGTAGCCGTCTGCATGCAGATTCCAGCCATTCATACCGCCGTGATCGACTCTGAATGCGCCAGCGCGCTGATCGGATGCAGTGTCGCCTTGCACTGAAGCGCGCCCGGAAAGGCCTTCACGTACGACAATCGGGATCCGCCCGTCGACCACGTTAACCACACCGCCAATCGCCCCGGATCCGTAAAGCAGCGATGCAGGACCTTTGATCACTTCAATCTGCTCCGCCAGAAATGGGTCAATGCTGACTGCGTGGTCGGCGCTGACGGTAGATACATCCATGCTGCTCAAGCCGCCGCTAAGCACCGAGACTCGGCCGGAATCAAGGCCACGAATGATCGGGCGGCCCACGCCGATACCGAAAAACGATGACTGCACGCCGGGCAGGCGCGCCACGGTTTCGCCGATGGTGCCGCGTCGTTGATCGTCCAGCGCGGTGCCGCTAAGGACTGAAACCGGGGCCAAAATTGATTCGGCATCTTCTTTGAGTGGCGTTGCAGTAACAATCACGGCATCAAGATCTCGCGCCTCTTTGGCGGCGCTTTGCGCGTGCGCGCCGATGCTCAAGAGCGCAGCCACCAGCGCGAGATACAAGCGATGTCGGGCCGATCGATGCGGATTCAAAGCAGGTAATTTCATATCAATTCCTATTAGAGACAAAGCGCGGCGTTGGCGGCCGAAGCGCGCCCTAAGCCGGGTGAAAAGGATGAACGAGCGTGACAAGTACAGGCTTTCTTCATCGAACAGCGTGACCAATCGCGGCTCGGCGTGGTAACCTGTGCTGATACATAGTAACGATATGATATATCAAAACATGGAACCGATGAAGGCTCAAAGCGCGCCCATCAATTGGCACGGACGGCTCGACCAGCTGGGCATGCTTGCCTCATCTGCGTGTGCGCTGCACTGTTTGCTGCTGCCGCTCTTGATGGCCGGCTTTCCGCTGCTTGGCGAGCTATTTCATTTCTCGGCGCAGAGCGAAGCGTGGTTTGTGGCCAGTGCTTTGCTGGTCAGTGCGGCCAGCCTTGCGCTGGGTCTGCTTCGCCATGGCCGAATCTATCCCTCGCTGCTGCTTTGGTCAGTCGGCGCGCTCTTGCTGATTGGTTTTGGGCTGACTGGTTTTGGTGCGGGCGATCACGCACATCTGCATGGCCTTTCCGAGCTCTCAGCGCATACGCACGCGAACGATTGGGGCCACGCGCTAGCGATGGCCACGGGTGGCTTCGCCCTGGCGGCGGCGCACTACAGCAACTGGCGTGCCCTCAAGAGCTGTCGCGACCACAGCCACTAGGCATGCACGCGTTGTTTCGAGCGGGGCGAAATCTCCCGGTTTCGGCGCCGCGAATAGTCGCCCCTCGCCATCGTGACAGCTGTCAGTGCGACTGAAGAGCGAAATCTCGCGCCTGGTCGTTGTCAAGCTACTTGTCGCGGATTTGTTAGCCAGGAGATGCTCCCTTTGCGGACTTTTCTGGATCGAGATGGCCGCGTTCCTTTCGCTTCCAGTGACGGCTATGGCCCGTTGGCTTGCGGCTGAGCCGGCAGATCGGCCAGCCAGACAGACAGCCAGTGCGGACGCGATGAACCGCGCTCTTTAGCTTGCGGCTGAGCCGGGCAGGGCGGCCGGCCAGCCTGTACGGACGCGATAAATCCCGCCCCTTGGCTTGCGGCTGAGCCGAGCAGATTGGCCAGACTTGCGGCTGAGCCAGACAGAACGACCAGCCTGTGCGGAAGCGATGAATCTTGGGCTTGGTTTGGCAAAAAGGCGGAGCAATCTTGCAGCAAATATGCAAAAAAAAAGGGCGCCGAAGCGCCCTTTTTCTCGCTCACAGTCGCGCTTAGGGCATGGCTTGCAGGCGTGGATCGTCTTCACGCTGGCTGAGCAGATCGCGCTTGTTGGTGCCAAGCAGCAGCAGCACCGGACAGGCAAAGAAAATCGACGACAGCGTTCCCAGCACAATGCCAAACACCAAACAAACCGCAAAGCCATGCAGCACTGGGCCGCCCAAAAACAGCAATGACAAGGCGGAAATTAAAGTTGTGGCGGAGGTGATGGTGGTGCGCGACAGCGTGGTGTTAATTGATGCGTTAAAGAGCTCAATTGTGTCGGTCTTGCGCGCGGTCAAGAAATTTTCGCGCACCCGGTCAAACACCACGATAGTGTCGTTGATCGAATAGCCAATCACCGCCAGCACCGCAGCAAGCGTCGCAAGATCAAACTCGATGCCTGTAAGGGCAAAGAAACCGAGCAGAATCACCACGTCATGAATCTCACAGGAGATCGCCGCCACGGCAAATTTCCATTCAAAGCGGAACACGACGTAGATGAAGATGCCAAGGCCGACGAAAATCAGCGCCAGAATCCCATCGTTCATCAGCTCCTTGCCGACCTGCGGCCCGACGAAATCACTGCTGCGCATTTCCGCATTGAAGCCGCCGTCCGCCAAAGCCTTCATGACGTGGTCTGCAACCGTCTTCTTGGCCTCTTCTGGCGGCTTGTCTTTGGCTTCCGACTCCGCCGGGACGGGTTTGGATTCCTCGCTCTGTACCTTGATGCCCATGTCGGTAGCGGAGTAACTTTGCACGCTAACGCCTTTCAGACCGGCCTTCTCGAGCGACGCGCGAACTTTTTCAGTGTCCGTTGGCTGCGCGAAACGGACCTCCACCAAGGCCCCACCGGTAAAGTCAAGAGAAAAATTAAAGCCCTTGAACGCAATCACTGCAACCGAGAGCACCATCAACGCCACTGAAAGCCAGATGCTCCAGCCGCGCACCCGCATAAACGGGATTTTTGAATCCACAGGAAACAAGTTCATCGACGTCCCGCCTTAAATTGAGATGTGCTGAACTTTGCGACGGTTGGCATAAGCCAAAGCGACGATCGCATAGGTCACACTGACTGCAGTAAACATCGTGGTCAGGATGCCCGTGCAGAGCACCACTGCGAAGCCCTTCACCGGCCCGGAACCGAACGCAAACAGCGCGACCCCGGCAATCAAGGTGGTCAAGTTGGAGTCGATAATGGTCGACCAGGCTTTTTCGTAGCCCGCCTTGATCGAAGCCAGTGGCGTCATGCCATTGCGCAGCTCTTCGCGGATACGCTCGTTGATCAAGACGTTGGCGTCGATCGCCATACCCAGCGTCAGGGCGATGCCGGCGATCCCGGGCATGGTCAGCGTGGCGCCGATGACGCCAAGCACGGACAGCAGAAGCACCACATTCGCCAACAGGCCAATACAAGAGATCACGCCGAACAGCTTGTAGTAGAGAACCATGAACAGCATGACGCCGATGAATCCCACGATGACTGCCGTGCGACCCGCATCAATACTGGCCTGCCCCATGGACGGACCGACGATGCGCTCTTCCACGATATCCAATGGCGCAGCCAGTGAGCCGGCGCGCAGGAAGGTTGCTAGGTTCTTGGCCTCGGCTGCGTCATCCAACCCCGTGGTTTGAAAGCTGGTCGAAAACACGCCGCGGATAGTTGCAGCATTGATCACTTCACGGGTGATGCGCGCTGTGCGAACTTCCTTGCCATTTTCAACCCGCGTTTCAGGAATGCGCTGGATGAACACCACGGCCATCGGTTTGCCGACGTTCTTGCTGGTGAAATCGAGCATGCGATCGCCGCCCTGCGAGTTCAAGCGCACGCTGACCATGGAGCTACCCGATTGCGGATCGCGACCGTCTGATGCGCTGATAAGTTGATCACCGGAGGCAATGATGTCGGTGCTGACTAAGTACGGTTGACCTTCGCGGCTCTCCAGCAGCATGGCGCCGGCAGGGATCACGCCGGTTGCCTTGGCTTGCGCAGCTTGTGCGCCTTGATCAACTACCGCCCGATATTCAAGCGTTGCGGTGGTGGCCAACATCTTTTTCGCTTCGGTGGTGTCCTGTACGCCGGGCAATTGGATCACGATGCGACTGGTGCCCTGGCGCTGAATCACCGGCTCGGCCACGCCGGTGTCGTTCATCCGATTACGCAGCGTGGTGGTGTTCTGATCGATCGTCGCCGAAGCGTTCGCGACCAAGGCGGCCTCGTTGAGCAGCGCGACCAGGTTTGAGCCTTCACCGTCCTGCAGCTGGTATGGAGCATCAAGCGAAGTCAGCGCGGTACGCGCTTGTTCGCGATCGTCGCTGTTGTCCAAGCGGATCACCAAGCGACCCGGCTCGACGTCCACGCCGCGATAAAGCACCTCGGCCGATTTCAAGGTGGCATAGATCCCGTCGCGGATTTGGGCCTTAAATTTGGTCTGCGCTTCCTTGGCGTCGACTTCCATCAGAAAGTGCACGCCGCCCTGAAGATCCAGGCCCAAAGTGAGCGGTTTGCCGCCGATGGCGCGCAGCCAATTCGGAACGGTGGAAGCAAGATTCAGCGCCACGTTGTAGCGGTCACCGGATTCACCGGAGCCCTCGTTCAATTTTTGGCGCAGCAAGCTTGCGGTGACATTTTGGGTTTCGTTGTCGTTGACGCGGACCAGCAGCTGGCCCTCCTCAATTTTGACGCTCTTGGTAGTCAGCTTGGCCCCGCTGATCAAGCCTTCAACTTTTTTGGTCAGGCTGTCGTCGACCGGATTGCCGCGCGTACCGGCGATCTGTACGGCGTAATCCTGCGGGAACAAGTTGGGAATGGCATAGAGGGCAGCGAAGCCCAGAATCAGCACCACAAAGACATACTTCCACTTCGGATATTCAATCATCGAGCGGTCCTCAAACGGACTTCAAGGTGCCTTTCGGCAGCACGTTGGTAATGGCATGACGCTGCACCTTGACGCGCACGTTCGGCGCAAGTTCCACCGTGATGAAGCTATCGCCAAGCTCTTCAATGCGTCCAAGCAGGCCGCCATTGGTGATCACTTCGTCGCCTTTGGCGAGCGCTTCGATCAATCGCTTGTGCTCATCGACCCGCTTCTTCTGGGGACGGATCAGGAAGAACCACATGAAGATGAAGATCAGGAACAGAGGCAGCAGTGAAAGCAGGCTGCCACCGGACGATGCCGTCTGCGTTTGGGCGTAGGCTGCGGGAATCAGAAAGTCCATAGAACCACATCTGTGTTGAGCAAAGCCCGCGAGTATGCCACAGCTGAGCGACGCATAGGCTGAAGCGAAGCGACGGAGACCTGACGGGATGGATTCTGCGACTGCGCCTGACGGCTGCGTGCAGAATGACCGTTTGTTGCGGCCCGCAGAATGACCGTTTGCGGCGGTCGTTTTTTGTCGGTGGCGCTTCGATAGGCTTTGTGATTTCGACCTTGCTGAGGCCTTGCAGCTGACTTTGCACTGACGGGCGGGGCGCTTGGCCCTTGGGGAGCATTCTGCATGGGTGTTAAGTTGCGGCGTCACGACCAGAGTTGAACCCAGCATGCCTGTCGCTGAACCCGAGCGCTTTGTCCAGCGGCTCAAGTTGATCGCAGATTTGAACCGGCTGCGCTTGCTGGCGCTGCTTGGTCAAGAAGTTTCGGTCGCGGAGCTTGCAAACGCGCTCGAACTGGCGCAACCGCGGGTGTCGACCCATCTTGCAAAGCTCAAGGACGCCGCCCTGGTTAACGACCGGCGCGTCGGCGTGTCGGCTTACTACAGAATTTCTCCGGATGCCGAGGAGTTTATGCGCGGGATGCTGGCGCACCTGCCGGAGTCTTGGCGCGACGCTGACCAGCAGCGCCTGCGGGCCGTCATTGCGCAGCGCAACTCCAGCAACTGGGCGGAACAAGTCGCCGGTGATATGGAGCGCCACTACTCTCCGGGCCGAACCTGGGAAGCGCTCAGCCGCGCAGTGACCCAGCTTTTGGAGCTTGGCGATGTGCTTGACGTGGCGAGCGGAGATGGTGCGGTAGCAGAGTTTTTGGCGCCGATGACGCGCTCGTTGACCTGTGTCGACAGCAGTGCGCGCGTGATTGCGGCGGCTACGCAGCGACTGCAGCGACACCCGCAAGTGCGCTTGCTGCAGGCGGACATGCATGCTTTGCCCCTGCCAGCCGAAGCGTTCGATCTGGTGCTGATGCTGCAGGCGCTGCCCTATGCACGCGATCTCGACCCATTGCTTAGTGAGGCGGCACGGGTGATGCGTCCGGGCGCCAAACTGCTCGGCACGGGCCTATTGCCGCATGCTCACGGGGATGCAGTCGCGCCGTTTGGGCACGTGAACCACGGCGTGTCGTTGTGCGAGATCGAACGTGCCGCAAAAGCGGCCGGCCTTACCCCGCTGCGCGTGGCGCACGCCTGCACAGAACGTCGCGCGCCCAACTTCGAGATCTCGACCTTCCTGCTGCAAAAGGGTCTGGTGCAAGCGGAGCCGCAGCGGACATGAGCCTGACCGGGCAGCCATCGTCAAACCCGGAGTTTCCATTAGCCGCCGCGCCGGCGCTTGTGCTGTGAATCCACAAGAGATTTTTCCCAATCGACATGACGCCTAGGTATTGCCCTCACTCGGAAAATCTCTTGTGAACCCAAAGCCCTGCGCGATCATCGCGAGTTCCAACCCAAACTCTGGGTTAAAGCGAGCCCTGCTCTTGATGTTGTGCTCGGCGGTGCTGTTCGCCGGCATGGCGCTGAGCATCAGGCTTGCTTCCGACGCCGGACAGCACGCCTTCCAGATCGCTTTTTTTCGCAATTTCTTTGGCCTAATATTTGCCCTCCCGCTGCTTTTGCGCAGCGGATTTGGCCTGTTGCGAACGCAGCGCCTGCCGCTTTACTTTGTGCGCTGCTTGATTGGCCTGGGAGCGATGCTGACCGGGTTTTGGGCTCTGGTGCACTTGCCGCTCGCAGACGCCATAGCACTCAGCTACACCACGCCCCTGTTCGTCACCATCGGCGCGGTGTGGTTTCTCGGCGAAGTGGTGCGCGTTCGGCGCTGGAGCGCGATTGCGATCGGCTTCGTCGGCGCGCTGATCATTCTGCGCCCGGGATTTCAGCACTTCAGTGAGGCATCTTGGATTGCCCTGCTGTCGGCCGTGCTTTCGGCATCTGCGGCGATCAACGTCAAGTTTTTATCGCGCACCGAGCCGGCGGGCGCCATCGTGATCTACATGGTTCTGATCATGACGCCGCTGTCCTTGCTTCCCGCGCTTTCCGTTTGGCAGTGGCCATCGCCGATGGCTTGGCTATGGCTGACGCTGACCGGATTGTTCGGCACGCTGGCTCATATCGCGCTCACCAAGGCCTATCAGATGGGCGATGTGTCGCTACTGCAGCCGGTGAACTTCGTGCAGCTGCCCGTGGTTGCGCTTGCGGCGTGGTTTTTGTTTGACGAGGCGGTGGATCGCTACACCATTGTCGGCGCGATCATCATCGTGGCCGCGATTTCCTACATGGGACACCGCGAAGCAAGCTTGCGTCGGCGCCAAATCACCGATCAGGCAACCGCCAGCGAGATCCACCGTTGAGCGGCGCTGTGGTTGTTGACCGTTTCTCGACATTGCTGAGCGGCTTGCCCACGTCGACCCGATCGACTGGTCGAATGCCAACAAAAGCCGGTATAAAGACCGCTTGTCCGAAACACCAGGAAACGTCTTGGCTTATTGCGCACTGTTCCAACCCAGCTTGCGGGCCTCAGGTGCGCTGGTTATGTCGAACCGGGAAGTCAAGCAATTGGGGTGCCGTTCGTGAGCTGGCCGCAGCGACTCAGTACCGCGCAGCTGTCCGCCTATGCATCGCTCCAGCTTCCCCTGGCGATGGTTGCGCTGCCGGTGGTGCTCAACGTTGCGCACCTGTATGGGGACGTGCTGCACCTTTCACTGAACCTGATTGGATCGGTGCTGATTGCTTCTCGGCTTATTGATGCGCTGCAAGATCCACTGCTGGGATTTTTTTCTGATCGCCTGACGCGCTTTCGCAATGGCCGGCTGCGGCTGGTGATGCTTTCGCTACCCTTGCTGGGGCTGGGCTTCTGGATGTTGTTTGCCCCGCCAGCAGCCTTTATGGAGCAAAACGCGCAGCAACAGCTGACGCATCCGTATTTGCTCATGTGGTGGCTGTTTGCGGCCCTGGTGGTGGTGCATCTTGGCTATGCCGGCGCCTCCATCAGCTACCACGCGCACGGCGCTGAGCTTAGCGATGATTACCATGAGCGCACCCGGGTCACCGTCGCGCGCGAGGTCTTCGGCCTGACTGGCATGACCATCGCCGTGGTGTTGCCGACCTACCTTACCGCCACCTACGGCGAAATTGCTGGCTATGGCTGGCTCGCCCTGCTGTTTCTTCCGCTGGTGATTGCCTTCGCGTTTCCAACCCTGATGTATTCGCCGCCCTCTGTGCATGCGCCGGTGCAGCGTAAGCAGCGCCGCTCCATCCTGCATGACTTCATGGCGCCGCTGAAAAATCCGCTCTATCGCCGTCTGCTTGCGGTGTACGTGGTGAATGGCGCGTCGCTGGGCGTTGCCGTCAGCGTGATGCTCTTTTATGTCGAGCATGTGCTTGGCAGCAGCAAGCAAGAAGCAGGGATCATTCTGCTCGCGTACTTCATTGCCGGAGCCTGCAGCGTCCCGCTTTGGCTGGTGCTGTGCAAGCGCGTCAGCAAGTCTGGAGCGTGGTTCATTGGCATGCTGCTGAGCGCGGTGGCGATCGGTTTGGCAGGTTTTGCCGGCCCCGGCCAACTCGCCTTGTTCGTGGCCGCTTCGGCACTGACCGGCGTCGGCCTGGGCGCGGATTACGGCATTCCACCGTCGATCCTCGCCGACATCATCCACGCTGAGGAAGGCCAGGACAGCAAGGGTGAGACCGGCGCGTACTTCGGGCTTTGGGCGCTTGCAACCAAGCTGGCGACGGCGATCGGTGCCGCCGCATCCCTGCCGGTTGCAGCGGCGCTGGGCTTCAATCCTGCCAAGGGCGCGTACGACACGTTTGCGCTCGTCGTGGTCTACATCGGCGTTCCTATTGTGCTCAAATGCATTGCGGCCGTGATGATCTGGACCATTCGAATCGAACCCACGCACAGCTCATTCGGCAAGGACCTCAAAGCCAAGCGCAGCTCTGGCGCACACTGAGCCGGCGCCTTGCGCGCACGTTTGGTGTGCGTCTGCTCGCCTAGCGGGGAGCTGCTCGACGTCTGAACCACCACCACGCGAAAAATCACCATGTCTGAAAACCCAAGTATTGCCATCATCGGCGGCACCGGCCTGTATGCGCTGGACGAGCTCATCGGGGCCAGCGAGCACCATGTGAATACCAAATATGGCGAGCCCTCGGGCCCGATCGTGGTGGGCCAATGGGGCGGTCAGCGCGTCGCGTTTCTAAGCCGACACGGGAAAGAGCACAGCATTGCGCCGCATCGCGTCAACTATCGCGCCAATATCGCGGCGCTTGCTGAACTTGGGATCCGACGCATCATCGCGGTGAACGCGGTTGGTGGTATTGCGCGCAGCTATGGCCCGCAGGCGCTTGGCGTTCCGCATCAGTTGATCGATTACACCTCGGGACGATTGTCCAGTTTCAGCGATTTCACCGGCGCGAAGGTCGAGCACGTGGACTTTTCCGATCCCTATACGGAAAGCCTGCGCCAGAGCCTGCTGGCTGCAGCGCGCAGGATCGGGGTTGAGGCGGCAGAGCACGGCACTTACGGCGTGACGCAAGGGCCGCGGCTGGAGACATCGGCCGAGATCCTGCGCCTGGGGCGCGACGGCTGCGATCTGGTTGGCATGACGGGAATGCCAGAAGCGGTGCTGGCGCGGGAAGCGCAACTCGAGTACGCCAGCCTCAGCGTGAGTGCCAACTGGGCGGCGGGCTGCGGCGACGCCGAGACCATCACGATGCAAGAAGTGTTTGAGAACCTGGAACACGGCATGCGCAAGGTTCGTGCCGTATTGTTGGCTTGGCTGCAATGAGCGTTTCGGCACTCGCAGGGGACGGGTTCCGCAACCGGGGCGAAGCGCAAACCCGGCTGGAAGCGTTTGTCGATGCATCTTTCGCATTTGCGCTCACCCTGCTGGTGATCTCTTACAACGATCTGCCGCGCAACTCGGACGACCTGATTCTTGCGCTGAAAGGCATCCCTGCCTATGCCGCCAGCTTCTCGATGATCGCCATGTTCTGGATCGGGCATAACACCTGGTGCCGGCGTTTTGGCCTGGACGACAGGTTCAGCACAATCGTGAGCCTTTGCCTGGTTTTCCTGATCTTGATCTTTGTATTTCCGCTGCGCGCCCAATTCGGCAGCCTGTTTGCCTGGGTGAGCGGTGGCTGGCTGCCGTCGGACTATCAGATCCGCAGCGCCTTTGATCTCAGCATTATGTTTGCAACTTTTGGCGGTTCGTTTGCGGCCTTGAGCCTTTGCTTCGTCTTGCTTTACGCGCATGCGCTGCGCCACAAGGATCAGCTCCAGCTTGCACCGTGTGAGCTGGAGCTGACCCGCTTGGCGCGCAACCAGTGGCTTTGCCGCATCTTCATTGGCCTGCTTTCCCTGCTGCTTGCTTTGACCACACCGCGCGACCCAGGCATGTTCCGCGCCACCTTGCCCGGACTAAGCCTGTTTCTGCTGAATGTGGCGCAAGTGGTGTTCAAGCGTTTGCACTGGCGAGTCGTGGCAAGATCTGCCACCTCCAGCACGCAAGGGACTTGAAGATGAGCGAACTTTCCGCAGTACAGGGCCCACGTCGCCCCAAATGGACGCTCGGGTTAGCCGTTTTGCTGGCGATCGTCAGCGTGGTGATTCTGGTGCTGATGTTTCTTTGGAGCCGGGAGCCTGCGCAGTTCAGTCCGTTGGAGCGCACCCGCACGGCGCTTGGTAAGCAGGAGCCGGTTCCGGGAACCACCACCACCCAGACCATGATTGAATTGATCGACGTGCTGCTGGAAAAGCGCGGCGGCTATCTGTCCAATGACCTGCTTCCGCCTGGTGCATTTCTCGACAACATGCCGAACTTCGAGTTCGGCGTGGTTTCCCAGCTGCGCGACCTGGCCATCGTGCTGCGCAATGATTTTTCCCGCTCGCAAACGCAATCCATTGAAGATGTTGACCTGGCGGAAGCACAGCCCTTGCTGGCCTCGCCGAACGACCGCTGGCTGCTGCCCTCCACTGAGGGTCAATATGGCAAGGCGCGCGCGCATCTGATCTCCTTCCGCGACCGCCTCGCGGATACCGGAGAACCCGACGCGCAGTTCTTTGCCCGGGCCGACAATCTGGCGCTTTGGCTCAGCGTAGTGGAGAAAAAGCTCGGCAGCCTTAGCCAGCGGCTCGGCAACGCGGTCGGACACCATCGACTCAGAACCGAACTTGCCGGCGACCCGGCGGCACAGCAGTCCACCGCAACGCAGCCATTGGCTTTTGTGCGCACGCCGTGGAGCAAGATCGATGACAACTTTTACGAGGCGCGCGGCCAGTGCTACGCCCTAATCCACCTTTTGAACGCAATTCGGGTCGATTTTCACGACGTGCTTGAGCGCAAGAATGCGCTGGTCAGTCTGGATCAAATCATTCGCGAATTGGAAGCAACCCAGGATGCCGTTTGGAGCCCGGTGATTCTCAACGGCAGTGGCTATGGCTTCTTTGCCAATCACAGCTTGGTCATCGCCAACTATGTCTCGCGCGCCACGCGCGCCATCGGCGACCTGCGCATCCTCCTGATTCAGGGCTAGGGAGATGAACCGTACGCTGGCTAGCCTGGCGCTGACGGGCGCGCTCACACTGGCGCTGTATGCCCATCAAGCGCACGCCGAAGTAGCGCTACCCCAGATCACGCCTGCCCAGATCACGCCCGCCCAGATCACGCCTGCCTTAATCAACAAGGTGACGGCATGGCGGCGCGATTTCCATCAACACCCGGACCTCGGCAGCTCAGAAACGCGCACCGCGGGCATCATCGCCGCGCATTTGCGTGCGCTGGGGATGGAGGTCAAGACGGGCATCGCGCACACCGGCGTAACCGGCTTGCTCAAAGGCGCAAAGCCCGGTCGACGGATTGCCGTGCGGGCCGACATGGACGCGCTGCCGGTGACCGAACAGAGCAACCTTCCATTCGCCTCCAAGCAGACCGGCGTGTATCGCGGACAAGCGGTTGGCGTGATGCATGCCTGCGGACACGACGCGCACAGCGCAATCCTAATGGGAACAGCAGAGCTGTTTGCCGCGCAGCGGGCGCAGCTTGCGGGTGAAATCCTGTTTATTTTTCAGCCTGCCGAGGAAGGCCCGCCAGAATCAGGCCAGCCCTTCGGAGCCGCCTTGATGCTGGACGAAGGCCTGTTTGATGAATTCAAGCCCGAGGCAGTATTCGGACTGCATGTCTGGAGCACGCTTCCGGCCGGCAAGCTTGGCTACCGCAGCGGCCCTACGATGGCGGCTGCCGATGAATGGACCCTGCGTATCCATGGCAAGCAGGCGCACGGCTCCAGGCCTTGGACGGGCATCGACCCGATTACCATCGGCGCCCAGATTCAGCTCGCGTCACAAAGCATCATCGCGCGGCAAATCGATATCACGCAGTCGCCCGTGGTGCTGACCACCGGATCGTTCCAAGGCGGCGTGCGCTACAACATCCTTCCCGATCGGGTCGATATGACCGGCACCATCCGAAGCTTTGATCCGGAGATCCGTCAACAGGTGATCGAGCGCTTCGAGCGCATGTCGAGAAACATCGCAGAAGCCCATGGCTCGACTGTGGAGTTCAAGGTCAACCTCACGGCCCCGCTGACCAGCAACGATGCCACGCTCAGCAAACGCGGCGGCGCAAGTTTGCGCAAAGCCGTGGGCGCGGATCAGGTGGTCGCCATGCCACTGCTCACGGTTGCTGAGGATTTCTCTCAGTACGCGCGCTTCGCACCCACGTTTTTCTTCTTTGTCGGCAGCACCGGACCCGAGCTTGATCCACGTACAGCGCCGGGGAATCACTCACCGCAGTTTCTGCTCGATGAGAACGCGCTTGAAGTTGGCTTGCGGGCAATGACTCAGGTGCTCTCGGATGCGCTGGCCAGATAGTCTGCAGAGGCACTTCAAGACAGCACGACCCCAGTCCAGCCGGCAAATCCACCGGGCAAGTCCAGCGGGCAAGTCCAACGGGCAAGTCCAACGGGCAAGTCCAACGGGCAAGTCCAACGGGCAAGTCCAGCGGGCAAGTCCAGCGGGCAAGTCCAACGGGCAAG
>Ga0163144_10004124_pt1 | contig 32921 bp, 36 predicted proteins | sample OliLak19BULKMAT1_FD_123175 | JGI IMG/M metagenome (GOLD analysis project Ga0163144, IMG submission 123175) | Freshwater microbial mat bacterial communities from Lake Vanda, McMurdo Dry Valleys, Antarctica - Oligotrophic Lake LV.19.BULKMAT1 | ecosystem: Environmental > Aquatic > Freshwater >... | reverse complement strand
TTGTCGAAAAATTTTGTTTCCGCTTGGATCTAAAGGGTTGCAAGCGCGTGATTTGATTGCTTCAAAAATTGTGATCTCCTTTACTGCAGTACAATCGGTGTACTTCAGGATTCTTTTGCTTGTGGGTTCAATTCTATTTTCTAAGCAAACGTTTTGCGGATTATTGCCAACCCTAAAACCAAAAAGAGCTCCAGATATGCAATCGATTACTTCGTAAGAATCACCGTCAACTACTAATAGATCATTCGTACCGTTGCTGGACCATTCCGTTGCGAAAAATAAATAATTCATTTTGTTTCTCCTTCTAAAATGGTGTTTTGCAAATTAGCTCCGGTTAGATCAGCGCCCCGCAAATCAGCGCCGTGTAGATCAGCATATTGAAGATCAGCGCCCTGCAAATTAGCGTTTTTTAGACCAGCGCGCTCTAGTCTAGAAATATGCAGGTAAGCGTTTCTTAGATCAGCGCCGGTTAGATCAGCGCCGGTTAGATCAGTCATACAAAAATTAGCGCCGTTTAAATTAGCTTTTTTTAGATCAGCGCCGGTTAGATCAGCGCAAGATACATTAGCTCCTCGTAGATCAGCGCCGACTAAATTAGCGCCGGTTAAGTAAGCGTTTCCTAGGTTAGCGCCTCTTAGATCAGCGCCCCGCAAATCAGCGCCTCGAAAATTAGCGCCGCTAAGATCTACGTACTGCAGGTTAGCGCCGCTAAGATCAGCGCCGTTTAGATCAGCGCGCTTTCCTTTACCCCCCGTTGTAGGATCCTTTAACCATCGCCCGTGTTTTGCAATAATCGCGTTTAAATTTTTCATTGTGTGCTCCTTGATTTGTTTAAATACGTATCGGCATTTTTTGTATAAACTTTAATTTTTTTTTCGCTTATTTTGAGGATGCAGATAATACCGTATTTAAATGAAGGGGTTAGACACTTATTTATACAAAGCGCCTCAATCTGCTTTTTGCTTAGGTGACCCACAAAACGGTCTAAATTAAACACTTTGTACATCTTATAACCCCCTGGTAGAGTGAACTAACCGACTAAGTTCTTACAATACTCATCGGTACAATTCTCAAAATACTTTAGGCAAATATCAGTATATTTTTTAATCACTTGATTTGATTGAAATAATCGTGTATAAGCAAAACGGAAGAACTTCCCACCGACCTGCACAAGTCGTGTCCCTTGTCAAGGGTTAGTTTCGCTGGTCTTACTTACCATAACCCGAAACCGCTGCCCCTTGGCCCCTTGATCCGGGATCCTCTTGCCCTTATAATAGACGCATGGACCAGTAGTGATTGCCCCGCCCGCGCTTGTATGTATCGCTCGCGGCTCGGGGGCCTCAACACAAAGCACCACTTTTCTTTTTATAGGGGGGGTGGGGGCATGGGCTATGGTTTCTAGTATGTAGCCCGCGACTCACTGAAAAAAAATTAAAAAAGGAATTTGCACCTTGATAAAGCACCGAGCCGCATTGTACGAAAACCAGAAACTACCCATGTTGCAAGAAACTGCAAGCCCCATGGACCCCGATAATCCTTACTCACTCCTAAACCTTGCAACATCTGAGATTATTCAGGCGCTCGATAAGCTACCTACGAAGTACTATCGATACTCGGAGCATGAACTCGTAGAAATTGCAAAGCCTTCGGTAGAAATTGCAAGACTGCGCCTTAATTTCTGGGACGAATACATGCGCGCCGTGGACCAGCAACGCAAGATGAATGTTTTATCGATAACTACGGGTGTATGTTCGGCGATTTATTTCTACGACATTGCAATAAAAAAGGAAAGTTGGCTTGCGTATATTACAACGCCGCCGCCGGATTATTCGCTTGCGTTAAGGGAAATGTTGGAGCTTGGTTGGTCGAAGCTTCGCAAGGTTTTGGAGTTTCCCATAACTGTGCAAGCGTCATTAAAGTATTCAGAAGTTGACAAAGAGACTGGTAAAACATCTATGCATACCAAGGTGGTAGAGGTGCCGAACACGCGGTTAATTTCTGAGATGCGAGCTATTGTGCAGATGCTTGATCAGCGTGTGAAGGGTGCGATTACGCAAAAGATGCAAATCGAGCAAAAGAATATGAACATAAATGTACCGGGGGATAATGTTTTTCTTGCAGATGCGAGCATGGCTCAACTCGAAGCGATGGAGCGCAAGATCGACCGGATGAAAGCAGGCATGTACGAGGTAGAGAGTTATCATGGCAATCAAGAAGACGCCCTTATCGCAGCCGAGTCCGCAGAAAATTTTGCCAGTGTCAAAGAGGGGTACTATACTCGTACAGCCGATGGACCTTACCTTGCAGAAGAGGCAGCTCCTTCTTCAGCAGCAGAAGATACATGAGAAAAAACGGCAATTCATAGATGGGTTGCCGCATCTGTATGGGCGTCCGTGGTATGCATGGGCGCGGGCTTTTTACAATTCATCCAACAAGATGAATTTGTTATGTGCAGCGAATCAAATTTCTAAGTCCTCAACGCTTATTCGCAAGGCTATTGAGCGTAGTACGAATCCAAAGTTATGGCCTGTGTTATGGCCTCACATATGGCCAGAAAATGAAAACATTCGTCCGCAGTTTTGGTACATGTATCCATCTGGAGAGGTGGCAACGGCGGAGTTTAACAACAAGTGGGTTCCGGAGTTTCTACCGAGGAATGGTTTTAAGATAGATGCAAATTACGGGTGGGAGGAAGACAAGGAAAAGGGTGTCATCAAGGCGATCCACTGGAAGAATGGTTCGATACTGCAGTTTAAGTTTTATTCGCAAGCCTTAGTAAACTTGCAGACTGCAACGGTGCATGGAATTTTTGCGGATGAGGAGATGCCTGCTGATTATTATCCGGAGCTTACTGCAAGGTTAATTGCGACGGATGGTTATTTTGACATGGTATTTACGGCGACTTTGGGCGAGATGCTTTGGTATCGTGCGATGGAGTCTGTCGGTACGGATGCCGAAGCTTTTCCGGATGCGTTTAAGCAAACTATTTCCATGTATGATTGTTTAAAGTATGATGATGGTTCCCCGACACCGTGGACCGACGATAGAATAAAAAAAGTCATCGCTGCGTGTTCCACAGCACAAGAAGTTCGCAGGAGGGTGTTCGGGCGGTTTGTCAAGGAAACGGGCAGAAAGTTTCCTGCCTTTTCTCCTGAAAGGCATTTTAAGAAAGCTTGCAAGATTACTGCTGACCGTTCTATTTATGCGGCGGTGGATATTGGTTCGGGTGGGGAGAATGGTCACCCTGCTGCTATATTATTTCTAGCGGTTGCGCCGGATTTTAGGCATGCCTATGCGTTCAAGGGTTGGCGCGGGGATGGTATATCCACAACGTCTTCAGATATTCTTGATAAATTCAGGGACATGCGCGGCAGCTCAAGATGCACGTTGCAAATTTATGATCAGCAGGCGCGGGATTTTTTTACGATTGCTTCGCGGCAGGGTGAGAGTTTTGTACCTGCTAAAAAAAGTCACGAGCTTGGCGAAGATATTGTTAACACGCTTTTTAAGAACGACATGTTGCATATCTTTGACGATGCGAGTTTACAGCCGCTTGGGGCGGAGCTTCTTACGTTAAATAAAACCACTGCAAAGCAGAAGGCCAAGGATGATTTTGCGGATGCTTTACGCTATGCGTGCACATCGGTACCGTGGGATTTTACTGGGGTAAAGGGTTTTATTGAGGAAGTTGACAAGGAGCCGGAAGAGGGTAGGCCGTTATCTGCAGAGGAGTACTTGGTACTCGAGATTGAGGCGAGGCGTGGTACGATGAAGAAGAAAACACAAGACAGTTGGGACGATTTTAACGAAGACATTGACTTTTGGAATGAAGAGTATGGAACCTAGTATCGAAAAAAAATTTCAAAAAAGATTCACTACCACAGAAATTTGCCGTATCATTAAGACATGCAAAACTAATAATGTCGCTGATTTGACGATTGGCGATTTGGAAATTTCCTTTAATCGAGAAATTCCTGAAACGTTTACTATAGGGTCTCAAAGAAAACTAGACCTGCCAGAACTTTATGTACCGGTTACCACTCCAACGCAAGTTGTGGAAAAAGTCGAGCAAGAATTTGGTGTACAAGATCTTCGAGCTTTAGAAGAACTGCAGCACGCACAATTACTTATCGACGATCCCATAGCATTTGAAGATGCGGAAATTGATGCGGCCATACACGGCTCTTCACAACAAGTGGTGACGATAAATGAAGACGAAAGACATTGGTGATTTAAATAAGATCTACGATGAAGCAGAGTCTGCGGATAAAGATATATTTGCAGAATTCAGATCAAACGTACTTCTCATTGAAGGCACCCATTATTCCAAAAGATCATTTAAAGATCAGCCAAATTTAAGAGATCCGCGTAGTCACTCCTACGATAGCCAAAAACTTCGCATCACAAAAAATCACACCCATAAAATTGCAAGACACTATGTTGCAAATATTTTATCGCATTCGCCCGATGTTACCATCGTGCCAAAAGATGAAGCGAGTATGCAGGATAAAAAATCTGCGGAGCTAAATCATGCGGTAAAACTAGATGCGGCCTACCGTTATAGAATTGCAGAAAAGGTTCGCGAGTACTGCAGTGACTTTGTGGGGATTGGTGAAGTTGCGGCAAAAATTTTCTTTGATCCGAATGCCGGTGATCTAAAAGGTTACGAGCAGGCGACGGATGACGAAGGAAATTCTTTATTTGAAGAAGACGGCATGACTCCTATGCCGGATGAAAAAAGACCTGTTTTTTCAGGTGGATTTGTATTCGAGCGCATTTATGGGATGAACTTACTTCGGCACGCTGCGGCAAAAGAAATGCGCGAAGCTGAGTGTTGGATTATTCGCAAGATGGTTTCAGTGGATCACTTAAAAGCAATTTATAAGGACGATGCAGAAAAGGTTAAATCCATTCACTCTAGCCAAGATGAGACGTATGTTGTATTTGATTCGACAAAAACCACTTATACACAAGTCAAGAATCAAACTATGGTACGTGAGTTCTACTATAAGCCCTGCTATGATTACCCGGAAGGGTGGTATTATATTGCTACCTCTGAGGGAATTCTCGAGGAAGGGCCTTTACCTTACGGTATATTCCCTATCGTTTGGGCTGGGTTTGATCAGTACCAGACAACTCCACGAGGACGGGGAATTGTAAAAGTTGCGCGTCCTTTTCAAGCAGAAATTAATCGCGCGTCGTCTTCCATGGCGATGCACCAAGTTACTATTGGCGACGATAAGATTCTCTACCAAGCGGGCACCAAACTAGCCCCTGGTGCGCTTCTACCGGGTGTAAGAGGAATTACCTTCCAAGGACAAGCGCCGCAAATCCTAGAGGGTAGAAACGGCGGACAATACCTTGAGTATATCAACGCAACCATTGCAGAGATGGAAGATGTGTTGATGATTTCAGAAATTAATCAAGAACAAGCCGCAAATCTTGATCCGCAAGCACTACTTTTTAGGTCTTTAAAGCAAAAAGCGAAGTTCGGGCAGTATGGTGAGAAGTTCGGGCAGTTTTTAGTAGATTTTTGGGAGCTTTACTTAACTTTAGCCAAAAAATACTTGCCAGACGATGCAGTTATTACTGCGGTGGGTAAATCTGAGCAAATTAATATCTCTGAGTTCAAAAATACGCGTCCGCTTAACCATCAGATTAAAGTTGTGGAGATGGACGGGACAATTGAGTCGCAAATGGGTAAGCAAATGGTGTTTCAACACGCATTGCAGTACTTAGGTTCGCAATTATCTAAAGATCAGATTGGTATGATCTTGCGCGATATGCCTTTTGGCAACATGAAGGATGCAACGCAAGAATTAACGATAGATTACGACATTACGACTAACGATATGCTCTCTTTAGAGCGTGGACAGATGCCTAGTCCTACCCCAAATGTGGATTCAACCTATGCGTTAAAAAGGCTTGATTTACGCATGAAACAGCAAGATTTCCAGTTTTTACCACCTGACATGCAACAAAACTACGCGCAATTCAAGCAACAGTACGTAGACATCCAAGCCGCGCAAGCACAAACACTGATTGACGCTAAAAATGAATTCATTCCTGCAAACGGAGCACTTATCGCATGCGATATGTATGTACCCAATCCGGATGATCCACAAAAAGCTGCAAAAAGAGTGCGCGTGCCTTACCAAGCATTGGATTGGCTCATTAAGAAGATGGAAGCGCAGGGTATGGGCTTGGCCGCGCTCGAGCAAATGAATCAAGGAACTATGGCTGACATTGCGCAGCAATTAAATAATCAGTCAGGATCCCAAGCAATGGGTCAGCCGCAAATGGGGTTCGGACAATAACGACCTAAGACAAGGTCAACAAGGGGATACGGAAAAATGGTTATGGAAACTCAAGGCAATGAGTCATCAGGCTCGGGACAAGAGAGTACGGGGAGTGAATCAACGGGTAGTTCAGAGGGAAGCGAAAGTTCTTCTGAAGTGATGCCGGATGATCCAAGGTTTGCGGAAACGGGTGGCGAACCGCCAGAAGAAAGCAAACCTGCAGTAGGTGCAAAGCCGGGGGGCGCAGTTGCAACGCCGCAGGGTTATTCTCCAAACTTTAAGTTTAAAGTTTTAGACCAAGAAAAAGAATTTGATGATTTTCTAAAGGGTGTCGTAAAAGATGCAGACACGGAGAAAAAAGTCAGGGAGCTTTACGAAAAAGCTTACGGAATTGAGCATGTAAAAAGCGACAGACAAAGATTGCGCGAACAGACTCAATTTCAGCAAACAGAGATTTCCAGGCACGTGCACACAGTAAATGGTGTAAACCAAATGCTGGCGAATAAAGACTACGATAATCTTTTAGGGAGTGTTTTAAAAATCCCAGAAGATGATATACTAAGGCACGCCCAGAAAATTTTACAGTTAAGAGAAATGCCGCCTGAACAAAGACAGGCGTATGATAACGCTGCTCAAGCAAGACAGCGTGTAACGGAACTTGAGTACCAGAATCAGCAGATTTCGCAAAGTCACGAGCAAGTCGCCGTGAGTGCGCGGACGCAAGAACTAGATTGGACACTGCAGAGACCAGACTTCTCGCAGCTAGCGAATGCGTATGATCAGCGGATAGGTAGGCAAGGAGCATTTCGCGAAGCGGTTATTGAACGGGGCAAATATGCGGCTTACGCCACAGGAAAAGATTTATCGCCCGAACAGGCGGCTAATGAAGTTCTGCAGTTTCTAGGTGGTTCTCAAGCGTTAATGCCAGCACAAAATCATGCGCAGGTGGTTAGCCAAGAGAGTACAACTCAGGGTTTCCAAGAAAGAAAACCTGTCATTACGAACATTCAAGGTCGAGGAACATCGCCCGCGAAAAAAGTAGTGAAAAGTATTGCCGACTTGAGAAAACGTGCAAAAGAGTTAGATTTATAAAAACAAAATAAACATAAAGGATGTTTAAAATATGGCTACAAATCGTACGTTCCAATCGATGCTCAATGAGTATCTACCGAACGAGCTTCTTTCCGAAGAAGTAGTAAAGCGTGATTACGTTTTAAAGACAGTGGAAAAAGATGACAAGTGGAAAGGTGGCAAGCTGATTGTTCCCTTCAAAGGCGCAGGAGCTTCTTCTGTAGCGTTTGGAAAACTAACAGCCGCTTCGGACATTGGGCAATCCAAGTATGTTCGCGGTTCTATCGACGATTACATAGAAGTTTGGGGATCATTGATCTTCAACCATCGTGACTTGCAAGAGCATGACGGTAAAATTCCAGAGTCTACTTTTCTTCGCATTCTACCAGATGAAATTGATCATTTTTTAGATTCGATGAAAGAAAAAGTTTCGGTTCAATTAGGTTCCGGGCCACACTTTGCAGTAGTTACCGATGAAACAAACGCGGCAACGGGTATCATGGGCGTGGACAAAGTTGACCGTTTCGAAATTGATCAAAAAGCTGTTATCGATGATAACAACTCTGGTCTTTTAGAAATTTATGTTATTGCAATCAACGTCAATACTACTGCTGCACAAGATGCCGCTGGTACACGTGGTTTCGTAACATTTTCTGCAACACGCGGCGGCGCTGCCGTTAACTTGACCGCTTACACAGTGGCACAAGTTGCAAAGTTCTACCATGACGGTGTTACAGACGGAGCAGGCAACTTCACAACTTTCGTGTCGATTCGCCAAGCACTTCTTTCTTCTGCCAACGGTGGCTCTGCAACCATTCACGGTGTTTCAAAACTTGCTTTCCCACTTTTGCAAGCTGTTAACATTGATGGTTCCGATATCACTTCAACCAACCTTCTAGACAAACTTTTTGACGGATACAGAAAAACCCGTGAGAAAGCTAAGGGTATGGCTACTGAATTTCTGATGTCTTATAAGCATTGGGGATCAATCATGAAAACTTTGGAAGCTCAAAAAGGTGCTTACAAAGTTGTAGAAGATCCTAAAGCAAGTCTTTACGGATGGACTGAAACCACTATCGCTTCTACCACTACTGGACAAGCACTTAAAGTTGTTGCGATCCAAGAGATGGACGATGACATCATTCCAATCATGGACTGGAGATCTATCACTTTCCGTACGAACGGATTCTTCAAAAAACGCAAATCCCCAAATGGACTTGAATATTTTGAAGTACGTAACACCACTGGATACCAGTACGTTGTAGACGTATGTCTTTTCGGTGAAATGGAGTTCAGAAAACCAGGACAATCGGGTATCATCTACGGTATCAACTACGTCGGATAATTTTTTCTAAACTGGGAAGCTGGGTGAAAATCCCAGCCTCCTTGTCTTTAAACAGACTAAAAGGAGCTACATTATGCGTTTAACAGCTACACAAATTGCACTATTCAACAAAATGAACGGCGTTGCTTACACTAACTTTTTAGGGAATAAACTCTCTGAAGGTTTGGGTTGCCTTGTTGGTACATATGATTTTTCTAAGGATGGCGGTCAAGTTGGCACAGTCAATCTTAAGGATGCAAATGGCGCTGCAGTAAAACTGCCAGTCAATGCACTTGTGCTTAACTCTTTTTCAGTTGTACGTACTGAGGTTACTTCAGGTGGTTCTGCTACCTTTGCAATAAGTTTGCAGAGTACTGGGGATCTACTTGCTGCCACTGCAGTGGCTAGTTTTTCAGCTGCCGCTAAATTGCAAGGTATTCCAGATTTTGGAACACTTGCAGACTCCATTTTAACGACTGTAGAAAGAACTTTAACTGCAACCATCGCCACTGCTGCGTTGACTGCTGGTAAAGTGAACGTCTACGTGTTCTACGTTTTACTTCCATAATTAAAAGGGGCTTGTTCCTATGTTAGATCCGCGCATGTACCAGATGCCCCCGCAGGTGCAAGGTTCTCCTTGGCTAGCGATGCAGCAGCAACAAATGATGCCGCCTGAAGGTATGGTCTTAGCGCAGAATGACGTAGGAGCTACCCCGGATAGAGCTGCAGCTGCAGAGGCTATGCGTAGTGCCTTCAAAATACAGCCTGAAACTACGAAGAAACCAACGCCGAAACCAACACCTGAACCAGAAAAATCTTGGTCTCTTCGCGATATTATTACTGATAGAACTAAAAAAATTAAAGATAAATAGGGAAGAATACGCATGTCTAATGAAAGTAATGGTCAAGCAGAAATCAAGTCTATCTACAGTCAGTTTACCAAAACTTTTTCTGTATATGACGTACAATTTCGCCTTATCACTTTGTATGAAGCCATGACGCATGCCGTTGCTGGGGCACCTTGTACGAAGACTACTTTTCAATATGAAAGCACTTCTACCCGTATCGCTAAGACTAAAGAAGAAAGTGATGTTTGGAGTTTGGCTTACGATATCTAAGGAGAGATTTTTGTGAGTTCATTTCAAAAACATCGTTTCAGAATTTATGCAAGTGTTCAGCATCCGCTGAAGCATTCGCTAGATGATTTTGCGTACACAAACCCTGGGCTTGGCGCACAAGTTTCCACGGTACAAGGTGCGATTGATTATTTATTTGCGGTAATTTACCCACAATCAAAAACTGCAGTGGCTACTACTGCAGCGCTTCCTATTGTCGGCAACACGCTTAACGATATGCGCGTGGTTAATGATGACGGAGACGGCAAAGCGGCAAGCTACCGTTGGGAGCAACGCGAGGGTGAGGCGAGTCCTAGCTGGCATAAGATCTACGATATGGATTGGGGCATGGATTCAATCTTGCAACAAATGTATCTTAAGACCCAAGATCTTTACGTTAGTAAAATAGGCTATAACGAGCGAGATGCTTCGGGAAACCTGGTTGTTGGAGTTCTTGCGGGTGCATATATCTATGGTGGTGCTTCTGCCAATACTAACCTTACTTTTTTTGCCAATAGTGGTGATGGTGTCGGGGTTGGCACTGGCTATGTGCAATTTGGCGATAATTCACGCCCTGTCGCTGATAATGCATTTGATTTGGGTACTACTGCTTCTCGTTTTAAGAAGATTTGGTCTTACGCCTACCAGGCGGGAACGTTAGTTCTCTCTGCCGGATCCATTGTTGATTCTTCTGGCACCATTGATTTTGGTGCAACAGACCTTACTACAACTGGAGTTTTAACTGCAGGTGGCCTTATTATTGCTTCGGCAACATTTGGCTCGCTGACAGTAACTTCGGGTTCCATAACAGATACTTCTGGAAATATTTCTTTTGCCGATGAAAATCTCGTTACGACTGGAACATTAGGTTCTGGAGTATTGACTGTTACAAACAATAGTCAAACGATGGTTATCAATCCGGATGCAACGGGCAACAAAGCGAGCATTCTTTCTTCTAGAGCTATTCTTACCTTTAATGCATCAAACCTAGAAACTTCTGGAACTCTCAATGCAGGGGCTACTACGGTTTCGCAATTAAACGCTGGGAACATAGAGCTTTTAGGCAACACAATTTCCATTACCAATACCAACGGTAATTTAAACCTGCAAGCAAACGGATCGGGTGTTGTTAATTTTGCATCGGCTATTACTTCCGGCAATCAAGTTACCACGGGTAACTTGCAAGTTATTGGGCAGTTTGATGCAGATAATCTTCGCATGGATGGCAACACACTTTCTTCTACCAACGCTAACGGCAATATTCTTTTAGTGCCAAACGGTACGGGGCTTGTTCAGGTTTCATCAACTATTTTCTCGACCACTCCGCAAGACTTAGGTAAGTCGGGTAATTTATGGAGTACGTTATGGCTCACTAGTAATTTAACCGATGGTACGGATTCCGTTTCCATTGGAACGTTGACTTCCTTACGAGACATTAACGTTGGCGTTGCTGCAGGAATGGCCATCTTTTACGATGGAACCAAGTGGGTAGCAAGTTTACCGGACACAGAGATTACGCACGGGAGTCTTTCCGGTTTAGGTGCAGATGATCACGCGCAATACCTTTTACTTGCAGGCCGTACGTCCGGTCAGACTGTTATCGGCGGTGTGAATGCGAGTGCGAATTTAACTTTTGAATCTACGTCTAATGTGGCAAAAGGCGACATCTTTTTTAAAGATGATTTACTTCCTTTCACGAATGCAACGTATTCGGCTGGGTGGCTTGGTACGGATATTGGAAGTCCGTCTAATTTCATTAGAAATATTTACGGCAAAGGTGAGTATAAAAATTTCAGGGCAGAAAATGTCAACGCGGATTTTACTTCGTCTTCCCAAAACGGCGGGCGAATTGGTTTTAACACCGCGTCTGGGCTTTTAATTTACGACACAGGAACTGCGGTTCTTTCTATCGGTGCGCAGCATTCGGAAACGGATACTTCGTGGAATGGAATTATTACCACGCTTACTGTCACTGTAAGTGGAGTTTCCGATGCAAGAAAAGCTATCTGGCAATTAAAAGATAATACAAACGATTTTGAAATCATGTACGTTAAGATTACTCAGACAAATGCAACAAGCGTAGTTATCACAGTGGGCGTTCCACTTCCTGCAGGCACGTATAGACTTATTGGAGTACAATAATGGCGAAGATTTATGGGCTATTAGAAAAAGCACAATTAGAAAGTGCTGCAGCGGATTTAACCCCTGTAGCCACTGGGTTGGTTTATTTCAACACGGGTACTAGTTTTTCTAAGATCTATAACGGTTCCGTATGGAAAACATTTGTTGAAACAGATTCTGCGCAAGTGCTTACCAATAAAGATATTGACGGTGGAACGGCTAGCAACACTAGACGTATAACGGTTCCAAAAAATACGCTTGCAAACCTTACAGCTTTAACGCGCAAAGAGGGCACCTTTGCGTATGCAACGGATGAAACTCTTCCGTACTACGACAACGGGTCGGCATTAGTTCCCTTTGCAGGCGGCGGCGGAAGTATTGCCGTAAATATTCGCGGTTCAGAAGGCGCTGGCACAACAACGCTGACCGTTGCTAATTCTGCTTACCAACGTTTTAATTTGTCGGCAAATCGCACGGTTGTTTTACCTTCTGCTGGCGTCACAGTTGGCGCGGTTTATCAGATGATCAACCCAAACGCGTTTCGACTCACCATCCAAGCAGACGATCTAACTTTGATTGTTAAGTCTTGGGGAGATAGCTTTACTTTAGTGGCAAAAATTGCCGCGCCTGTAACTTTTTCTGATTGGGACGTCTTAGAAAAGTCTGTGCTTTTGGCTAGAACCTGGGCTACGTATACTCCTACTTTTAGTGGTATGGGTACTGTTACAGACATCAATGTGCGCTACACCCGCGTGGGTTCATCACTGCATATTCAAGGAAATTTTACCGTAGGAACTTTAAGCGCTGCTAATAATCCCACGATGAGTCTTCCTTTAGGTCTTAACATCGACACTGTACTAGTATTTGCAAGCAGAACGTCAAATCTCGGATCTTTTGCACAGCTTGCAAACACCGCTAGCCTTTACGCAGCAGGACTATATGGAGATTTGACCTACAAATCAGACGAAGGGACAGACGTTGTTTCTCTTACGACCATCACGACAAGTTTTCTCTACAGCGGCGGCGTTGCAAACACACTATTATCAGGCGGCTCAACTATAACGTTCAGATCAGAAATACCTATCGCCGAATGGTCGGAAGTTTAATGGATAGAAAGCAAAATACCTACGCACTTGCGTTATCACTTCTCAACAAACCATACATTTGGGGTGGAAAAACCCCTATGTTTGGGCTTGATTGCAGTGGCGTTGTGTGTGAGTTGTTGCAAAGTTTGGGCATGGTAAAAAATAGAGAAGAGTGGAATGCGCAGATGCTTTACAACGGTTTTAAAAAAAATTCTGCTACTGCAAGCGCGCCTGTATTTGGTTCTCTTTGTTTTTATGGGAGAGACTTAAACGCGGTTACACATGTATCTTTTGGTTTAAATTCCACTCAAATTATAGAGGCTGGCGGTGGAACAGCTGCCACATTAAATATGCATGTGGCTGAAGATATGAATGCCTACGTAAAGATTCGTCCGTACAAACACCGCAAAGATTTTCTTACAATTCTCAATCCGAACTATGAGTGGGGGAGCTAGATGATTACCTTAAGCTACGGATATCTAAAACCGCAGACGGGCGATAAGGGGAGCATCTTTTTTCCTGCCTTGGAACTTGATGTTCAGCAACTAAATGACCATACGCACAACGGTATTAACTCTGCTTTTTTACCGTCTTCTTCTGTCCTATCTACAACGCAAGCATTGCTTGCGGCTAACTGGGTAGCTTCTGGAACGGTTTATAGACAGCTTGTAATGCTGCCGGGTGCAATGCAGTACGATGATTTCAGCATTCTTGCAAAGCTTACGGCAACGGGCGAGCAGTACTACCCGTCTGTAGAAAAAGTTTTAGCCAACACGTTTTACATTTATATCAATGACCCTGCACTTAACGTGACGGTGTACTACACATAATGGATTCATCTCCTTTAACCATTGAAGATTTTAAGGGCGGTATCACCGATTACTATGTTGGTGGTAGGAGGGATAAGTATGCTCGTGCAGATAACTTTATTATTTATCGACATGATAATTTGGGCAAATTATACACCCGCCCTGGTTCGACTTTCTATTCCGCAGCGCATCCGCAAATTCCCGCAGGTTCGCAAAGAATAGGTACACTAAAATATTTTGAAGGTACTCTGTTTGCTCAATCTGCCAGGGATTTTTACTACTTCACAACTTCTTGGCAAACCCTTGCAGGGCCAACGGGTAATAAGCTTTTTCCTGTAGGAAACACTATAAATAACGTTGTTTCTTTAGCTTCGTGGAACAAGCATCTTTACGTTGCAAGCGATGCGTTCACCAAAGTGCAAAAGATTTTTATGACTGCAGGTGTCCCGCAATTACGTACTGCGGGCTTACCAAGATTACCTAGTGATCCCGTTATTACGCCAACGGCCAATACGGGCAAGACTTACCTCTACCGCTTTATAAAAGAATACGCCTACGTTTCCAGTGGCCTAACGTTTCTAGATTTAGGGCCAGTCACAGAAGTTTTGGTAATAAGTTCTGATGACCCTGGAACAAATCCTAACAACATCACAGCAATCCCTGTGCTTGCAAACGGAGCGACTGATAACTACGATACGGCCTCACCGAATCTGGTAACGGGGGTTTATCGTACGGTAAATAATGGCGTGAATTTTTTTAAGGTGGGTACGGTTGCAAACGGTACGACAATATTTTCTGATACCGTTTCCGATGTAGATCTAGTGGACGGGGTGTCTCTCTACACGGAGGGTGGCGTGGTTGAGTACGATGCACCCCCTCTTTGCAAAGTGGTGCACGTCAATTCGCACTTTGGTTATTACGCGCATACGCAAGATGCAGATGGAATTCATCCGAATAGATTTTATCAATCTGTGCCGGATGATCCTGATTCTGTGCCTGCTACTTTTTTTTCAGACATAGACGATGAAATCGTGGGGATTTCTTCCACGCAAGATGTGGTCATGCTTTTAGGTGCGAAGTTTACCTACCGCATTGACGGAAGTTACGACGAACTTGGGCGCGGTAGCATCGCCATCATGAAGGTTGCAGACACGGCGGGCTGTGTCTCCTCGCAAAGTATTGTCTCCACTACGGATGGAATTTTTTGGGCTGGGCCTGATGGGTTTTATTGGTCAAATGGGTTTAGCGTTACGCGCATCAATAGGCAGTGGAACAACACCTATGCGCGGCTTGTAAGCGTTACACCTGCAACCAGACGCCTTCGCATCCAAGGTAAATATGATTCTCTTACGCACCGTATTTGGTGGGCTTGTTGGGACGGTGGCGGTACGGACAATAACGTTTGCTATATCTTGGATCTTAACTGGGGTGTGTCCGATGACATGCCCTTTACTACGGCATCTAACGGGACTTACTTTGCACCGTCTGCTTTAGAGTTTATCGACAATCAACTTATACGTGCAGACCGCCGGGGTTATGTATTCCAACACTCTACTTTGCTCTATACCGATCCGAGAGTAGACGAAACGAAAGTTCCTTCTGCGTGGATTCAAGCGACTATTTTTTACGACTATTTAAGTTGTGCGGATAATTTTGGCACAGATATGGTGCGAAAGTATGTGACGCGCGTTTCCATTGCTGCACAAAACGAAACAAATTTATCCCTGCAAACGATTTCTAATAATGACGATAAAAGACAGATAACAAATCTCGCTCCTGTAAGATTTAGGGGCAACATTGTTTGGGGGGATCCTGATATTTATTGGGGGGATCCAAACTTAGTGTGGAATCGTTTCGGGATTATTTCTGATTTTAGAAGAATGCCCAAAGCAAATTTGCGTTGTCTCTATAAGCAAATTGGCTTTCAGCCAGCTTTTGTCGCTATTGTAAACAGCGATCTTATTGGAACCGCTGTGGTAGACCCTTCGGCTTCAACGGCAACGCTTACGGTAGCGGTCTACGATTGGCCTTCAAACTCCTTGGATTATGTGATTGCTTTTGAATTAGATGGGTACATGAATACCTATGTAATTGTAAATCGCACAGTAGATATCCTCACCTTCTTGGATCCAAAATCCACAGCCCCTACAGGTGTGCAAAAGTGGGTGATTCGCGGATACCCAAAAGGGGAGATCTTTAACATGATTTCCTACACGATAAATTGGAACTTGGGTGGCAAGACGCAAGATCACTTCCAAAAGGGTAGTACAGGCGAGGTGGGCACCTGATGGCAAGTTTTGGTGAGATAAATTTATTAGAGTCAAACATAGATGAGCCGAATGTATTAGAAAACTTTAAGCGCATTAAAACTTTTTTGCGCGATACGGTTCTGTTAAAAACAGGCTTTGTTTTCCGTACGTTTACCATACCTGCTGGGGTTATGGTAAGTTATAAGCATAACCTTAACTTCATCCCGCGCGATGTAATCCTAACGTCTGCAACCAATGCGGCTGTGGTGACTTGGCATTACGAAAAGTTTGATAGAGACAACATCTACCTAACCGTTTCGGCCCCCACAACAATTAGGGCTTTTCTCGGTTTATATAAGGATGACATATCATGAGTGAATATTGGACCTACCAGATGATCAGCGACAAGCTAGAGCGAGATCTAGACTTGCAATCGGAAACCTTTATAGAACCGGCAGAACTTTTGTCTTACATAAATGAAGCTATTCGCGAAGCGGAAGCTGAGATACACGGCATCTACGAAGACTACTTTATCTCTAGAGACCCGCTGACCTTCGTCAACGGACAAGAAGAGTATCTGTTACCAAGTAATATATATGCACACAAAATCCGCAGGATTGTTTATAGAAACGGTTCCAAGGTGTATACTATCGATAGAATAAAAGATTGGCGAAAATTCGAAGAGTACGCGCTAGAAAATATTAATAAGTCTTCTACGACATATAATTATTTTCTTATCAACTCGGTACCGGGTTCACCTAAGATTCTTCTTAGCCCCCCGGCAAAAGAGGATGGGGCATACGCTACGGTTTGGTATTTAAGAAAAGCCAATCGTCTAGTAAACTTGACAGACATTTGTGACATACCAGAATTTATTAACTTCGTGCTGCAGTATGTAAAAGTACGCTGCATTGAAAAAGAGCAAGGCAATCCAAACTTGCAAAAATCGCGAGAAGATCTCGAGCAACAACGTCAACAGATGACTTCCAGTTTAGGAAGCATGGTGCCGGATGCGATGAATGATCTTGAGCCTGACCTTCACATGTATACGGAGATGAGCTAATGGGCATATTTGGAAAAGGAAAAGCCGCCACAGCCGTAGGAAGTCCCCTTAATAAAATTACAGACCCTATCGGTAAAGCTTGGCAAGGAACTATAAAAGCTCCTGAAAGATGGAAGGGCGGGGAAGATAATAAGGAACAAGATAAACGAGACGCTCTTAAAAATGCGGACGAAGAACTCTTAAAGCAATTTGGTGGAAAAATTCCATCGCTTGGCGACCGTTCGTCCATGATGAAAGATGGGAGACTGCAGGGGGATGCATACCTTGACCCTAGTAAATTCCAAGGCAACCAAGGTGCGATAAACAAACTCAACCAAAAAGCTACTTCCGATGGGCCTTCCACTTGGATGCAGATGCAGCTTCAGCAACAACAAGCTAAGCAGATGCAAGACATGGGGCGCGCATCCTCTCAAGCCAATTCCGCTAATGCTGCGGCGCGTGCAAACCTTGCAACTAAGGGTGGGCTGTCTACAGGAGCATCCGAAAGACTTGCAAGAAGTGGTGGGCAAGACCTTAACATGGCGCGTCAAACCATTGGGGCCGGTGCTGCTACGAACCAACTCAATACTGGCATTCAAGATGAATCAAATAAAAACCAATTACTCGGTCAGGCCGTACAAGGCAACATTGCGCAAAACGCGCAGCAAATTGGTCTTGGTCAGTTTAATGCTCAAAATACTTTGGCTGAGAATAACGCAGGCAATGCGCATAACATGACAAAGTACCAAGAACAGATGAAAGGCTACGGAGCAGGAAAGGCCGCAAATGCTATCGCCAATGGTGGGAAAAAGTAATGTACGTATTCTTCTGCAAAAACTTAATGCAGAAGAGTGGAAAGTTTTTTCTGAGGATGCGCACAGAGCTTGTTTTTCCGAAGTGCGAAGTGCAAGTATCGAAAGAATTGACTTTGCCCTGCTAGCCCACGATCCAACTTCGCGTGGTGTGCTTGGATACGTTACCGTTCGAGAACTCGACAGCGAAAGCGTCTACTGGCAATACGGCGGGGCTTTTGAGAACATCGAAAAAGGTGTTCTTGTTTACCGGATTTATAAGGAGTTTATCGAGTTTACGGGTAAACACTATAAACGGGTTACAACTTTGGTCGAGAATACTAACTTGGCGTATCTCAAGTTGGCGATGAAGTTTGGGTTTAGGATTATCGGTGTGAGAGTGTTTAAGGGTACAATCTTGGTAGAATTACTTTTAGATTTTGAAGAACATAAAAATATAAAACAGGAGAATTAATATGTGGGCAGCATTAGCAGGTGTAGGCATGGGAGCATTAAAACACCGTCAAGAATTAAAACAAGCGGAGCGTGACAGGCAAACTCAATCGGCCATTGCTGCGTATTCGCCTTGGACGGGCATGCAAGCTAGTGCCGTTAAAGAACCCGACCTTATGGGTAATTTAATGTCGGGCGGCGCTGCAGGTATGGGAATGGGCCAAAACATGGCCGCTGCAGAAGGACAAGAAAAAATGCAAGGACAACAGGGTAGGCTGGTTGACGCACAGACTGACTACTACAATGCAAAGGCAGGCCAACAACCCCAAGGAAGTGCTGGGGCAGTAGGAGCAAACGCTGGTCTACCAGGCGGCTATGCAAGGCCGGGTAAATTTGATGGATATAATCTTGGCCTTAACCAAGGCAACTAAGAGGTAAGAGACATGGCTGAGACGGTAAACATTGTGCCTCCTAAATCTGCGTGGATGAATATGCAACAAGGGCAACAAGACCCCCATGCAGAATCGTATTCAGACATTCAAAATAATTTGCAAATGTATAGTGAGCAAGCACAGCAAATGGCTGCTAATAATGCACTCGCAAATTTGCAGTACCAAAAAAGCATTAATGAAATGCCCGTGCAGACAGATCTTTCTCCACTCATGGCTCTAACAGATTCTTGGAGTGGATCAAAACTAGCGCCAAGCTACAAGCAACCCGAGACGATACAGCAAAGGCGCAACTTGATGCAACAGCTGCAGTCAGAGCTAGCTAAGAATCAAGAAGGTATGTCCGGGCAACAAGTACAACTTCTTAAAGCACAACTTGAGACGCAAGCGCGCATGGAAGATCGCGATGCGCAACGAGACCTCACTAAATCTAACCGAGAAATTGCAACATCTATTCGCGGGCAGGCGCGTAACGATACGTTAGAAGAAAGATCTAGTAAGAAACTACGCGATGCGCAAGAGGGTTGGGTTAAAGATCCGATTGCAGTTGAGGCGACCAGAAAATTCTACGAAGTAGATGGCGTTAAAGTTGCTCTAGAAGAAGCCAAGACTAACCCGATTCTGCGAGGAGTCTTGCCTGCAAAGATTGCACGCCTGCAAGAAAAGGGCGTACTTACAGATCAAGATATTCTGCGTTATTCAGGCTCTTCTGCCTTCACTTCCAAGTGGAAGCAATTCTTGCAAGGGGCCGAAGAGGGTACAATTACCGATGAAAACTTAGGGTTTTTTGCACGTGTTGCACAAGGTTTTGCCGATGAAGCAGAAAAGGCCGTACATGAACGCGCAACCTTGCACGCAAAACAATATTCCGTTATTTCTGGTAAACCCATCTCGCAATCTTTATCGGACGTGACGGGCAACACGCTTAGCCCCGATATTTTAAAGCCAAGGAAAGCTAAAGAAACTGCTAAAGCACGTACCACCTACACACCCGGAATGATCTCTAAAGGTGAGAATGGCGCGCCGGATCATAAGTTCAACGGTGGCGACCCAACAAACGCAAAAAACTGGGAAGAGGTAAAAAAGTAAATGGCTATGCCTTGGGAAAAAGCTGCGGCGGAAGCTGCGGAGGAAGCTACTGCAAAAATGCCTTGGCAAAAAGCTGCCGAACAAGTGGCTAAAGATGCGGGCAGAGATATGGAAAAGTTCGGGTATGGATCCAAACCCGATCCGGACGGTATTTTGCAACAAATGCCCGAAGGCGTATCTAAAGTGGATCGCTTTAAAGTAGCAAACTTTTCCAATGACCCTAAAGAAGCCGCAGAATGGTTACGTAAGAAATACCCCAATTTTGAAGTAGGTCTTATTGGTGATCAAATAGGTATGAAACCTATGGGTGCCACGGGGCCTTTTAAAGCCATTATTCCTGAAGCGGCTTTTTCTGATATTTGGAAACAGCCGAGTAACCTACTACAAAAAATCACTGACAACATTGCGTTGGGTGGACAGACCATTGCATCGACCGTTGCCGCAGGCTCTGCAGGAGCCGCAGCACTACCTACTGGGCCGTTTGGAGCCTTGGCAGCAGGTGCACTTGCGGGCGGGGCAACTAATGCCGCTGCAGAAGCGGCAAGGCAGGAATATGGCCAACAAATCGGCCTCAATAAAAAATTCGACCCGGGGCCTGTCGTTTCTTCGGGTGTCATTGGTGGGGCTGGTCCACTACTGTTCGGTACCGGACAAGGTGTGCAAGGGCTTGCGGGCAAAGCCTACGATACGTTTACCAGCAAAGTAGCTCCAAAATTTGGCGAGATTATTTCCGGCGTACCCGCCAAAACGATTTCTAATGCCGCTGCTCGAATGCCTGAAGTTAAAGCACTAGAAAAAGATGGTGTACTTGATTTTGCAGGCAAGGCCCACGAAAATATTGCAGATAACTTGCAAGCTGCAAAAACAAAAATTGGTAAAAATATTTCGTCAAGTATTGAGAATGCCGGGGGCGTGGTTGACGTTAAAGATGCTATAAAACCGTTCGATGACCTACTGGCTAAACTAGACGAACAATACCAAAGCCTACGAACACCTGAACTTAAAGACAAAATAAAAGAAGTTGAAAAGAAGTTAAAATACTACTTTTCCAAAGAACCCCTTGTAGATACCGCTTTAGATCCCGCTACAGGTTTACCTGAAAAGGGGTTGAGTGATATCGTAGAAAATCTTAGCAAGGTAACTCCTGCGCAAGCTTTCAACCTAAAGCAATCCATGGCAGATCTTGGCGAGCTAGATAAAGTAAAACAATACGGAATTACCAGTTCGCTCTCAGGTATGAGCGCAGCTGACCGTGAGCTTGCCATTGCGGCAAGACAGTCTAAGGCAGCACTCGATAAGGGTATTGGCGATGCAGTAGACCTTACAGAGAATATAACGGGCGGTATGTCTAATCTTCGCGGACAGTACCGTGACTTGATGAACATGCAAGACTACTTAGAGCCGCAGTTTAAAACTCCTGAAAAAACTTTTAATACCATGCGCAATATGTCGGGAAAAAATAAAGAAGTCTTAATGCAAACTCTTAGAGGGGTGGACGATAAATATGGCACGAACGCTCTTAGTAACGCTGAACTTTTGGATGCTTACAATACTTTTGGCAATCCATCGTTTAACCCACTTTCTACTAGGGGTAGTACGTCCACAGGCCGCGCCATACCATTAGCAGGTGTGTCGGCTGCAATAGGTAGCTCGATTTCCAATAAGATGGGCATGGGCTATATGCCCGGTGCCGTAGCGGGTCTGGCTACTGGAGCAACCCTAGGATCGCCTGCAGCTTTAAGGCAGTACATGAACGTGGGCGCTGGTATTAGAGGTACGCAAAGACTTTTAGGCAGATCTAACCTAGGTATCCCACTAGGTGCAGGAAATTATTACTTGCAAGATAACGAAGAATTACAAAGTCCGTGGTCACTGTTTCCACAAGACACAACTAAAGGAGCTCCTAAATGAAATCAGCACTGAGCATTTCCATGAAGCCTATGGAGAAAAAAGAGTCAAGCATGTTGGAGAAGATGACTAAAAAAGCTATGCCTGCAGACGAAGCATCTTCTGAAGAAGAAGAAGCCGCTGAGGCAAAAGCATATGAAAAATTTGAGCTTGACGAAGCTGTAGCCACATTGCATAAAGCCGCTGAAATTAAGCAAGATGCAGATCTCATGAAAGCGATTGGGCCAATGCTCGAGAGAAAGAAAAAGGCCATCAATTCCATTGACGACCTTCGTGCAGTAGCTAAAGAAAAAGCGGGATCCGATCGAGTAGAAGGTTAAGCTTCATCCACAATCATAGCTTCAATGGCATTAAAGTCATTGGGGCTTAATTGAATTCCCTCTAAATTTGCAAGGGTGAGCTTTTGGCAAGGGATTTCAAATTCCGTTGCATCGAATTCTTTTACAGCAACTTCCCACGCTTCAACTTTTGCAGGGTCAATGACGTAAGTATTTGGGATAGCTGTTTCATTTTCTATTCTGCAAGCAATCTCGCCTTTGTCATCAAGAACGGCATATTGCTTAATCAACTTAACGTAAAGATCTTGGCTGAGCTTTAATTCTTGTTGGAATTTTCTGTCAATTTTTGCAACGTTATACGCAACTTTTGTTTCTTTAAACTCATTGAAGTTGATGAGTTTAAGGTACGCCTGCATAAATTCTCTACTTTTAATGTCTGCAAATTTCAGCTTAAACATGGCTCTTTCTCCGATAAAATAATAAGTTCCGAATGGATATCCTCCCAATTTTCAGGGTGACACACAATAGAGATTCCACCGGCACCCGCTATCTTATTAAGATTGTAAATTTGCAAAGCAGAAACCTTCGCCTTTGCATGGCTCTTTAGTTCTAAGGCTACAAAGCGCCCTGCCACACACATTAAAAGATCCGGCGTCCCACTGATGGAAGTCTGGGAGATAGAGAATATATGCGTATTCTTAAGCTTATTAAGATGCGGGCGAATTCTTTCCCGAAATACGGTCTCTGGTTTTTTGGACATTCACTAAGAATAGAATCAATCGGGAAAGCCTGCAACCTTATCGGCAAGGCTTACGTAGGAATGCTCTACGTCGACTGTTAAGGGTAGAAATTTTGGAGTGTAGGCGGTTTCCATAAACATCTTTACTGCGGGTATAATATCTTTTTCTGATGCGTGAACTTCCAAGACTATTTCATCGTGGACGGTTAGCACCATTTTAGATTTTTTATCTTGCAAAAATTTGTGGATATTATTCATAGCCACTTTTACCACATCGGCACACCCACCCTGTATCAGGGAATTTACAGCTTTATATGAGAACTTCGAATCGTGAAACCTGCATCGTCTTCCAAGCCAATTGACCACATACCCGCGAGTCGCGGCTACGTAGTTTTGACTGTCGATAAGTTCCTTAACTTCCGGCGCAGAATTAAAAATTGCCTCGCGAATTCTTTGGGCCTCTTCCATGGTGACACCAAGCATGGACGAAAGCATCGTAAGACCAGACCCGTATAACACTGCAAAATTAGTGGTTTTTGCTTGTTTTCTAGTAATACCTGCAAGCTCGGCTGTAGCTTGGTGCACATCAAGTCCGCCAAGAACTTTATCAATGAGGGTACGACTACCCGCATAATCTAGCATCAAACGGTACTCCATCTGCGAGTAATCGAGCATGGCAAAAAGATAACCGGGCCTAGGTATAATAGCCCTACGAATCACGATGTCTTCTTTAAGACTTTGCTCGCTGTCTTTTTTTATATTCTGCAAGTTTGGGTTGGAACTGGAAAAACGCCCCGTTACCGTACCGTCTTGGTTGAAGTTCGTATGGATAGTATTTTCTGCATCGGCATGAAATAAAAAACCCTGCAGAAAATCTAGATTAGATTTCAGGTCTCGGTACTCAAGCACCATCTTCGCTGCAGGGTGTGCAAACGTTGCAAGTGCTGCGCTATCAAATTTAGGGTTTTGTTTGCCGGTAGGTGTGACTTCGCCGTACACCATTTTTTCGTCTTTAAAAATCTTTGCAAAAAGTTTAGGAGAAACTTCAAATTCCTCCCCAGTCAAAGTCTTAAATTCTTCTAGAAGCTTTGCAACTTTGGCGTCTTCTTTTTCTATAGACTGCTTGCAGTAGTCTACGTCTAGTAGCACGCCGCGGGACTCCATTTCAAATACGGTTTTTGTAAGCGCCAGTTCATTGCAGTAAAGCATACCGTACCCGATAACGTGTTCGGCTTTTGATTGCCCCTCCAACTCCTCCAACTTTTGAAGCTGCCACTTTGCAAGACCGAAGGTGATCTTGCCATCGGTGAGACCATAGTTGGTGATAATGTCAAACGGCACGGCGTTGTAGAATTTCTTCTTTTCCCTGCGGTTTTTGCCTGGGATTTGCTCCCACTCCCACATGTCATACTCTGCAATAAATTCTTCTACTGCATCGCTCTTAGTAAAGCCTGCAGCACTCGCACAATTTGCTAGCGAAAATTTTAGGAACGCTTCGTTATCAATAATTCTATGTACACCACGGGTATCATGTACACGGCCAAGACATTCAAGGCCGAATTTTCTAAGAAACGCCAAGTCAAACTTCGCATTGTGGAAAAAGAACTTTTTCTTTCTGTCACCTAGTACCTCTTTTAAAAGCTCGATATGCGTATAGTCTAAACAATATTTTTCAGGGATTTCCGGGCGTGGGTTAAAGTTAAGATATGCCTGCCCACCCTCCCAACCAAAGATGATTGAAAAAAGACTATCCCCTTTGTAGGGGTATAGTCCGGTTGTTTCAGTGTCCACAGCAATGCCCTGCTGCTGCTTTAAAAGAAGCACTAAATCTAAAAATGTTTCACGTGAAACAATTTCAGAATACATCTTCACCGTCTAGGTCAATGGGAGCCGAAGCGCGTCCCGGCGTTGCTTTGTCTGTCGTCGTAGAAGGTTCTTTCTTTTTTCTTTGATCAGAGTCGTCCACCTGCACTTTCGTGTTAGAAATGATTTCATACCATTTCTTGCAAGTTGCAATTTCTTCGTCCGTAGATTTTCCTACTGGCTCTACCACGAAAACGGCAAACGTCCCTTGGTCATTCTTTTCTATCTTGGATAGAAGCTTAAACTTAGACACTGCGGGTGGGCGTTTAAAAGCTGCGGCTTTGATGAAGTGTGTGGCAAGGTCTTTCCCAGCGCCGTAGCTTGTACGCTTAAACTGCAGTACGCAAGGAAGTAGCGCATCTTTGGGTTCAGGAAATTCCCCATCGGTTTCTAGTTTTTTTAGAGCTTCGATTTCACGCTTAATATCTGTAGGCAAAAGCACGTAAAAATTGAGCGTTCTATTTCTGCGCCACAATTTTCCTCCTTGCGTCCACTCTAAATCTGCATTCACGTTTTCAGGTGTTAGACTTTCAATGCCGCGATACTCAAACCTATTGCCTGCTTTTTCCTCTAGCACCCAATTCTTAAAGGACATGAACGGAATGATTTCTACGCCTTGAGTAGAATTGCCGAGCACCTCTCCTGTAACCGATCTAGCAATGTCACCGGCCCTAGCTTTACCAGAGGATACAAACTCAGAAAGCCCCTGCATAAGTAGGAGCTTTGGGATGACCACGTCATTGGCATCGATGCCCTCGCTGCCCCAGGAGAGCTGGCTATCCATGGGGACTGATACTGCTGTTGTTGTTTCTTTTTTCGTTACTGCTTTACTTGTCATTTCACGCCTTTCTAAAAGTTACATATTCAAACGCCGTTGGCTCACTTAAGCCAGGAATTCTAAAGTCAAAGTCTCCTGCAATTTTGGCCGCTTCTATTTCATCTTTGTACCAAGCGTTAAGCCTTGCAGAGTTGACGGAAACCATTTCCTCGAAAATTTTTTTATCTTTTAGGTAGTTATAAAACTCTTGTTTATCTTCCGGGGTTGCAGGATTTTTCACAGAAAAGCGCGTATTCAAAATAACCGTGCAAGCACTATGCTTCATCGAGGAAATGTTTTGCGTCTTCATCACTTCCATGATTTGGTTTTGCACGGACTGCAGTTTTTCTCCAAGATCTTTTGAATGCTTTTCCGCAGCTTCAATTTCTTTTTTAATGCCGTAGCCTCTCTCCACTAATTCCGTTAAATTCATCATTCTTCTCCATTACTAGCTAAAACAAAAAAAGCCATATTTTGTAGCACTTTTTCACTAATGGCTACTTTCTTTGAAAGAGCCTCTGTTATATATTCGTCTATTGTGTTTTTTGCAATAAGGTTAATGCGGGTAACTTTTGCATGAATCTCCGACCCACCACGATGGTTGCGAGCTTCGGCCTGCAGGTCTTGCTCTAAGGAGAAATTCCGCGAGTAAAAGATCGCATATGAAGCAGCAACCAAATTAATACCAATGCCGCCACTACCAGGATGCCCAATGAGAACCCTACACTTAGGGTCTTCATTAAACTTCCGGACATTTTCTTGTTTTCTCTCTGCAGATATGACCCCGTGGACTTCGACAAAACTGAGCTTAAGAGCATCGCATACGTTGCGAATTGTGGCGTAGTTTTCCTTAAACACTGCCCACACCAATACTTTAGAATGTGGCGTAATTTCTGAAAGCAATTCCTGCAGGGCCTTGGCCCGTGGGTTGTCGGTAATTTGCACTTCTTTGCTTGGATCACCACTTTTTTCTCCCTCTAATTTTATGAACCCCGATGCAATCTGCATGAGCCGCAAGCCCCGCGTTAGGGCTATATTTGCAACACAAGCATCCTTGCCTAGATAGGCTACGAAGTCTGTTTTCATATCATCGTAGAGGCGTTGCTGTTCCTTGGTTAGCTCCACAAAAATGTTTTGCGTAACGAGTGGCGGCAGGTCTAAGCATTCCGCCTTGGTAACTCGCATACTCTTGGCTTGAATGAGTTCGTTTATTTGTTCGGCGGCTTGGGCGTTTGGTTGCCAGTCGGGGAAGTATTTAGACTTATGCATATAGGAATTTTTATCGTAAAAATATTTCGCACGGAATGAAAAAAAATTATTTCCGAACGTCTTACCCTTATCGAGAATGGCAAACTGAGCGTAGATATCCATCACCGAATTTAGAATGGGTGTGCCTGTAAGAAGATAGCGATACGTTGTAACAGGGGCCATCTCCATTAAAACTTTTGTGCGTTTGGACTTTGGATCTTTGCAACGGTGGGATTCATCAAGCACTAAAATCTCTGGTTTCCATGTGTAGATAATGCGTAGTAAATCGAGCATTAAAAGAGATTCATAATTAGTAATAAAGATTTTATCTGCGGGGCCTGTGGTAAGCCTATCGTGGTAAAACCCAAACGTGCGCATTGTCTCGCAACGTTCCTTTTGGGATCTTACCAAAGGTATAACGTCCCAATCTTTTATCTGGGAATGCATGGCAAATTCTTTGCGCCAATTATCTATGACGATAGGTGGGCAAAGGATAAGAGTGCGCATGAGCCTACGCTCGTAGGCATATTTGTGCCGTAGAATATTGATGCAAGTAGATGTCTTACCTGTTCCCATCTCAAAGAAAAGGGCGTACTCATCGAGTTCTTTTGCAGTGTCTATAGCTTTTTGTTGGTGTGCCCAGGGTGGGACTTTATATTGTATGTGGGCATCGTATCTGTTCTTGTTTTTGTTCTTTGTCACGTAGCTCAATTCATGAAAATAGTTTCTGGCGTTTCGAGTGCAGTGTTTCATGCACATAGAAAAGCTAGCAAACTATTCCAAGGTGATCTACAAAAAAGATAATTCAGCCACCATTTTGTCGACTCGCTTTTAAGTCCGCATAGTATTGACGGACACACGCTGCCGAACAACACACTACGTCACCTGGTGCAATGGGTTTGTTAAAACCAATCAAACTTTTAATGTGGACTTTGTAGGCAACAATCGGATTATTACAAACGGTGCAATTCATAAAATACCTCTAGTGGAAATCTTGCCAAGTAGACCCATCGTAACCTTGAAACTTACTTGTCGTGTCGTTAAAAACAATCATCCCCTTCACCACAGTAAGAGCATTCCTCTGGGTAGTTGTAAGTACCGAAGAAACAAATGCCGAAGTAGTCCCGCCAATTTCTAGGGCAACACTACCATTCGCAACTTTTTTTGATGAAGTTCCAATCGCAAGTCGAGTAAAAAAGTTTTCAATTCCTGCATTAGTTGCGTCTTCAATTCTTACGCCCCACGTACTAACCCCGGCTGCCCCAAACGGAGCATCGCCGTGGTAAAGAACAGATTCCGTAATCGTGCCTGTTCCAGAGTTTGGTATGACAATGGCATTAAAGTTATTGATGCGTCCGACCGTGCCGTTAACAACCGGGTTATACCCATCAAGACAAAGGTTGATGATGTCGGCGTCACCGTCACCGAGAACTTGTCCGACAAACCCAACGCTCGTTAAAGATACGGGGCTTGAACTAGTGAAACTTGAGCCTGAGTTGCCTAAATTAATTGTGAAACCGATGTTGTTACCAAAGACATCTGTAGTCGTAATCGCCGCGCTGTTGGGAAGTCTAATTTCGCCGCCGACGACATGCCCATACTGCTGGCCAAGCCCGTTTACCACTTCAAAAGTAGAGCTTAAATTACAGTGTCCCGTCGCTTCGACGGCAGAGTCTAATCGCCCGTTGCCAACGTTTACCTGCAAACCTTTTTTTGCGCCTGTCGTGGTGATGCCGCTTGTAAAAACATTTACGCCTGTCCAATCAGCCGTACCTGATGTCGACTGCCCACTTACATTTATGCCGATAGAGTTTTGCGTCAGGCTCACAATGTTGGGGTTCAAGTTTACGCCTGTCATTCCGCCCGTGCCAAGCGTTGTGACCGTACCGGCAATGTTTATCATCGTAGCGTTAGCGTTGCCGGTTAGTGTGGTAATCGTGGGGTTAATGTTTATGCCGTTAAAACCGTTGTTGTTGGCAATCGATGCAATTGTCGGCGCGAGGTTTATACTTGTGTAGCCTTTTACCGACACGCCGATGGTTGCATTATCGTAAAACGCGTTCACATAGTTATTCGTTCCTGCAATCGCCGAAGCCGACACGTTGGGCTGAAAACCGTAGCCTTGCAAGCTGTTATTCCACGTGACGTTTGCCGCCACTTGCAGGCTTGCAAGAGCAACATTCACGCCGCCAAAACTAATCGGATCGGTGCCGTTACCAATTTGAGCACCAAAATTTAAGAACGCTACTGTGCCAATGCTGCCCGTCCCTTGATGCGAGATGACGGCATTAATAACCGAACTTGTGAGGTTCAGACCCTGACTAAAACCAGAGGACGTGGTGTCGAAGTTCATCGCCCAATTGTGCATGTGCCACGATTCGTTAGGACTATTTTGCAGCGGCGAAAAGTTGAGCGTCTTATTGTGCAGGTTCTGCCCGCCAAGATTATTGGGTGCTATAGCCGTAACGATGTTGTAGCCAAGAGTGGTGGTATCATACGACCAACCAGACCGTGCTACCACTTGTTGCGTTGCATCCGTAAAAAGAAATGAACCGGAAGCAGCATTGATGGCCGCGTTAATCGCAGCATAGGTAACTCCCGTTGGAGCCGCTGCCCACTGAGCGTTTCCACCCGATGCAGTTAAAATATCTCCGGGGTTTGCAACACCAATACTAGTTAAATTATTTAACGCGGCTTGTTGGTTAGATTGCCCCGTACCGCCTGCAGCAATTGACCTAATACTACTATTTATGTAGGTAGAAAAAGCACTAACCGTAGTCCTAACAGTGGTACCACTTTGTACAACGGGTACTAGTTCACTGCCGTTAATGACAGCCCCACTACTTAGCCCAGAAATTTTTACATCGGCCATTTGCGGTATCCTCTTCCGCTATTCAGCGGTCAAATTGTTGTTATTTTCTGTCATAATATTATCCGCATTTTCACTTAGGAGACGCCCAGTAAAAACAATAACTGCAACCCTTGCGGCGGCGGCAATTACTCTAGTTAAAAAAATGCGCATCATTTATGAACGACCATTCCCTAAATCTTGGGAGAAATAGAATTTAAATTCTAGATCACTCGTAGAACCATATGTAGGTGTGCCCGTAGTTTGGATGACTACATACAAAGGGCCATCGTCTGTGTCGGACTTTAACGCTCGCATAACATCTGCAAAAGGCACGTCTGCAATTGACCACTGGGTAGGTCCACTATAGCTCGCAGCTGTAACGGTTACAAACCCCACACACTTCGTAGCTTCGCTGTCTGCAATGGAAAGCGCAGCATTATCTGTCGAAAGTACCGTTGGCAAAGTTTTAAAAAAGTAAATTGTAAACGGCGCATTTTGCGCAGCTTTGTCAGTAATTTTTAGACCCATCAAGTAAGACACCGTCTTATCTTGGCAAGCAGCGTCCAAGATCCTTAAAGACGTGGTAAGCGTTGCAAGGGTAGCTACCCCGCCGACTTGATCATTCGCCGAATATGCAGAAGTAGAAATTGTGGGGACAACGGAAATCTCCGTAGAAAACCCACCCACTTGATTTTGCACTGTCATTAGGTTGACTCCCAGAAAAATTTATTTACTTAAATTCTAGCACACTCTCTCACCGACTCGTACGGTCTGAGTCCCTTGCATAGGAAATCTTTAAACGCCTGCCAAAATATTCTTGATCATGCATCTGGGCAATGGCCGCAGCGGCTTGCGCTTCGTCGCCAAGCTCCACGAAACCAAAACCTTTTGAGTACTGCGTAAGATGATCAAGAATTATCCTTACTTTTTCAACGGTACCAATTTTAGTAAAAATTTCCCCCAACTGCTCAGGAGTTAAATTATACGGTAAATTGCCAACGTAAAGTTTTCGTGACATTTGAATTTCCTTTTGATTTCTTTTACAATAATCATAGAAGAAATTATTACGGATATCGATAAAATTCTCCGGGGAATCTTTTAATGACACATATCTCTATGGATGGGGAATATACCTTGGAATACAGGAAGCATGTGGACTACTTCTTTCGCATGGCTGTCATAGGTGCCGTTGGGCTTGCAATTTCTTACATGTCGGAAATGTCAAAAAACATCCAAACTATGGCCATTTCCTTTCAAGTTCTTTCCGAAAGAATCCTGGTTATGGATAAAACTACACAAGATCACGAACTGCGGATCCGGACTCTAGAAACTTTAAGCAACAAAAAATAACTAAAAAAAAACCCCAGGTATTGACCCAGGGTTCTATATACAAAAGCTAGAGATATTTTGCAGGCATATCTACGTTCAGGAGTTTCTTAGCTTCTAGCCCCTAGCCTACTTCCCTTAAACGATCGCGGATAGCCTCTAATCTAGTTTTTAGGCCAGCCCTGTTTCCAGGAGAAGAAGTGTGCATCGCCGCCCTTAAATCTTCCCTTGCTTGGCTTACGGCCTGGGCAGGTTTTTTTGCAAACATGGCTATAATCTCCATGATAAGCTTGATGAGTGACGGTATGAGAAAGATCCATCCTGGCATAAATGACTCCTTAAAAATGTTTGGTTTGCTTTAATGTTATTCGATAAAATCTTGCCGTACAACTTTTCGAACATAAAATTAGTAATGCAAGCATAGCCCCTGGTTTTTCTTCTCGTTTTTCTTTTCCTGATAGTACACTTAAAGTAGCCCCCAAATTCGCATTGATACATGACCAACAACATTCGGTTTTTACTTATAACAACGTCAGGGATGGCAGTGACAAGTAAGGCGAAAAACGTTACACAGGTTTCCTGTACACATCAATGTCCTTGCGAGTTGGGGGGTCTTATCACCTTCCGTACACTTTTAGAAAGACTCTCAGAACAGACTTTACACAACATTGTTTTTGGTAGGTTTGACGCCACCCTGCAAACTTGCGACAATAATGGGAAGCATACCTATCGTTTAAACACACTTTTCAAAAGGAATTGAAAATCATGGCTGGTATTAAAGAAACATCCGAAGTTTTAGTAGCAATCAAAGCACTGGCAGTAGCCTACAAAGCCGCTATGGCTGATGGATCCATCAACATTTTTGACGTGCGCCACCTGGCCGCTCCTATCAGCGCCGTAAGAGCCGCTGTTGCAGGATCCGCAGATGTTAAAGCTGAACTTGCAGACCTCGATACAGACGAAACAAAAGTTTTGCTTGACCTTGCAGTAGCACTACTTCCTATCTTTTTTGGATCAGAAGTTTAAGTAACTTTTAAAAAAAGGAAATTCACCATGCGCATTTTGCTAGTGGCTTCTCTTCTTGCGTCTTGCGGGCTTGGCAGAAAACCCGCCGAAGATGCACAAAAAAATATCGTCGAGTTTTTTCCAATCTCCGAATTGCCGCAAGACATGGGCGAGCCAGTACTTATCGGCGCAAGCGTTGCCGATCCAGCCGATTGGCCAGCGTCCATGTACGCAGAGATGGGAAACGGGCGCTGCACTGCTACGATAGTTGGCGAGCGTTCTTTGCTTATCGCAGCGCATTGCGTTGCTTCAGGAGGCACTGCAGCGTTTACAGCTAAGGGTGTTCGTTATAAGTCTGTCTGCACACATTCAAAAGCCTACGCGCAAAACCCAACCGCTGATTACGCACTATGCCTTGTGGAAAAATCCGTTGAAGGTGTGCCCTTTGAAGTGGTGAACCAGGATTCACTTTTTGTTAAGATGGGCGACAGCGTTTTATTAACCGGTTTTGGTTGTACAGTCCCAGGCGGAGGCGGCAGTGATGAAAAGTATAGAATCGGCAGTTCAACCGTTACTCAACTACCTTCTGGAAACTCAAACGATCTCGTTACAAGAGGCGGTGCTGCCCTTTGTTTTGGCGATTCCGGCGGTCCAGCTTTTAAGTATCTTGATAGTGCTAAGACAGCTAGAAAAGTAATCTCTGTCAATAGCCGAGGAGATATCGCCACGACCAGTTATTTGTCGAGTGTTGCTAGCACAGAAGGCAAACGCTTTCTCAAAGCATGGTCGGATCTAAACGCACAAAAGATTTGCGGCGTGCATGATGATGCCGTGGGATGCAGAGGCTTACTTGTGCCACCGCCTAGCCCATCACCACCGCCACCTGCAAGTGAGTGCAAAAAAACTTACGAAAATTTAGGTGTATGTTTGTTTACTCCGGGCAGTACAACAGTTGCAAATTGTTATAAGGAAGCGGGCAAAATTTTTGC
>Ga0163144_10004123_pt1 | contig 32923 bp, 23 predicted proteins | sample OliLak19BULKMAT1_FD_123175 | JGI IMG/M metagenome (GOLD analysis project Ga0163144, IMG submission 123175) | Freshwater microbial mat bacterial communities from Lake Vanda, McMurdo Dry Valleys, Antarctica - Oligotrophic Lake LV.19.BULKMAT1 | ecosystem: Environmental > Aquatic > Freshwater >... | reverse complement strand
TCGGGGGCGAGACTATTCGGAAAATTGGAGTCGCTCCGGATGCCTCTGACCCCATACCGTACGTTCGAAGTTCTCGAGGCGACGATCGTAGGCGACATGGACCACGTCGTGGACGGTCTGAATCATCGGCAATTGCTCGTGGAGAATCTCTTGAATCCGGCGATAGTGACGCGCCCGTTCTTCCTCCACGAGCGTTCGTGTTGCCAGGTCCATCAGAGAGTCGATCTCGGCCTCCCATGCCGTTGCCGGCTTTTCCTGGCTCGGATTCCAGAGATGGAGGTTGCCGCTCGACAGGAGCAGGTTGGCGCTGTTGTGAGGCTCCGGGCTGGCGGTGAATCCGATCAGGATCGCATCCCAATCGAAGGTCTGATCGAGCTTCTCTACAAGGGTGGTGAAGTCGACCGGGCGGTAGTTGACCTGGATTCCCAGTTTGGTCCAATCCTCCTTGAGGATCGAGCAAAGTCGCTCGCGTACCTTGTTTCCCGCGTTGGTCGTGAGCGAAAAGGCGACAGGGTTGCCGTCCTTGTCGTGCAGGTTGCCGTCTTTGAGAACATAGCCGCCGACGCCGAGCGCGGCGCGCGCGGCGTCGAGGTCGTAGGCGTAGTCCTTCAGGCCAGGGTGGTGGAAGACACGGTTGGCAGGCGAGATCTGGGCGGTGGCGGGTCGACCCTCGCCGGCTAGGCAGTTGCGGACGATCGACTCCTTGTCGACGGCATGGGCGAGGGCTCGGAGGAAGTTCGGGTCGGTGAACCAGCGCAGCTTGGGGTCTTCGATCCCGTCCTTTACGAAATGCTTCGGGTTGCGATTGAACGTGACGAAGAGCGAACTGGAATCGATGCCTATTTCGTCGAGCTTGATGCCCAGGGCATCGGCTTGCGACTCGAGCTCGTGTACCTCCTCAGGGCGCGGTACGTGAGAGTGCGTCTGGCGGGCGAGGAACTTCAGGTACGCGGCGTTCTGATCGGAAACGATCAGGACCGTACGTCCTGGCAAGTAGGGAAGAGGTTGGTCGGCGTCGTCTCGCATCCAATAATTCGGATTGCGCTCGTAGCGCAGAAACTGCGCCGGCACGTACTGGGCGAGCCGATAGGGTCCGGTGCCGACGATTTCCTGCGGCGGAGTGTCGATCCCCCAGGTATGCGCCAACGTTCCGGCCTCGAGGGCCGAAGCCAACAAGTGGCTGGGCAGGATCTCGACGCCGAGTGAGGCGAGCAAGGGCGCAAACCGGCGCGGTAGGACGAAGCGCACGGTCAGTTCATCGACGGCGTCGACTTTCAATGGCTCGCCGTCGACGGTCAGCACGTGCTTCGCGCTATTGGGAACCCTTGCGTCGAAGATTGCCCGGAAGGTGAAGACCACGTCTGCAGCCGTGAACGGGGTGCCGTCGTGCCACTTCACGTTTGGGCGCAGGTGGAAAGTCCATTCCTTGCCCGATTCGTCGTGTTCCCAACGCGTCGCCAGCATCGGCTCGATTTCCAAGGTGACTGGATCGCGACGCACGAGCATGTCGAACACGGGTGCCACGGCCTCGCCCGAGCCGCGGTCGGTAACGAGAATTGGGTTGAAGGTTTTCGGGTCGCTGATGACGGCGGACCAGAATCCTGGTGGAGCTGAAGTGTCGCAGGCGGCGAATGCGGCGACGACCACGGCCACGAGAGCGAACTGCCGCGCGCCGCGGCAACGCTTCAGGCAGACTGGTGGGACGATGCGAACACGGGCGTCCATGCTTCGCGTCGGACTCACTCCAGGTCGACGATCTTGCTGCCCGCGGGTTCGCCGAGCCGAAAGATCTCGTCGTCGATGGCGGGGTTGATGTCGATGTCTTCGAGAGCGATCTCGACCGAGTGTTCGCTGTCGGGCACTTCGAGTCGAATCCGCGTCGCCACGGCGATTCCGGCTTGGTCGCGGTAGTCCTCGAAGTAGGCGCGCCACTGGACGTCGCCGAACTCATCGCGGTACTCCGCTGCCTGGGGGAGATTGCCGTTGAACCAGACGGCTTGGATCCCGCTTCGCAATTCCTGGGAAAGTTGAATCCAGCCACTCTCCTCGTCGTACGAGACGTGGCTCCAGGTCTCGGTTCGTTGTGGGGGGGTGCCGAGGACGAGGTCGACGAGGTCGACGACGGGCAGGCCGATGCGCGCGTAGCGCCACATGTTCTCTGGCGAGGCGGTGCCGCGGTACAGAGTATTCTCCTGCCGTGCGTATGCGGTAAAACGACCATCCACGGCGGTCAAAACGAACACCGCGCCAAACAGGGAAAGCACTTCGACGCGGAGCCGATCGGGTCGCGCCAGGGCGATCGCCTCGCGTGACCGGTCGCTGCCCTCGGGATGTCGGTAATGAAGGCGCGCCAGCGCGCGCATGCTCGTCAATGCGCTTCGGCGCTCGGAAAGCGTCGAAGCGAGTTCGAAAACCGTGGGTAGTCTTTCCGGGGGCGCTGGCTTCCCCACCGGCTGCCGCGTGGCGCATCCGGCGACGATTGCCGCGGACAGCAGGATGCCAATGGTCAGCTGCGCTCGCAGGGCAAGAAGCGTCGGCATGTCGGCAGATCGTGTCGCCCGAACCCTGGCGCGCGAGGGCGTCCTCATTTCGAGTCCGCGGGGGGATCGACGCCGAGTGCGATGATCTTTTCGCGCAGACGGACGGTTTGTTCGTCGCTTTCGCTGTGGTTCAGGGCGCGTCGGTACATGTCGACGGCGCGCCGCGGATCGCCGGTCTTGATGTAGGCGTCGCCGAGATGCTCGGCGATGGTTGGATCGTTCGGTTCGATGTCGTGGGCGCGCTCGAGTTCCTTTACCGCGCGCGCGTAATCACCGCGTTGGAAATAGACCCAGCCGAGGCTGTCGACGAAGAACCCGTCGCCGGGAGAGAGATCGAGAGCACTGCGGATCAGTTGTTCGGCCTCGTCCAGGCGCACACCCATCTCGGCGTAGGTGTATCCGAGGTAATTGAGGGCGGCGGCGTTCTTCGGATTGATTTCGATCGCGCGCTTCATCGCCTCGATGCAGCGATCCTTGTCGCCCGATTCGTTGTACCAGTGCCCCTGGGTGAAGACGTAGTGATCGTTCTCGGGGTGCTTCTCGATGAGTCTCTGCATCAGCTCGATCGCCTTCGGGAAGTCCTCCTGATCCCGATAAAGGGAGGCGAGCAGCGCGACGAGATCGGCATCCTCGGGGTTATTGTCGATTGCCGTCGTTACGTAGCGGATCGCTTCGTCGAGCTTGTCGTCGCGGCGCAACATGAAAGCGAGATAGGTTGCCGCCTGGGCGAACATCTCGCTCTCGGGGGGAATCTGCCGCATGTGCTCCAAGGCGAGTTCGTCGTTGCCGACCTTCGCGTGCGCCAAGCCGAGGTAGTAGCGAACGCGATGATTCTCCGGATCGGATGCGAGCACCAAGGAGAACTCAGTGATCGCTTTGCCGAAGTCGCCGCGCTCCAGGTAGATGGCGCCGATCTTGGTGCGAGCGTCGCCGGGGTCGGCCTCGACTTTTTCGAGCTCCTTGAACTCGGACAGGGCCTCGTCGAAGCGGTCTTCGCCCACATAGAGGCGACCAAGCCGTTTGCGGACGATGGAATTCGTGGGATCGATGGCCAACAGCCGCTTGTACGTCTCGATCGCGCGGATGTTGTCGCCCTTCGCCTCGTAGACGAGGGCGAGGTTCAGCAGCGACTGTTCGGATTCGGGCTTCAGTTCGAGAGTTCGTTCGAATGAGACGATTGCAGCGTCGAGGTTGCCTGCGGCGGCTTGAACACGGCCGAGGAAGAAATGGCCGAGCAGCGAACGGGGGCGACGCTCGGTGAGTCGTTCGAGGATTTCGATCGCTTCGTCGAAGCGTCCGAGCTTTCCGTAAAGTGCACCCAAATAGAGGTTGGCGTCGCGGTTGTCGGGATCGCGTTCGAGGATGGCTTGGTACTGTGCGACTGCAGCCTCGTCTTCGTTTAGCCCGCTGAGGAGGCCGGCGAGATCGAGCCGCGCGTCGACGTTTTCGGGCTCCAGTTCGATCACCTTGTCGAGTTGGACGCGCGCGTCGGCGAGACGGCGATCCTTGCTCTGGACGTACAAGCGGGCGAGGCGGGTGCGCAGATGGGAGGAATTCGGATCCGCTTCCACGGCGAGTTCGAGTTCGCGAACCGCGGCGGTTGCGTCACCTTCGTTGGCGGCGATCTGCGACGCGACGAAGTGCTTGATCGCCTTGGCTTCAGAGGGCAGCTCGGTCCCGTGCGTCTCGGATCCACCGATCTCTATGCTCCAGGGAAAGCTGCCTTGCTTCGGCGTCGTCGGCTTAACGGCTGCGCATCCATTGAGAAGGGCGCAGCAGATGAGCACCGACGGCGGCAGCCGGAGGAACTTCGAAGCCATGCGGGGCATCATCGCGCATCCCTAGCACAACGATTCTGGCCGTTCTATGTCAGCGGCCGGGGAGCGAGTTGGCAATCCGAGACTGGGCGCTGGCCCATCAAGCTGGGCGCGGAGGTAGACGATGACGCAAGTGCTGGGGCCCGAACGTGACGTCGGCCAGGGGATCGCGGCCGATAAGGCTGAGTCCGGAGATCGGGCAATCGTCGCGTTGCTGCGCGACCCGAAGGTCAGCGAGCACGTCGATTTGGTCATCACCAGGCGCGGCAATTCGTACGAGGTTTGGGCCCAACGCGGGTTCATTCGCTTCCGCCGGGTCGTTCGCGACGGCGCGCTGGCCTTCGAGATTCTCGAGGAGATTGGTGAAAACCCCGTCCATCGCCAGTCCCCGTCCGCGGTTGCGTCGTGCGCTGAAGAAGTGGCGGCGGCGTGCGCGTCGGGTTGGCCGACCGCCGACCCCAACACTGCGTACATCGAACCAGCCCAACTCACCTACCCTTGGGCGTACGAGCGGATCGCACAACTCTTCGACAGTCCGCATGCCCCAGACATCGTCGTGAGCCCGAAATGCTTTGCCTTCGGGCTGCAGCCCGGTCAGCACGGCGCGCTCGATTGCGTCCAGTCGCGCGCGCCACTCGCCTTTTCCGGGCCAGGCGTCCGCCCCGGGCGCTACCCCGTTGCCGCGCGTCATGTCGACATCGCCCCCACGATCTGTCGGCTGATGGGATTTCCGTTCGTCGATGGACGTGACGCAACGGGTCGTTGCGCGAGCGAGCGTGGAGTGGCCGACGACGTGTACCTGGCGCGTCAGGACGGGCGTGTGCTCGAAGAACTGCTCGCTCCGGTGGGGGCGAGCCGGCCGGAACGCACTTATTTGATTTTGTTCGATGGTCTCAGTCACGCGGAGTTGATGCACTTGCTCGCGAACGACGACCCAGGGGTGAAGAACCTGCGTCGGGTGTTGGCGCGAGCGGCGCTCTTCAGCCACGGATCGACGGTCAACTTCCCCAGCATCACCTGGCCGAGTCACAGCACGATCTTGACCGGCGCATGGTGCGGGCACCACGATATCGTCAATCCGGCCTACTATGTGAGGAGTAAGGTCGAGTCGGTCGCGCCCCAGGCGCAGGCGATGCTCACCGAGGGCTTTCTGGGGGACGAAGTCGAGACGCTGTACGAGGTGTTCAATCGGGTTCTTGGCGGCGAAACGGTTACGGCGGCGATCCATGAGCCGCAAGGGCGAGGTGCGCAGCATGCGCCGCTCGAGCAGCGTTTGGTCATGTCGAAGGCGCGGCTCAAGGCATTGTCACCCGAGCTGCTCGCAGAAATCGACGAGCGCCACGCGCGTGCCGGTCACGAGGATGTGCATCGAGAGGCGCAGTTGGACGCCCGGGGGCTCGCCCAAGCGTTGGCGCTTTTCGATTCAGGGGACCACCCGCCGCCGGCATTCGTAGCCCACGAGTTTGCGATGACCGACGGTGCCGGACACAGCTATGGTCCGCACGGGGCGGGCCTGCGCGCCGCGGTCGCAGAGACCGACCACAGGCTTGGACGGGTGTTGGATCTTCTCGACCGCAAGGGCCTTTTCGAGTCGACGCTGTTCGTCTTTACAAGTGACCATGGGATGGCGGCGCAAAATGTCGCGCTCGGCGCCAATCCGGCGCGGCATCTCGAGCGTATCGGGATGAAAGTGGTCACCCATGAGCCGATGGTGTGGTTGCGGGAGATGGCGCTGACGGTGGTCGCCGCCAGTGACCGGCGTACGGCGCGGATCGAAGTGTATGACCACGATGCCGACACCCAAGGGGAGAGGCGGCCGGTCCCCGGAGCCGACGTCTTGGTCAGCGTGCATGGTGCGGACGACGACCAAGCGACGAGCATACGAATCAAGACGAACGAAGCCGGTATCGCCGGATTCTCGATTCCCGCTGATCTGCCGCTGGCGCGATTCGCGGTCTCCGTGCGCCATGACGATTTCAACCCGCGCCACATCCGGCTGGACGGGACGTCGCTTGGGATCGATCTTCGCCAGGAGCTCTACGGGAATCGTTCGGATTAGTGGATTTGCGGCGATCGGTGCGGTCTCAGTTGCCCCCGTAGCTGTCGTCCGCTTGCTCGATGATGTGCTTGAGCATCCGTTGTTCAGCGGTGCGCAGCGCGAGCGCCCTGACGAATTGCTGGGCCTGGTGAGCAATCGGGATCGATGCGAGGTGGCCGGCGACTTGGGCGGGGGACAGCTGTTCGATCGCGTCCTCCATGGTCTTCATGGCTTCATCGGGAATCCCATTGAGCATGACACCGTCTGCCGCCGACAGAGCGCTGGAGAAACGTTCGACGAACTGCTGCCGAGCTTCCTCCTTTGCGCCGGGATCGTCGGGAATTGCGAGCTTCGTGGCCGCCCGATCGAACAATCGGTCGAACGCGATCAACATGGCTTCTTTTCCTGTCATTGGGACTCCTAACGCTCTATGAGAACGCTAACCATGGCCGGGGGTCGGATCAAGGCCTAGAACCCGACCGATTCGTAATGTTGGCCGATGGCCCCTCGTGCGGGGTTGGAGAGTCGTGGGATGGGGATCGAGTACGGCGTGAATGAGGGTAATCTCGTGTGGGTGCGTAACCCTTTCACGGGGACGGTAACGTATTTCACCGAGGTGCATCGCAAGCAGAGCGGATTTCGACGGATTGCGACTGCGGACGCTGACGCGAGTCAGCCGTCAGCGACGACGGCCGAGTGGATGCTCGAGGAAGCGAGGCGATGTCCGTTTTGCCCGGGCAACGAACGCGCTTGTGCCGATGAGGTGCTGCGGGTTCGGCGCAGCGAGGTATGGCGCGATGGCGTGGCTGATAGCTGGCTGATTCGCGCGGTGCGCAACATCGTGCCACGGGTGCCGGAGGTATGTACCGGGGGAAAGAACGAATCATACGTCGTCATCGAAGATCCACGGCATTTTGCCGATCCAGGGGACGAACCAATACTGTTCCACTCGAGCCTGCTCGAAGAGAGGCAATTCGCGGCGCTTCTCGACGCCGAGCTCGACGTTGCCCGCCGAGCGTACGCAAACCCGGCGGTCCGCAGCGTCCTGATCCGCAAGAACCAAGGGCGGCAATCCGGCGCATCGCAGCCGCACGTCCATAGCCAAGTGATCGGCGCCGATCGGGATTTCCCGGCGGTAGCGGCGGAGCAAGTCGCCACCGCGGCGAATCCCGGGCTTTGGGAGGACATCGTCGAATTCGTCCGGCGTCACGGTTACATGATCCGGGAGGGGGACGGGTGCTTCGCCTATTTCTGTCCGTTCGGCGTGTTCCCACGCAGCTACGACGTCGTTTCGTTGCGTGACCGGGCACGGATGGTGGACGTGCCCGACGCGAACTGGCGCGAATTCGTGTCGATGCTGTACGGGATCTTGCAGCTTTTGGGCGACATCCCGTTGGACTATGAGATCCACGATGGCCCGGGAATACCGCTGCACGCCCACGTCAACACACGGCATTTCCCGTTCTCGAGTGTCGGTGGGACGCTCAATCTACCGACTACGCTGGCCGAGGATCCGCGCCTCGCCCAGGTCCTGCGCTGAGCGGCATTCCTTACGGCGGGCAGTTCGGACGTGCAGTTCGGATGCGATTGACAAGGTCGGAGGGCCTAACGTAGACAGCGCCCATCGCCCGGGAGGTGAGGCGGGATGCTGTGAGATCGAAGCATCCACCGGGGCGGAACGCGTTTGCGGGCCGGGATCCGCGCTACACATTCAATTCAATGATATGGAGGAACGTCGATGTCAGTAGAGGTAGGAGCCGCAGTTCGGGAGATTTTCAATTTGATGCCTGCGCAGCTGAATACGGACACCGCGAAGGGAATGAACTCGGTGATCCAGTTCAATCTCAGCGGCGACGGCGGTGGCGAGTGGTATGTTGCGATCGCCAATGATGCCTGCGAGGTGGGCGAGGGAACGCACGCGTCTCCCAACATGACGATGACGATGACCGCGGCCGACTACGTCGACATGATCACCGGCAAGCTCAACGGTCAGATGGCGTTCATGAGCGGCAAGCTCAAGATTGCCGGCGACATGGGCCTCGCGATGAAGATGCAGAGCCTGTTCAAGCGCCCTGCCTAGTGACCTTTGATCGTGGGGATTCGTTCGCGATGAGTCAAATTCCTGCGCTTGTTTCCTGCCGCGACCCAGCGGGGAGCGGGGCGCTGGAAATATGGGCCGGGGCACCGCCCCGCTAGTTCTCATCGTCGGGCTCCGGCGGTTGTTGTTCAGGTGAAAGGGGGGAGGCTAGGAGCCTCCCCCCTTTTTTCATTCGGACACCCTGCACTCGAGCTTGGTGGGCGTCGAGCGCTCGCAGGCGAGGGTATCGGTGACGCCTGAGGAAATGAGTGCGCATGCGTTGTTGATCGCGCCGGAGCGCGCCTCCGCCTCCGTCGCCGCTTGTACGGTTCTGCACACCGACATGTTGCGAAACTCCATACAAGCGTCACATTCGAACCCCGGAATCTGAAAACTACGGACGACGACGATCCCCATGAATACGATCGCTGTCGTCATCACGATGGCACGAATGAGGCGTGCTTTGCCGCGGATCGGTTTACCCATTGCTCTTTCGGCCTGCGCGTGATGGTCGGTTCGCTGTAGGGTCGGTCCGCCGCTCGCCAGTCCGCGTGGTTATCGCGCTGGAGAATCGGCAACCCAGGCTCACGGTGTTTTCGGGCGGCGTATCCGGAGTCGCTCTACCGGGCCGGGATTGCCTTCAATGTCCTTGAGGCGTACGCGGACTTCGGTGGTCCCGATTGGAAATGCAAACGATTTCGCAACGATAACGCAAAACTGATTCGTCGAGTCACTCTTGACGAAGGAGTAGTTGCCCAAGCTGTTGAGGGTGCACGAGAATTCCGACTCGAGAAAGGTCTCGAAGCGGCACGACAAGTCATTGAGCGCGTCTGCCACAGCCTGTCCACCGGCGAAGGTCGCCGGATTGATCCCGGGAACGCCCCCCATCTCGGGCGGGCGGCGATCGCAGACTGCCTTGCTGCCGTCACCCAAGTCACGCGAGACTTGGATTTCGAGGTCGGGGCGTAGATTCGGGTCACCCGGTTGGTGGACGAAGGTGCGTCTGCCGACCTCATGTTGGCCAAGGCCTGCCTTGCCTTCGATGACGAGAATGAAGCCGGAACCGGCGACGCTGAGATAGGTCGGAATGCCGTCTTTATCGATCGACTCGGGTTCGCCCGGGAGGCCGTCCGCGCGAGCTGCGCCGAAATACGTGATGACCGGGCCAATGGATGTCCCTGCCGGTACATTCAACTCTGTGTCCGTGCGGCCGAGCGGACGCGTGGGCAGCGGCGTCGGTGCGGCGCTCGGGGCCGCAGTTTGCGGTGGTACCGTGGGGACCGGGGTCTCGTCGAATTCGGGAACGCGAGGTTCCACTGGCTTGTTGGCGGAGAGCGGGGTACAGGCCGACGCCGACAGGGTAGCAGCGGCCAAGAATGTGACGAGGTGTTTGGTTCGGGTTGCGCGTCGGATGGTCATCCAGCTCTCTTTCTCGCTTGAACGTGGTGTTGCAGCGGATTTCTAACGGTCCAGGTAGGGGTGGTCAAGCGATGCCTTGACGGGCACCGGTGGCTCTCCTAGCTTGCGGTGAATGGCGCGCCTCGGAGTTGGGTTGATCGGTGTCGGGCGTCATGGCGGCCGATACGCGCGGCACTTGTGCGAGGATTTTCCCTCCGTTCGCCTCGCCGGCATATGGAGGCGCAATCGCGACGAGGCGGCGCGGCAGGCCGTGGAATTCGGTTGCGCGGCGTACGACGACGTTTCCGGATTGATCGGGTCTAAGGATGTAGACGCGCTGGTGGTCGTCGTTCCGCCCACGATGCACCGAGAGATCGTTTGCGCGGCACTGGAATGCGGGAAGCCGCTATTGTTGGAGAAGCCGGCGGCGGTGAACCTCGAAGACGGCGCGGCGATGATCGAAGCGATGCGGCGCAATTCTGTGCCCGTCATGGTGGCGCAGACGCTGCGTTTCAACGGAGTCGTCCGTGCTCTGCTGGCCGAGCGCGAGAGCATTGGGCGGATTCATGCGGTCCGCATCAGTCAGCGCTTCGAGCCGTCTCGGCCGGGTTGGATCGATGACCCCGGTGTGGCCGGAGGCGGGGTGATGCTGCACACCGGAGTCCATAGCTTCGATTTGCTTCGTCATCTCACCGGCCTCGAGGCTACCGCGGTGTCCTGTGCGATTTCGCGGGTCGGTACTGCACGCACGGAGGACAATTTCGTTGCGACGGTCCGCCTTTCCGACGGAGTCGCGTTGGCATCGATCGCCGGGTCGCGCGCGACCGCGAGTCGGACGGGACCAATCGAGTTGGCAGGCGAGTTCGGCCAACTGGTCGGCGACCACGTCCAGAACTCGGCGTTCTTGGTGCGGGGCACTTCGGTCGTGCCGCTGCCGCTTCCTGCGGCGGTTCCGACCGTGCGGGAGACGCTCGCCGCGTTCATTGATGCGCTGCGGCGCCAGGTACCGATGCCGATTCCTTTGGAGGAAGGCCTGCGGTCCATTGCGATCGTGCGTGCTTGTTATGAGGCGGCGCAGTTGGGGAGGTCGGTTGCCGTCCCAACGGCGTTTTGAGGTTCGTCGGTGCTGCGACGCAAGAGCGATTCGCCGCGCCGCAACACGAGTCGAAATGGATGAGCGCCGCAGCGAGATGAGGCTGACGGTGGGTTGTGGGAGAGAGTCATCATGAAGGCGATTATTTTGTGTGCAGGGTTGGGGACACGCTTGCGACCGCTGACCTTCAGCACCGCCAAACACCTGATCCCAGTGGGCAATAAGCCGGTGTTGTTCTATGCCATCGAAAGCCTGGCAGCGGTTGGCGTAGGTGAAATCGGTATCATCATCAGTCGGGAGAGTCGTCCGGTGATCGAGGGGGCTCTCGGTGATGGCTCGACCTGGGGGGTGCAGACGACCTATATCGAGCAATCCGAGCCGCGTGGACTCGCGCATGCCTGTCAGTGTGCGGAGGGTTTCGTTGGCGACGACTCGTTTGTGATGTTTCTTGGTGACAATTTGATTCCAGAGGGATTGAGCGGAGCGGTTGCGCGGTTTGAAGAAAGCGGGGCGCAGGCGGTCGTTATGCTCAAGGAGGTGTCCGATCCGCGCGCTTTCGGGATCGCGGAGTTGGAAGGTGGCGAGATCGTACGCCTTGTCGAGAAGCCTGCCGAGCCGAAATCGAATCTCGCGATCGTGGGCGGGTATGTGTTCCAGCCCGATATCTTCGAGTCGATTCGTCGCATCAAGCCATCCTGGCGTAACGAGTTCGAAATCACCGATGCGATTCAGAACCTGATTGATCGCCAGATGCGTGTGGTCCCGTACGTCGTCGAGGGATGGTGGAAGGATGCGGGGAAGCCGGACGACATTCTCGACGCGAATCGAATCATTCTCGACGGTATGACGCATCGGGTTGCAGGTGCTGTGGACCGCGCTTCGGTTGTTCCTGGGGACGTGACCATCGGCGCCGGCGCGCTGGTCGAGCGGGTCGTCTTCAAGGGGCCGGTCATCATTGGTCCAAACGCGCGAGTCCGCGACGCGGAGATCGGCCCATGGGTCTCGATTGGGGATGGTGCCGAGGTGGTCGGCAGCAAGCTCGAGAACTCGGTGGTGATGGCCGACAGTACGATCACCGGCGTCGCCGGGGGGGTGCGTGACAGTCTGATCGGCAAATCCGTCAAGATCTCGGGGGGAGGCTCGGGCGCCGGTCCGGTGCGACTTCTCCTCGGTGATCTCTCCGAGGTCAGCTGGGATTGAATGTGGAAATTGGCGATCAGAACGTTGATAGTTTTCGCTGATCCTTGCTCGCGAGTCGCTTTTGCGGTACCTCGAACGCTGCCGGCAAATGAGCCCACCGTGCGGGGCTGTAGCTCAGTTGGGAGAGCGCCTGAATGGCATTCAGGAGGTCGACGGTTCGATTCCGTTCAGCTCCACTGCGTTCTGGCGAGCGCAGGCGCCCTCGAGGCGCCTGGCTCGGCCGGGAGTCCCCTATGAATCCTTTGACGAAGCCCCTGTTGTGCATGGCATTGCTGTTCGCTTTCGCGACGACGATGCCCGCTTGTAGCACGTGGTCCGATAGCCCACCTGCCGCAGCCTACCGGCATGAGTCGATCGAGAGACCGGCATCATCGTTGGGCGACGAGGACAGCGCGGCAGACAAAGTTGGCAAGGCATTGGTTGCCGGCTTGGTCGTGTGTATTGCCCTGGCTGCGATAGTCCTGCCGATCCTGCTGTTTACTTGAAGGAGGGGCGGGGGATGCGGATCCCTCTGGCGGATCTACAGCTTCCGCGCAGCCGCTACGGCGCGTATAATCCGCTTTGCCCGGAGCGGAAATTGATTTGACAATCGGCCGGTTGCATGTGATTTTTGCACTTGATGTAGCCTAAGTGAAATGGGCTGTGTTGTGGCTATTTGAGGTGGTTGAGGTATGAGTTCCGAATACCGGACGGTGGCCGGAAGAATCGATTGCCCGCCGAGTTCTTGGTGTGATCGATCACCGAACTCCAAAGCGATCGGGCGAAGTTTGGGATACGCTTTGGCGCGATGGTCGACTTGCCAGCCAATTCGACGCGCGCCGGTGGGAGACATGAATGACAATTCGCAGGCCTGAGGAAGTTGAACAGATGACGGCTTCGAAAGCCCGCCGCCGCGCATGCGGCTTGCGGACGTTGGTCACGGTTCTGACGTTGGGACTTTGGTTCAGCCAATCGCCGGCTTCGGCGCAGCAGGACGGACCCGACTTGGTCAGCGCTCGCGTCGGTGGCGTAGCGACGAACGGTGCCAGCAGTGGCGTCGCGGTCAACCAGGATGGATCGGTAGTTGCGTTCTACTCGGATGCGACCTTGTTGGTGGCGAACGATAGGAACCAAGCACGGGACGTATTCGTGCGCGACGAAGCAACGGGCGCCATCGAGTTGGTGAGTGCCTCGAGCGCGGGAGTTCAGGGTAATCGGGCGAGCCATGAGGCTGCCGGCGCTCCGTCTCTGAGCGCCGACGGCCAGATCGTCGCGTTCTATTCGGATGCAACCAATCTCGTCGCAGCCAATCTGAACGGAATCCGCAACGTTTTCATCCGCAACCGTGCGTCGGCTACAACGGAGGTCGTGAGTGTCGGCCTCAACGGCGATCCTGCCAACGGGCCGAGTTTGTTTCCGAGTATGTCCGCCGATGGACGATACGTCGCATTCCAGTCGCAGGCTTCGAATTTGGTTGCCGGCGATACGAATGGCGCGTCCGATATTTTCGTCCGCGACATGGTTGCCGGAGTGACCGTACGTGCGTGTCCCGTGCAGGGCGATCGCTTCAGCTTCTCCCCTGCGTTGAGCGACGACGGACGGGTCGTTGCGTTTGCATCGGCTGCGACGAACCTGGTTTCCGGGGACACGAATGGATTGGTGGACATTTTCGTCTGCCACTTGGATTCCGACGAGGTGCAACGCGTCAGCGTCGGCTTGGGAGGAACTGATTCGAACGGTGACAGCATTTTGCCGGCCATCAATGCTGACGGGACCCTCGTCGCATTCAAATCGTTGGCTAAGAATCTCGTCGCGAACGATCGCAACGGTGTCGTCGATGTCTTCGCCTTTGATCGTTCGAATGGCGTCACCGAACGCATCAGCGTCGACCGCCTCGGGCGAGACGCCGACGATTTCTCGTTCCCGCCAAGCGTCAGCGACGACGGCAGGTTCGTAGCGTTCGGATCGTTCGCGACCGACCTGATCTTGTTCGATACAAACCACGCCTCCGACGTATTCGTGCGTGACCGCAGTATCGGGATCACGTTATTGGTTGGCAGAAACAGTCAGGGTGCGCAGCCGAATCGGGGGACACCCGATATTCCGCCGTCCATCAGCGGTGATGGCATGTCCATCGGATTCGTGTCGTTCGCGACAAATTTGTCGCCTCTCGATCGGAACGAAGCTGCCGATGTCTATCTGAGTATCAATCCGTTCTTCGGGGGGCCTTGCCCGGACTATGATGTCAACTGTAACCCATGCCCGAACGGAGACGTCGATTGCCCGAGTAGTCAAGTCTGTGTCGATGGGTTCTGTGTCGATCCAGTTGCCACGCCGACGCCGACGCCGACATCGCCACCCACCCAAACTGGAACGCCAACGTCCACCCCTACACCGACGGCGACTTTCCTACCGTGCGCCAACGTCGTTTGTCCCGGCGACCAGGTTTGTCGTGGCGGATTCTGCCGCGACCCGCGGATTTGCGATCCGGAAGATCCCCTCGTCGATCTTCTCATGTGTTTTGATCGCGAAACCTGCATCAACAACCGCTGCGAATGCGGCGGCGACTGCAATATCGACGGATTCGTCTTCGGCACTGAAATCACGCGCGCCATCCTCATCTTGGCCGGAGCACGTGAGCTTTCGGAGTGTGAAGCTGCTGATATCGATCTCGATGGTGCAGTCATGGGGAACGAAGTCACGCTGGCGATCATCAATTTGGATGAAGGCTGCCTGCAGGAAGGTCGCCCGTTGATTTTTGCGCACGACAGGGGCGACACGGTCACGCTTGTCGTCGAATCGACGACGGCGCCCGGTGGTGCTGCGGCCGAAGTCACGATCGCACTCTCCGGGGGCATGAGCGAAGTTGCTACGGTGCAACTCGATCTGCTCTTCGATCCATCTGAACTCGACATCCAAGATCCCGCTGCGGCTTGCCGGAAGGACCCGCGTCTACGGTCGCAGGTGATGATTGCGGCGCTTCCGAATCAACCTGAGGCTCCCCCCGGGCTCGCCAGATTGCGGTTGTTCGTCGGTTCGACTGCCGCGCCGATTGGTACCATGACCGATGGACCGGTGGTTTCCTGTACGTTCGGGTTGATCGACCGAACCAGTGGCGGCAGCGCAGTACTGCAACCGGGCCGCATGAACGTGGGTGACGATCGGGGCAATACCTTCCGTGTCGTGGCCTCGGACGGCTTGGTCGAAATCCCAGTGGCTGAGCCTACGCCGGTCCCGACTCCGCAAGCACCGTGCGCCGGTGATTGCGATGCGGACGGTGAGGTACTTGGAAGCGAGATCACACGTGCTGTCAGGATCATGATCGGCGACGTTCCCCTCCAGGATTGTCCTGCGGCGGATGCCGACGGAAACGGCGAAGTGTTCGTGACCGATATTACCCAAGCGGTCATCAACATGGGGCTCGGGTGTCCACAATGAATCGAGCCGAGGTGACGCCGATGACACAACGAAAAACTGATTCCCGAAGCCATTCTAGGGGCCTAGCGGGCGACAACGCGCGCGATCTCCTGGTTGCGAAGGAGTGTGCCATGAGAGGGTCCATGCCTAGTCGTTCTCTGTCCCTACGTGGCTGGTCGATGGCGGTCGTTGCGTGTCTTTTGACGGGCGGCGCCGCCGCGCCGGCGGAGGCTACGGTCACGTTGCGCGTCATGACGAGCGACGCGTCTCCAGGCGGACCTCTTCCTCTAGTCCTCAGCGTTTCGCGTGATCCCGACGACAGTTCCACGGCTTCGACGCAGTTGGATTTGATTTATCGAACCGATCAACTGGAGCTCGCGGGAGTTTGCTCGCAAGGCGGTGCCGCCTGCAACACGAACGAGTCGTGTGGCGAGGGTACTTGCGACTTGTTGTGCGAGAAGGATAGCCGCTTGGATGCGCAGGACTTCAATGCAACGTTTCCCGAGTTTCAGAATGTCGGTCCGGCGGAGCGACGCGTCCGCATTCGGCTGCTCGCGCCGATCCAGGTGACCCTGCCGCTGCCGACATTCGAAGACGGAATCCTGGCGATGTGCATGTTCCAGGTTGATCCGAACGCGACTTCTGGCCCCATCGAACTGCGAGCTACCCGGGTCGAAGTCGGCGACGAAGAAAGCAATGCAGTCGAGGCGGCGGTGGTGATCGATGCGGGTAGCATTGTGCCGATCGACTCGACGCCCACGCCGTCCATTACCGCCACGGAAACCGAGATCGCGACCGAAACGCCTACGCCGGACGTGACTCCGACGCCCGACGCGACATTTTCGCCGACCATGACGACGACCGTGGATGTCGGACCGACGGCGACGCCGACATCGGTCGGCACTGCTACGGTAGTCATAACGCCCACCGTCCCGACGACAGCGGTGCCCACGACGACAGTGGTTCCGACAGCGATTGCGACGGCGACTTCTATTGCCACAGCGACGTCTATTGCGACGGCGACTTCTATCGCCTCGGCGACGATGGGACAGGCGTTTACGCCTACGTCGACGAGTGCTCCGTCAACTCCTACGAGCGTCGGCGTGCAGCGCCGAGACGACGACGGCTGTGCGGTTTTTGCTCCCGAATCCGGGCGAGGCGTTGGCACTGGCCTAGGTTGGCTCTTGCTCCCGCTGGCAGCGCTGGTTGCCAGGCGAAGGCTCCCGGGTGCATAGTTCGGCAATGGGCGAGCCGACATTGTGATCAACGAGACGTGTGCAGTTTGACATCTGATGTTCGACGGCGAGCCTGGGACGGCAATGAGCGGTCCGACTGAGAGCGATGTGGCGCCCGCCGTGGCGCAATTGCTGAATGCGTTTGCCAGTCGCAGCGGCTGTATTGGCGTGATCGGACTGGGGTACGTGGGGCTGCCGCTGAGTGCAACCTTTGCGGAAGGCGGATTTTCCGTCATCGGTTTCGATGTGGATCGCGCCAAGGTCGACGCGCTTCTACGCGGCGAGAGTTACATCCGGCATATACCTTCGGAGAGAATCCAAGATCTCGTGAGGCCTAAATTCGAAGACCGAGTAGGCCGATGCATCTTTCCAACCACTGACTTCGATTACCTCGCGCAATGTGACGCGATCGTGATCTGCGTCCCAACTCCATTGACGCAGAATCGGGAGCCGGACCTATCGTTCGTAACGATGACGACCGATGCGATCGCGAAGCGACTGCGACCGGGGCAACTGATCGTTCTCGAAAGTACGACCTACCCGGGTACTACCGATGATGTCGTGCGTCCGATCCTTGAAGCTACGGGGTTGAAGGCAGGCGAGGATTTTTTCCTGGCATTCTCTCCGGAGCGAGAGGATCCGAACAACGCGGATTTCAACACGCGCACGATCCCAAAGCTGGTAGGGGGCGTGACGGCAACATGCGGGCAGATCGCCTGCGCGCTCTACGATTCGGTCCTAGAGACCGTCGTGCCGGTTTCCTCAGCCCAGGTAGCTGAAGCAGCCAAGCTCCTCGAGAATATCTATCGCAGCGTGAACATCGCACTCGTGAACGAACTCAAGGTGCTCTTCGATCGGATGGACCTCGACGTGTGGGAAGTCATCGCGGCGGCGGCAACCAAGCCCTTTGGCTACACGCCATTTTTCCCGGGTCCCGGCCTAGGTGGCCACTGCATTCCAATCGATCCCTTCTATTTGACTTGGAAGGCAAGGCAGTATGACCTTACCACCCGCTTCATCGAGCTCGCAGGGGAGGTCAATCATGCAATGCCGGCGTTCGTCGTCCAGAAACTAACGGACGCATTGAACGAACGCGAGAAAAGTGTGAAGGGTTCGAAAATCCTGCTCGTTGGCGTGAGCTACAAGCGAGACCTCGACGACACGCGCGAATCTCCTGCTTTGAAGGTTCTCGACCTCTTGGTGAGGAAGGGCGCAAGAATCGATTATCATGACCCGTACGTGCCGGTGCTAGGTAGGTCCCGGCGGTACAACTTTCAAATGCGATCCGTGCCTATCGACGCTGCCGCATTGGCAGCGTATGACGCTGTCGTCATTACCACCGACCATACCGGTATCGACTATGTTGATCTGGTCAACCACTCCTCGCTGGTAATCGACACGCGCAACGCGACGGCGCGTGTCGTGGATGGCAGGGAAAAGATCGTCCGTGCATAGAGTCGCGGCAACCTGGATCGGCGGATCGCCAATTTTCGGAGTATATTCCTTGACAATCACAGAAGTTTTTGAGTATTTAAGCGCGCACTTCCATGGTGCGCAATTACGACGCGCGCCTCACCCCTTCAGGAACTCTGAACGGGTGCCATTTGGGGTGCGGGATCGGTCTGGAAAGGAGGAGGGCAATGCGAACGGGTAAGTGGAATGCGATTCTCACTGGCGCATGCGGCATCGTAGCGGCAGTGGGAATGGTGGCGGCTAGCGCCCACGCGGACGTCACAACAGAGAAGGGGAGTTCAATCCTCGTCTTTCCAAAGGTCCGCGCCAATGCGAACTACGACACGGTCATTGAGATCACCAACACCGGTAACTCAATGGTTCATGCCCAATGCTATTACGTCAACGATCTGCAGGAGTGGAGCAAGATCGACTTCAATATTTGGTTGACCAAGCAACAGCCGACCCACTGGGTCGTCAGCACTGGTCGCCGATTCGATCCGACCTGCGGATTCGGTGAAGACTGCAGCGGCTTCGCGCCCGGACTCGTTCCGCCAGTTCCGGATTTCGAAGGGGAACTGAAGTGCGTAGAGGTGACCGAGTCAGGCGAGCCGATTACGGGAAACCACCTGAAGGGCATAGCAACCTTGGTGGCAGTAACCGACGGGACCGAATTTGGAAGTGACTCACGCACTGCAGGTGACATATCGACCTACAACGGAGTCGGAATCGAGGGCAACCCAAATGCCGTTCCCTCAAACCCGCTCCTGCTCGACGGCGACACGTACGAAGCATGTCCGGAGCGGATCGTGCTCAACTACTTCGCTTCCGGGGCAGACGATCCCGTCGCGACTGGCGCCTCTGTCTTTACCGAGCTGACTCTCGTGCCATGTAGTCAAGACTTCGAAACCGACACCCCCGGCGAAGTTACAATCCAATTTGTAGTCTACAACGAGTTCGAACAGCGGTTCTCTGCAAGCACTACTATCGACTGCTTCCTCAACGTCGAGGTGAGCGGGATCGACACGACAACGACGCCTGCCAACTCGGTATTTTCGAGGCCCGTTCTTGGCACTGACGTTGCCAGCGCTGTCATCATGCCGATTCCTGGGCACGGCGGACTCCTCGGAGTCGCTGAACGAGTCGTCGCTCGAACCCCATCTGACGCTGGTCGCGCTGCCTACAATCTCCACACCGAGGGCTCACTGGTGCCTTCCACCGGGCCGGATTCAATCCGCTTGGTTGAGCCCTTCTGAGCGCAGTTGGGACGCAAGGCAAGGCTGTGGACGATTTCTCCATGGAATGTGGAAGGAGAAAAGAAATGATGACGGTGAAGTGGAACCCTTACCTCGCTGCGATGGTAGCCATTGCGGCGGTAGCAACCGGCTCGGCGGCGCCAGGATTTGCTGATATTTCTTCGACAAATCCCGCCGCGATCGTTGTCTATCCAAAATTGGTAGCCAACGCTGGCGACAGTATCGACACGATCCTGCAACTGACCAACGTCTCGTCACAGCCGGCGAACGTACGGTGCTTCTATGTCAATGCGAACGGACATTGCTCGAACGCCCCGACGGTAATCTGCGATCCCAATCGCGAGGTCGGTTCGCCTGCAAACACCTGTCCGACGGCTGGTGTCTGTATCCCAGGATGGATCGAAACCGACTTTCGGTTTCGTCTGACCCCGAACCAGCCGATTTCGTGGCGCCTCAGTGAGGGTCTATCGGAATTCCCGCTGTCCTCGCAGTCGGGCCCCGGCGGGCATTTCAATATTCAGAGCAGCATCCCGCCCGCTTCCGAGGATCCATTCCTCGGTGAGTTGAAGTGCATCCTCGTCGGCGACGACGAACTGCCGATTGATTCCAATTGGCTCGAGGGTATGGCTACCATCATTTCAGCTGGTGCCGTGCTCGACGTGGCTGGTTACAATGCAATCGGAATCCAGGCTGTCCCAGGTGCAAACAACCGGGACAACGTCTTGGTATTGGGGAGCGAGTACAACGGTTGCCCGAATATCTTGAGCTTGGATCACTTCTTCGACGGCGCTCCTGATCCAGTATCGGGCGCAAGCGTCAATACAGATGTGACGTTTGTCCCGTGCACACAGGATTTCAACCTTCAATTGCCGAAGAGTGTTACCGTTCAATTCCTGGTTTTCAATGAGTTCGAGCAACGCTTCTCGGCAAGCCGGACGATCGATTGCCTGACGAATATCGCCCTCAGCGATATAGATACGCGGATCGGCTCCTTTGGCGATCAGCAGTCGATCTTCAATGTCAGTGTGCAGGGCACGCTGACAGGTAAGACGCTTGCGCGTGGGGTGAACGACGACTCTACTAATGCGCCTGGTGGCGAGGCACTCCTGATGATCGCCCAACGCTTCAATGACGGCTTGTTCAGTGCCGCATATGTAGCGCACCAGCGTGGCGTGCGAGCGCAGCCGGATTTGATCATTTTGCCGGCGGCTGCTCCGCAGGGTCCGTAGCCCTAATTCGTAAATTCACTGGGAAAAGGGGTTGGGCGCCTAGCGTCCGGCCCCTTTTCTATTTTGGACGTCGAAACGCGTGCGTTAGGTGGACAGAATGGCTCGAATGGATGACCAGATGATCATGCGCGGCTGGACCGTCCGCGACAGCAGTGAGCTCTACAACGTGGGAGCCTGGGGTGCCGGCTTCTTCGATGTGAACGAGCGGGGACATGTTGAGGTCTGCGTGCGCGGTTTGAACGGACCACGTATCGATCTACCGGATCTTGTCGCCGATCTGCGGCAACGGGGCTTGAGGTGCCCGATGCTAATTCGCTTCTCGGATATCCTCGCGGCACGTGTTCGTGGCCTCTGTGATGCGTTCGATCACGCGATTCAGGAGTACGGCTATAAGGGCCGTTATCGAGGCGTTTACCCGATCAAGGTGAACCAACAACGTCACGTCGTTGAGGAGATTGTCGAGTACGGAGCAGGGCATGCGATTGGGCTCGAGGCGGGGAGCAAGCCTGAGTTGTTGATCGCACTTGCGCTCTTGGAGACTCCTGGTGCGATCATCGTCTGCAATGGCTACAAGGATCGTGCTTACATCGAAACGGCGCTGTTGGCACAACGACTCGGCAGAACGCCGATCATCGTGGTGGACCGATTTCGTGAACTCGATCTGATCATTCGCACTTCGCGTGCCTTGGGAGTAAGGCCGCACATTGGCGTTCGGGCGCGGCTTTCGACAAAGGGAGCTGGCCGATGGGTGGAGTCCACCGGGGATCGGTCTAAGTTCGGTTTGAATGCTGTCGAGATTGTTGAAGCGGTGCGAATTTTGCGCGACGCTGAGATGCTCGATTGCCTCGAATTGCTACATTTTCATATTGGTTCGCAAATCACCGCTATTCGCGCGCACAAGGATGCACTGCGGGAGGCAACTCGAATTTTTACAGGCCTGGTAGATATGGGTGCAAACCCACGCTTGATCGACGTCGGCGGGGGGCTCGGTGTGGACTACGACGGTTCGCAGACAAACTTCCATTCTTCGATGAACTATTCGGTTCAGGAGTACGCGAACGACGTTGTCGCGTCGATTCAGGAAGCGTGCGATACGAGGGATGTGCCCCACCCTGATATCGTGACTGAAGCTGGACGGGCAATGGTTGCCCATCATTCGGTCTTGTTGTTCGACATTCTCGGCGTGAACGAGATGATCTCTGGCACGATTCCGGAGGTGGCGGGCGAAGAGGCCCCGAAGGTAGTACAGGATCTTTCCGAGATCGCGCAGACAATCTCGCAGAAGAACGTTCTAGAGGCCTACCACGACGCGATTCAGCTCAAGGAGGAAGCGACTACGTTATTCTCGCTCGGATATCTCGATCTTCCGGGACGAGCGCGGGTCGAGGCACTGTTCCGAGCATGTTGCGAGCGCATTCTTCGTATCGTCCGCGAATTGCCCTACGTACCGGAGGAACTCGAGCCTCTCGAGCGCGCGCTGGCGGATACGTACTACGGCAACTTCTCGGTCTTTCAGTCCGCACCGGATCATTGGGCAGTCAAGCAGCTATTTCCAGTGATGCCGATTCAGCGACTCGACGAGAAGCCAACGCGGAAGGGCATACTTGCGGATCTGACGTGCGACAGCGATGGCAAGATCGACAAGTTCATCGACCCGAGAGACGTAAAGGACGTCTTGGAGCTGCACTCCGTCGATGAACGCCCTTATTACGTTGGTGTTTTTCTCGTAGGAGCATATCAGGAGATTCTCGGCGATCTACACAATCTCTTCGGGGACACCGACGCGGTACATGTACGCATGGGCGACGACGAGCGGTACGTTGTCGAGCACGTCGTCGAGGGCGACGACGTCAGTGACGTACTTCGCTACGTTCAATACGATAAGGCGACATTGATCGAACGAGTGCGCCGCACGATCGAGGTTGCGATGCGTGCGGGAAAAATTGGCCTCGAGGACTCAGCCCGTTTGCGACGTCATTACGAAGCCGGACTCACCGAATATACATACCTGACCGCAGAGGACTGACCGAGCGATATCTAATTGCTCGTGTTCGCAGGTCGGTTGATCGATGCGATCGTTCCTAGGACGCGCCGCGCGCCATCCGTTGGAGAGATTTTTCCCTGACTGATTGGCAGTTGCAGCTCGTCGATCAATGACTTCACGCTGTCGAGCTGGAGAAACTGGCGCATCAGGCCGTCCTCCACCATGCTCCAAAACCACGATAGGCGCTGTCGCTCGCGCTTCTCCTGAAGTTCTCCGGCTGCGCTCAATACCTGATTGTGCTCCTCGACGGCTTGCCATATCGCGTCCATCCCACGTTCTTCGACAGCGCTCACAGTAAGTACCCGGGCCGGCCACGAAGCGCTCACGGGACGGAAGAGCTTCAACGCGTTGCGGTATTCCGCGGCGGCTCGATCCGCGGCGCGAACGTTGTCGCCGTCGGCCTTGTTGATGGCAAGTGCATCCGCTAGTTCGAGAATTCCCTTCTTGATTCCCTGTAGCTCATCGCCGGCACCGGCGAGCATGAGGACGAGGAAGAAGTCCACCATCGAAGCAACCGCTACCTCCGACTGGCCGACGCCGACCGTCTCGAATAAGATTGTATCGTAGCCGGCAGCTTCACAGGCGAGCGCTGCCTCCCGCGTGCGGCGGGCAACCCCGCCGAGGGATCCTGCCGAAGGGCTAGGACGGATGAATGCGGAAGGGTTCGTTGCCAAGCGGATCATGCGCGTTTTGTCGCCGAGGATACTGCCACCGGTGCGTGCACTCGACGGGTCTACGGCTAGAACTGCGACGCGCCTCCCGATGGATGTCAGATAAGTGCCGAAGGCGTCGATGAACGTACTCTTTCCGACCCCTGGTACTCCGCTGATCCCCACGCGGATGGCGTTACCGCTGTGCGGCAACAGATGTTCGAGTAGGCGCTGTGCGTCTCTTTGGTGATCTGGGCGAGTGCTTTCGATGAGTGTTATCGCTTTAGCGAGAGCGCGACGGTTGCTATCGAGAACGCCTTCGGCGAGGGCTTCGATAGTGCCTGACGAAGAGTCCATTTGCGGTGGTCTCGGACCCGATGATTCTCCCATGCAACGTGCGCTAGATTACTCTGCGGAAGGCGGCTTGAGTAGTCTAATGATCCGGCGCGCGGCGTCGGGCACTTGCGTGCCTGGGCCGAAGATCTCCTTTACGCCTGCTTTGTAGAGAAAGTCATAGTCTTGTGTAGGTACGATACCCCCGACCGTGACCAAGATGTCGTTGGCACCTTGTTCTCGGAGTTCGGCAATGATCTCGGGTACGAGCGTGAGATGTCCGCCGGCCTGCGTGGAAATGCCGACGACATGGACGTCGTTTTCGACCGCCTGGCGTGCGACTTCTTCTGGGGTTTGAAACAAAGTTCCAACGTCGACATCGAAGCCGAGGTCGGCGAACGCGCTTGCAATCACTTTAGCTCCGCGATCGTGACCGTCTTGCCCTACCTTAGCGACGAGCATCCGTGGCCGTCGGCCCTGCTGCTGACCGAATTGTTCGATCTCCGCCTGTAGTTCCGCCCATGATTCATCTCCAGAGAACTGACTGCCATACACGCCTGAGATGGAACGGACCTGCGCATGGTAGCGACCCCAGACCTTCTCGAGCGCGTCCGAGATCTCGCCAACCGTGGCGCGCGCCCGGGCAGCATTGACCGCAAGCGCGAGCAGGTTCCCTTCTCCGGATGCGGCCGCACGCGTGAGTGCCTCGAGGGTTTCGTGAGTCCTTTGCGCGTCCCGTTGATTGCGAATCAAATTGAGTCGTTCCACTTGAGCGGTGCGCACGGCACTATTATTGATCGATCGGATATCAACGGTCGGCTCCTTCGTGAGCTTGAACTTGTTCACCCCGACGATGATGTCTTCGCCGCGGTCGACTTTGGCCTGTCGTCGCGCAGCGGTTTCTTCGATCCTCAGTTTCGGCATTCCAGACTCGATCGCCTTGGTCATTCCGCCGAGTTGTTCAACCTCCTCGATGATGCCGAGTGCCTTACGCGCCAACGCATGGGTAAGCGACTCCATGAAGTAGGATCCACCCCATGGGTCAACCACTTTCGGAATGCCGGTCTCGAGTTGCAGTATGAGTTGTGTATTGCGGGCGATGCGTGCAGATGCGTCGGTGGGTAGGGCTATTGCTTCGTCGAATGCGTTTGTATGGAGGCTCTGGGTTCCGCCCATCACTCCGGCCATCGCTTCGACTGTCGTTCGTATGATGTTGTTGTACGGATCCTGCTCGGTTAGGCTCGCACCAGAAGTCTGACAGTGTGTGCGCAGCATTAGCGAGGTAAGACTCTTCGGAGCAAACTCACGCTTCACGATAGTCGCCCAAAGCAGTCGCGCCGCACGCAACTTTGCGACCTCCATGTAGAAGTTCATGCCGATAGCGAAAAAGAACGAAAGTCGACCGGCAAAATCGTCGATACTCAGTCCTTTCGATAGAGCAGCGCGCACATACTCGAGTCCATCCGCGATCGTGAATGCTAGCTCCAGGTCGCACGTCGCGCCTGCTTCTTGCATGTGGTACCCAGAGATCGAGATCGAGTTGAACCGAGGCATGTTTTTGCTCGTATACTCGATGATGTCGGCGACGATTCGCATCGACGGTGCGGGCGGGTAGATGTAAGTGTTTCGGACCATGAATTCTTTGAGAATATCGTTCTGAATGGTTCCGGTAAGCTGATCCTGCCTGACCCCTTGCTCTTCGCCTGCGACGATGAAGCTTGCGAGCACGGGGAGTACGGCCCCATTCATCGTCATGGAGACAGACATCTGGTCGAGGGGCACCCCATCGAAAAGGATCTTCATGTCCTCAACCGAGTCGATGGCGACCCCGGCTTTGCCCACGTCGCCCGTAACCCGGGGATGATCGCTGTCGTAGCCACGGTGAGTCGCTAAGTCGAAGGCAACGGAGAGCCCCATCTGTCCGGCTGCTAGATTGGCTCGATAGAATGCGTTCGATTCTTCTGCCGTAGAGAAACCAGCGTACTGGCGAATCGTCCAGGGTCGCCAAGTATACATGGTCGCACGAGGCCCTCGCAGGAACGGGAAATCACCTGGAATCGTGTCCAAGAAGTCGAGCGATTCAACATCCGCCTTGGTGTAAAGAGGCTGGACGTCGATCCCTTCGGGGGTATGCCAGGTAAGGTCAGCGGCAGCTGCTCCTTTGAGTTCCTTTTCAGCGAGGCCCCGCCACTTGTCACAGTCTGCTCGATCGTTCGCCATTTCCCAGCCTCCTCGAAGTACTCCGCTGTTGCCCTGTCCGAACAAGGATTCTCAATGGATTCAGAGCAATTGTTCCAAGTAAGACCGTGTATTGCTTCGAATACGAGCCTGCCGCACATTCGGATCTTCGTCGACGATCGCTTCGTCAGGCGTTACCTTGAACAGCGGTTGGCCTTTGCGCACGACTACGCTGGTATCCGGGAGCAATATCTTGTCTATCGTGCCAGAAAACTGCGCGTAGACTTTGTTGAACATTTTCATGACTTCAATAGTGTAGAGAGGATCGCCCTTTTCGAAATGCTTACCCTCTTCGATGAAAGGCGGGTGCCCAGGCGCCTCTTGGGGAAAGTAGGTGCCCCCCATTGCCGCGACGATCTCGTCTGCGCTGGTTGCCGGCGGTGGTACCAAGACTTTGCGCATGGCCTCTTGATGTTCCGAAGCAAGCAACCGGTCTGGGATTGTGATTGTTAGGTCATCGTTGAGGTGAAGATCGTAGAATCCGGTACGCTCGGCAATCATCGGCAGTAGAGCGAGAATATCGAAGCCGAGTTGATGGCCGGAATGTGCCTGTCGAATCTGCGTCCACTGAGCTTCGCCGAAGCCGAGTTGCGGGTCTCGATGTGCTAGCAGACGATCGAGGGTAGGCCAATCGATATCGGCTGCGCGTTCGGCCAACGCGGCATAAAAGGCCCGCCCGGTCTCCAGGAGATGCTGGTCGTGATCCCAGATGCGACGAGCGGCCGGAGCGTCCGGCTCGTCGTCGAGGTGCAGTAGATGGTACGTTTCCTGAAGAATTTCGAGGGGATTCCGCGTCGAGCGTACTCGTCCTCCCGCGAAGACGAAGTCCTTGTGGTGTTGGCTCAGCCACGCCGAAAGAAAATGGGGCTCGGATACGAGTAGCGAAAGCGGACGTTCGAACAGAGTCTCCTTCAGAGCAACCACTCGCTTCGTCGCGTCTCGCGATGGTGTGTCGGCGCATCGTTCGGCCAGTCGTCGCACGATTTCATCGAAGGCAAATCCGAAGTCGATCGCATTCGCTTCACGGGCGAGTTCGCCTACGAGCGTCAAATACGGGATCACGAACTTCGTCGTCGGCTTGGCGTGTACGTCACGACTCAGGAACCACCAGACGATGCCGAGGTGGAACTCCAGATTCGTAGCGACGTCCATCCCGCGGATGGTCGTCTGGCGAAGGATCTCGGCGATGCGTGCGTAACTCTCGCGTCGATCGGATCCGGTGGCCAAGAGCAAGGCGATGTTCGAGTCGTAGGCCCCGGCGAGCCGGTAGCGCATGAAGAGGCCGGTGTCAGGGTTCTTGATCGAGATTCCCTGATCGTCGCGGATTTCGCCAGCGATCGGATCCGACCACGATATGATGACGCTACCGGCGTGGGGATTGAGCGCACGGTCTGTCGCATTCAGGCGAATCTCGACGGCCGCGGGCTCTCGACGTACGCGGCTTGGCTTCGGGAGCCGATCCTTGTGCCGCGCGATCAAAGCCATGGCTTCGACGAGGGAGTGGACGTCGAAAAATTCCCGGTCGTTGGCTGGGTTCGAGAATCGCAGCGCGTAACACAACTCCGAAACGCGATGCTCGACTTGGATCCGAGTGTTGACCTCCATGAAGAAATGTCTGTCGTCCTCGATGATGCATTCGAATGTCGATGCAGAATCGAGGAGAACCGCTCGGCCGAATCTTTCGGCCTCTTCCTCCATACGTGCCAATGCTTCCAAGTCCGTCTCGAGCGCACGGACCTTTGCCGTGGCGCCCGCCCGGCTTGCCTGATCAATGGCTTCGAGGAGCCCCTCTCGCGTGATCGAAACCTCAACTAGTTTTTGCTCGTGCATCTGCAGGGAACAGTCGCGTCCCCCAAGGGCTACACACCAGGTGCCGTTGCCGAGGATCTGGATTTCGTTGTGGCGTGTTTGCTCGACATTGAGTTCGAGCAGCATGTTTTTGTTGTCGCCGACTCCAGTCGCTTTGACTTCATTCAGGATCTCACGTGCAAGGGTTGGAACAGCCTTCGCATCGGAAAGGATTCGTTGCCCTTTGCCGCCTCCTCCCCCGATTGCCTTGAGTCGAAACCGCCGCCCGGGGTTCTCGGCGAGAAGGCGATCTGCTTGGAACTTCAGTTCCGCCGCCAACTCATCGATTGTGTACAAGTCGATTTGCTTCGCGTAGGCGGCATGAAGGACGCTTTCTGCCAGATCCTCCGTCCGCAAGGAGCTGTCGTCGAGCGCGGCAACTTTCAGCGCAAGTTCTTGGCAGAGTTGCGCGAGTGCATCGCGTGTCGGGTACTTTCTGAGAAGAGTGAGTGCGGACGCATTGTTTACACCTGGCGTGACCGACACTTCGTTCTCGAGCGCTGTACGCTTTGCTTCGTCCTTTGCGCCTGCTGCACGTTGGGTGTGCGAACCGGGGCCGATGAAGCGCAAACCGGCGTCCTCGATCGATGATACGAAGGTGGCGTCTTCGGCCATGAATCCGTAGCCGGCGAAGACATAGCTGTATCCGTGTTTGCGACAGATCTGAATGATCTGTTCGATCCGCTGCAGACGCTCTTCCTTCGTTGCACCCGAGTAATCCGGCACGGCGTGGACATCGGCATGGTCCATGACTCGGAGTTCAGGGGAGAGGGCACGCGGATAGGCGATGCTGTCCTTTTCCGAGAGAAGCATGCCGATTTTCGCGACTCCCATTTCGCGAAAGATGTCGATTGCCTCCTTGCGGATGGGGCCGCGGCATACAATGAGAATCGACATGTCCTCGCAGCGGAATGAACGAATCCACTCCGAGTGGCTCGTTCCGCGCCGCCTATCCTGATGGATCAATGGATTGTTGGTATACGGATCGACCGGAGCTGCGGCGCGCATCAATGAAACTCCCGTTGGACGGACTGCCAAGGTCCGGGTTTGAAGTGTCTCAGTAGGAAGCTCAGATGGTTGCCGAGCACGGAACGCAGGTCGGACGGCATGACGATCTCGGAAATCGAACCCAGACTCAGCGCTTCGCGAGGGTTCATCAACTCGCGTTCATAGCGCTGGTTCAAGGCGACTTCTTGCTCACGCAGCCACGCGGCGGAAACCTTGTCGGCTTGGGCACCGGCTTCCTCCTGTGGGGCACCGGCAGCGACTCGCGTCTGCAGCTCGTGTCGTCGCATCGCCGCGGCCTCGGCTCGGGCGTCCAGAAGCTCTTTCTTGTATACGTAGGAAGTGCCGGCCGTTCCCATTACTGCGACGCGAGTCGTGGGAAGTGCGAGGACGACGTCGGCGCCGGTCGCGTACGAATTGAAAGCCGCATAGGCGCCGCCGAACGCGTTGCGGAGGATGAGAAGTATGCGGGGGGTCCGCAGGTCGATGATTGCATCGAGCATGGCACGTCCCGCTTGCACGATACCTCCGCTCTCCTGCTCGCGACCGGGTAAGAATCCAGTTGTATCCTCCATGAAGATAACCGGCGTGTTGTAGATGCTGCAGAAGCGCACGAAACGGGCGATTTTGTACGCAGCGTCAATGTCGATTTGTCCACTTGCTACGGCGCTGTTGTTCGCCACAAATCCGACCACTTGCCCGCCCACGCGCCCGAACGCGGTAATGGCATTGCGGGCGCGGTCTGGTTGAACCTCGAAGAAGTCCCCATGGTCGCATACTTGCTGAATGATCACGGATGCGTCGAACGGGGTGTTGTATCCGGTCGGTGAGTTGAAGGCCTTGCGCAGCAGCGTATCGATTTCTGGGGTAGGGCGTTCGAGCGGGTCGGATGTGGTCTCGAATCTAGGGGCCGCGTCACTCGAATCGGGTAGGTAGTTCAGTAGCCGCTGGGCTGTGCGTAGTGCAGCGACCTCGTCAGCTACCGTGATGTCGGACACACCGCTTCGCCCATGAATCTTCGGGCCACCAAGGTCATCGGCGGTAACATCCTCGCCCAGCGCGCTCTTGACTACTGCCGGGCCGGTCAGTCCGAAGAACGTGTTCTCGGGCTGGATCATGAAGCTGCCCTGGCGCGGTAGGTAGGCGCCGCCGCCAGCGTTGAAGCCGAACATGCACATGATGGAGGGGACGACGCCGTTGATTTTTCGCAGTGCCGTAAATGCTTCGGCATACCCGTCCAAGCCCCCAACGCCTGCGGGAATGAATGCTCCGGCGCTGTCGTTCATCCCGATCAGCGGGATCTTGTGATCGGCAGCGAGGTAGATCAGGTTTGCGAGCTTGCGTCCGTTCGTAGCATCCATGGAACCGGCGCGTACGGTGAAATCGTGGCCGTAAAGGGCGACATCGCGGCCGCGGATGGTGACGACCGCGGTGATGATCGAGGCGCCATCGAGGTTGCGTCCCCAGTTTTGGTAGAGGACGGTCGGCATGGTCGACTTGTCCTTGAGGACGTCAATTCTCTCCCATACCGTCATCCTGCCCTTTGCGTGCTGGCGTAGGGTTGCGAGGGTCCCTGCTGCATCGAACGGCCGTTGTCGGAGACGCAATCCATCGGCGAGGGCGGCCTCGTAGGCGCCGTGTGGTGCGTCGGTACCTGCTGGCTCGACGAGAGCGTGGGTGTCGTCCAAGGGGTTGTCCAATGTGGGCAGGATGGCGGTGTCTGCCTTGTCTGGGCCGGCCTCTGCCGGGTTGCCACCTGTGGGTTTGGGCATCGTTTCTCCCCTTCGCTTTCCTGACCGCACCAAACTCGTGCCCACGCGCGCAAGAGCCGGGCGAATCTTGACCTACTCGAGTGCCGGCGACAAGCCAGTCGGGCTGGCTCGAAGCACGCCTGTTGGCTCACTTGGTACGGGCGGCGAGCAGAGATCCGTTGCGGTTCGATTGATTCTCTCGCCTTATGCTATCTCGCTACCTTCATAAGCAAAGCACGCTGGGAGTCAAGTCAGCGAAATCTGCGGAACTTGCAAGTTTCGGTTCGAACGTGTGAGAAGTCGACCAGGTAGAGAAGACAGGAGGATGTGATGTCGAGACTGCTATTTGCTGCAACGATGCTCCTGCTCGGCGGAGTGTCTCTAGCCGTTGCCCAGGCTGAACCGGCTTGGGTGCCGAAAGAGTTTGCGGCGATGAACACCATCGAGTTGCGAACCACATCCGACGAAGATGGAGACTATTGGTTTCCCGTCTGGGTCGTCGTGATCGACGACGCCGTCTTCGTCCGACTCGGATCTCGAGCGGCTGAGCGGATCAAGTTCAACGCGAAATTTCCGGATGTTGGTGTGCGCATCGGCGACAAGCAGTTCGAGCGTGTTCATGCGGAACCGGCTCCGGAGTATGCCGTTCGTATTGCTGGTGCGATGGCGAGCAAGTACTGGACGGATATTTTCGTGCGCTGGTTGGATCATCCCCTCACATTGGAGTTGGTGCCTGCGCGTGGGTCGACCGGAGAAGCGCAGCTGTAAACAGTCGATTAGCAGGGGTTCTTCAAGAATCCGACCTTGCTGGTCTAGCTAATTCCCGCTATGCACGCATTGGGTGCTGGCGCCCGCCGAACCGAAATCAAGTAGGAGCTTGCCATGAGCACACTCGTGTTTCTCGCGATGATGGTCGTCGCATTGGGCATCTTCGGACGAACGATGTACCGACGCACGGCAATATTGTTCAAGACCGTTTCGGATGACCGTTTCGACAATTTCGGCGAGAGGGTTCGTAACGTCCTAGTTTACGCTTTTGGGCAAAAGAAGTTTGTTCAGCAAGAACCGCGCCCCGATACCGCCTTGAGCGAGCAAGCGGCCGGATGGATGCATTTTTTCATATTCTGGGGCTTTACGATCCTAGCAGTCCAGGTCGTCCACATGTTCGCGCGTGCGTTCGTCGACGACTTCTATCTCTTCCCTTTCTCTCCTGGGCTTCTGGGCGGCCCCTACCTCCTTTTGAAGGATTTCATGGAGGTGATGGTACTGGGGAGTGTCGTTTACGCGATCTATAGATGGCGGGTCCTGCATCCCGCGCGGCTGTACGGCTACAAACCGGCTGAGCAACGACTTTCCAATCAATCACATTGGGAAGCTTATCTGATTCTCGGCTTCATCGGGACCATCGTGATCAGCGGTAAGCTGTACGATGGCGGGAGGATGGTCTTCGAGGCGGACAATCTGCATGTGCAAGCGGAGATGTGGTGGCAGCCGTTCAGCTACATGGTCAGTGTCGTGTTGGCGGGAATCGGTGGCGCGCGCGGTGCGGAGTTCGCCAGCGACGCGGCCTGGTGGATTCACAACGTTGTAATTCTCGTATTCCTCAATCTGCTTCCGCAGTCCAAACATTTCCACATCCTCACTTTCCTTCCGAACGTGCTGTTCGCGAAAACAAAGCCGAAGGGGCAGATTGCCAAGCAGGATCTCGAGAACGCCACTTCATTCGGAACGTCGCACATCAATCAGTTCACGTGGAAGCAGGTGCTCGACATGTATTCGTGCACCGAGTGCGGTCGATGCTCTTCCCACTGCCCGGCGACGATGAGTGGCAAGGAACTCGCCCCGCGGCAGCTGCTGTTGGATCTCCGGGACTACCTTTACGAAAATGAAACCGCACTGCTGGCTGCGAACGGTGCTACGGCATCCCCGGAGGAACCGATTCTGGTCGGCGAGAATATCGTCGGCGATCGCTTGATCAAGGATGAGGTGCTTTGGGCATGCACCACATGTCGGGCGTGTGAGGAGGCTTGTCCGATCATGATCGAGTATGTCGACAAGATCGTCGACATGCGGCGACACTTGGTCCAAGAAGCGGTACGATTCCCGGCGGAACTCACCCGTACGTTCAAGAGCATGGAGACAACCGGCAATCCATGGGGAATTGATGCGTCCGATCGGGACGCATGGGCGAAGGGGCTTGATATTCCGCTGATGGCCGACAAGCCAGATGCGGAGTTCCTCTACTACGTGGGGTGTGCTGGGTCGTTTGTCGATCGAAACAAGCGAACGACGCAAGCGGTCGCAAAGATCCTCAAGCAGGCCG
>Ga0163144_10004122_pt1 | contig 32930 bp, 29 predicted proteins | sample OliLak19BULKMAT1_FD_123175 | JGI IMG/M metagenome (GOLD analysis project Ga0163144, IMG submission 123175) | Freshwater microbial mat bacterial communities from Lake Vanda, McMurdo Dry Valleys, Antarctica - Oligotrophic Lake LV.19.BULKMAT1 | ecosystem: Environmental > Aquatic > Freshwater >... | reverse complement strand
TGTTGCCCGTCTGCGAGTTGATGGTCTCGTCAAGCTGGATTTCGAATCCCGTCCGGGACTGAACGTCGCGATTGAAGTCGAGCGAGTGCAGCAGTAAGGAGGCCGCCTCGCCGCGTTCGAACACGTCTCGATCGCCGGAACTCATCTTGCGCACATCACCGCTCGTCATACCGAGCGCGAGCAGCGAAAGAATTTCAGATTCCGCCAGCGGGGGGTTCGAACTGAGTTCGATCTTGTACTTATCCATGCGCCCGGACGTGTAAATTTGGATCTTGGTCCCGCCGACATCCGTGGTCGCGATCAGATTGAAGAGGGGATTGATGACCGCCGGGTTGTCAAAATTGATACTCGCCGCCTGCACCTGAAAAACCCGATCCTTGAAACTCATCTTGCCTTGAATCATTTCGGCGGTGCCGAGAATCCGCGGCGTTTCGATCGTATTCACGATCGTCAGCTTCCCCTTCATCTCGGCGTCGAAAAGTTCGTTTTGGACCAGCACGCCCCGGTCGGCGACGACATCCACGTTCAGCTTGAAGATCGGGTACCCGCCCTCGCGGCGAATCGACTGCGTCGGCATGAAACGCGCGGATTTGAGGCCGCGCGCTTGCCCCTGATTCATGACTTTTTCGCGCGACAGGGCGGAATCGACGATAATATTTCCATCGACCGTGTAGGGCAACGATTCGCCCTGGATCTTGAGTTTTCCGCGGACCTTGGCGAACTGAAACGGATAAACTTTGATCCGATTCCCCGTGAGTTCTCCGTCGATGGTGATTTTCGGATAACGATCCGGAAAGACCGTGATCGTGCCGCCGCCCAGAACTCGGCCATTGGCGAGATCCATCTCGAGTCCCTGGACGGAAATCACGTTTTGCTTCAACTCGAGCGTCCCCGAGATGTTCTCAAAGGGTGAGTCGAAACTTTCGAGGCGCACCATGGAACCGGCGAGTTGCACTTTTCCGTACACGACGGGTTCCTTCACGGAGCCGCCGATATCGACATCCAGTTTGGCCGCGCCGTCGGAGCGGTTCACTGCGGAAGTCAGAAATTCGATGATCGACGTATCCAGCTCACCTCGGACGGTGCCCTCGAGCTTACCGGCCCGACCGCGGAGCGTAAGGCGGGATTCACCTTGGCGGCCGATGATGGCCAACGAGTCCAAATTGAAAGTTCCGCGGTCTACCTTGACGGAGACCGGCCGAGCGAGTTCGAAGCGGGTTCCGGATTTTGCGAGAAGATACTCAGAAAGTTCAAGCTTTCCGGTTCCGAGGTCGGCCTCGCCGCTCTTGAAAGCGAGATCGATGACACCGGAAACGGTCCCCTTCAAATCACGGTCCTGAATGGTCTTGGGATTGAGCAGGAGCAGAATCGGCGTGAAATCCAGGCTACGCAACGTGGCTCGAACGTAGCTCGGGCCCCCGGGTTTGAAGTCATAGGACGCATCCAGAGTTCCCTGCCCGCCGAGAGCGATCCCCTGGGCCGCGGTCACCCCGGCCTGACTTCGCAGACTGAGTTCGCTGGCCTGCACCGGAACGCCGCGGATACTCGCTTCAGTGAAGGATACGCGGGTCGTTCCTTCAATCTCCCCGGCGCGCCCGCTGCCGCGGCTCGCAATCGCGAGTTTACCGCGAATCGGGAGATCCAACCGCGCAATATTGTTGATGTCCGTCACCGTCATGGCTTCGGTTTTGAAATCCCAGTCGAACCTTTCGCTCGCGTCAAACGATATGCGGCCGCCAATCGAGCCTTGACGTTTGATCGCACGGAGCGACTCCGCGAAATATTTTCCTTTGTCATAGCCGCCCACCAGCGTCGCGGTCCGGAACTTTTCTCCGCCGTATTCGACGTTCGATCCGTTCAGAGTGGCCTGGATCATCATGCTTGCCAGATCCGGTTCGCCGGAGATCCGGATTTTCGCGTCCATGGCGCCCACGATCGTGCGGGGGAACCACCATAGATCGGCCGTCATATCGTCGAAAATATGCAAGAACTCCTCGAGCTGGCCCTTGGAAACGTCGACCGCCATTTCGATCGATTCCTTGTCGCCGAGGTCGATGGTACCCGCGCCGCGATAAGCCGTTCGTCCCCGCATAAGTTCGACATTAGTGAAAATCAAGCGCGATGGATCGTCGTCCCACGTGATTCGTCCGAGAAATTTTCCGAGCTTGAGGTGGAGATAATAGGCCTCGTCAAGATCGGCGTCGAAGTCGAGAATAACTCGGGCGACCGGTCCGTGAACGTGCGCGCGAATGTCGCCGATGCCGCGGATCTCGTTTTCCGCGATCTTGCCGAGGTCTCGGAGATCGGTCTTCAACTCGCCTTTGAGATCATATCCGGTCTTGAAGTCGATATTTCCGGTCACCAGGGCTTTGGTCCGAGGCAGACTCAAGGATACGCCCGGGAAATGAATGCCTTCGGCGTTGATTTTTACGGAGCCCTCGACTGCCAGATTGGGAATCTCAAGAATCTTCGTAAGCGGTCGGCTCTTGCCCATCTTTTGATTATCGAGCTGGAATTTCGGAATCGTCAGCTTGAGCTGAGCGTTAAGTTCCCACGGCTTGCGCCCGCCGCTGTTTCGTGAAGGCGAGAATCCCGCCTGAATATTCCCCGTCGCCCGGAAGTCGAGCGGCCAAACGGCCTTCTGTGCGACTGCCGCCAGCCAATGAATGTGCGCGTTTTCGAGCTTGAGCGGAACCGAGAGCGCGTCGGGGGACCCCGTTTTCCACCGGAACGAACCGACCTCGATCCTGCCGCCGCGACCCGGCGACATTCCGCCTTGCCTTTCGCCGAGTTCCTCCTGAATCGTGATCCGGCTAACCGCGACTTCACCGCCGGTGCCCGAACTGGTCCAGCTCCCCTCGCCTTCCACCGTGCCGGCCGTCCAATCCTTGAACTTCGCCTCGTGGACCGTCACCTTGCCGTCCGCGCGCAGGGTTTCCATGAACTTCACGGGATTCGCCTGCATATTGCCGATGAAGACCAGACGCCCCGCCGCGTCTTTGACGAAGTTGGAAAGCTCCGCCGAGATCTCGACCTTCGCCTCGCAGAAAAGATTCTTCGGACTCAAAATGTTTCCGGTCACCGCGCCGGAGATCCGCGCGCTCAGGCCGCCCGCCGTCACTGTTAACGCGTGGATGTCGATTCCCTTGATGCCTGCGCTCGCTTGCGCGGAAATCGACTCGATCGTGGCGGGCAACGACCATTCCTTCGGGAAATGTCCGCGAACATCTCGTAGATCCACGCTGAGTTCGTAACCCGGTCCAGTCACGCCGTTAATCTGGCTCAATGCGAGATCGCGTGCGAGTAGATCCACGTCGATTTCCGGGTCCGCCACCTTGAGTTTGAGTCGGGTGTTTTCGAGGGCTACGGACTCGGCTTTGATTTCAAAAAGATCTTCCCACTTGAGGGATAGACTCTTCTTGGGCGCTTGCTTGCGATTTTTGGATAGCCACTCCTTGTCCAGATGGATTTCCACTTCGCCACCCACGATCACGACACGCTGAATCCGAATGTTTCCAGAAAAAATCTGAAAGGAGCCGAAGAGAAGGTCCACCCGTTCGGCGTTGATCTTCGAGTCCGGCGGTAGCTGGGTGACATTGTTGTCCATCAGGCCGATCTGCGGGCGCAGGATGGAAACTCCAGGCGGAAACAACTTCACTCGTAGTTCACTGAAGTCGACCCGGATGCCAAGATCACCCGGGATGTAGTGGGTGGCCACCCGGCGGAGTACCGGTGCGAACGCCTTGCTTTGGATGAAGGCGATCGTTCCCGCAACCAGCAGACCCATGACGATCATGAAAGAGAGAAAAGGGCGCTTTTTGATCGCCCGCGCCGGAGCGTTCGGAATGGGTGCGCTCACCTTTTCCATTTATCGGGCCTTGGGTTTCTCTAATTTGCGAAGGCGCTCAAGGGTGTCTCGGTAGTAACGATCTACGGACAGCGTCTGGCGATACCACTTGATGGCCGTTTCGTGCTGGCCGAGCGCTTCGCAAGCGTTCGCCATGAGGTAAAGCAGTTCACTCTTTTCGGAACGCGGGAGTTCCGAATCCGTGAGCGAGGTCTGCAGACAGATCGTGGCCTCGAAAGGTTCTCCGGCGGCAATCAGGGCTCGTGCGAGGAGCGCGGTCGCGGGTAGTGCCCACTCTTCGTGACCACGCGCTACTCGAAAGTGATTGACGGCCATCCAAGGCAATCCCATCTCGAGAAACGCGATTCCCACATCAATGCGGTCCCGGGGAGTCGCCCCGTCGAGCGCATGGTCAATGCTGGAAGACCAGGCACGGCGATCGGCCTCCGTGACTGCGGACGCGGCCAGCCCGAGTCCCAGCTCTTCGTCGAGCTGACGGAGGACTTTTTCCGGCTCGGAAATCGGCTCCACCTTCGTGATTCGTCCGTAAGCGCGAGGCGCAGGGGAATCGGAAAAGATCTGCCTAAGCTCCGTCTCATGGATCTCATCGAGCTTCTTACGGGCGACGACGCTGTGAGGATCGGCGATCAGGATCTTTCGAAGCAGACGCTTGGCGTCTTCCGTGAACCCTTCGTTGAGCAAAATCGAAGCACTTTGAAGTTGGTCATCGATGCCGGTTGCCGGGAGCGGCGGCGAAACGGCGCCGTCATCGGTGATGACCGGGCCTCTGAAGACGTCCGAACCGGTTGGACGGTCTTCGAGCAAGTCTTCGCCGAGATCGGTCGACGTATGTTCTCCCGGGGACTTCGATCCGGACTCGGTCATCCCTACGATTTTACTCGTATTTAGGCAGGAACTCTTCCAGGAAATGCGTGTCGTAATCCGCGTCTCGGAACTTTTTGCTCGTCATGATTTTCTTGTGAAACGCGATGTTGGTTTTGATGCCTTCAATCACGTATTCGTCAAGCGCCTGGCGCATTTTTGCGATCGCGTCGTTGCGCGTCGGGGCATGCACGATCAGTTTTCCGATCATGGAATCGTAGAACGGAACGACTTTGTATTGGGCGTAGACGAACGAATCGACGCGCACGCCGTAACCGCCCGGAACGTGAAGAGCCGTGATTTTTCCGGGGCTTGGCACGAAACGTTCGGGATCTTCCGCATTGATGCGGCATTCGATCGCGTGAGATTTGATCACCACATCGGACTGCGTGTAAGGCAGCTTTTGCCCAGCCGCAGCGCGAATTTGTTCCTTAATGAGATCGAAACCCGTGACCATCTCTGTCACGGGATGCTCGACCTGAATCCGGGTATTCATCTCCATGAAATAGAAATTACGATTCTCGTCGACGAGAAATTCGACCGTTCCGACGTTCTCATAATTGACGGCAGCGCAAAGCTTCAGGGCCGCGGCTCCCATCGTCGCGCGGAGCTTTTCGTCCACGACCGGGCTGGGCGCTTCTTCCAGCAGTTTTTGGTGTCGACGCTGAATCGTGCAGTCACGTTCCCCCAAAAATAACCGATTGCCGTACTTGTCGCAAAGCACTTGAATCTCGACGTGTCGAGGATGCTCGCAGTACTTTTCGACGTACATCGAGGGATTTCCGAAAGCCGCGCCCGCTTCGGCACTGACCCGATCGAAATTGCTCTTCAGCTGCTGGGCATTGTAGACGACGTGGATCCCCCGCCCGCCCCCACCCGCGGCGGCTTTGAGAATGACCGGGAATCCGATTTTCTTGGCCTCACTCAGCGCCTCGTCGACGCCGGCCACCGAGGCGAGCGTACCCGGCAGCATCGGCACGCCGGCCTCCCGCGCGATCGCACGCGCGCGTGTCTTCTCTCCCATCGCACGGATATTGGCTTCGCTCGGACCGATGAAGGTGATCTTGCATTCGCCGCAAAGGCGCGCGAACTCCGGGTTTTCGGAAAGAAAACCGTAACCCGGATGAATCGCGTCGGCATCCGTGATGTCGGCGGCGGTCAGGATCGACGCGATATTCAGATAACTCAGCTTCGATTGCGGCGGACCGATGCAGACGGCTTCATCCGCGAGTTTGACGTGCAGCGAGTGTTCATCGGCGGTGGAATAGACGGCGACGGTGGCAATCCCCATCTCGCGACAGGCTCGGATCACGCGAAGCGCGATTTCGCCGCGATTTGCGATCAATACTTTTCGAAAAGGGGGCTTTGCCGTCATTGCCTGAATGCTCAGAGCTCGATCAAGAAAAGCGGTTCGCCGAATTCAACTGGCTGTCCGTTCTCGACCAGAATCTGGATGATTTTTCCGTTATGTTCGCTTTCGATTTCGTTCATGAGCTTCATCGCTTCGATGATGCAAAGGACGTCACCGCGTTTCACGGCTTTTCCTTCCTTCACGTAAACATCCGTCGTCGGCGACGCGGACCGATAGAAAGTTCCGACAAACGGGGAAAGAATCTGCTTCTGGTTCGAAGCGATCGTCGATGCCGCCTTATCGGCGGCTCCGGTATTCCCGACTGAGCTGGCCGGTGCCGCGCTATGGGTAGCCGTGGGCGCGACCATCTGCGGGCTGGAAACCATCATCGGCGTTCCGCTGCAAGCCGACGGCATCTTCACGTGGATTCGCGTCGTGCCCTGTTCCCAGTCCAGCTCGGCGACTCCATGTTGATTCATGACCGCGAAAACGGCTTCGAGTTGCGCGAGCTCGCCCGATTTTGTCGTGGTTACTTTGGATTTTCGAGCCACGTTACTTGTTCACTTTTTCAGAATAGGACGAGTCACGCGTGTCGATCTTAAGCACGTCGCCTTCTTTGATGTGGAAAGGGACGTTGACGACGGCGCCGGTTTCGAGGGTCGCGGGCTTTAGCCCGCCGGTGACCGTATCTCCCCGGAACGCCGGGGCGGTTTCGATGACTTTCAGCTGCACGAACGTAGGCAACTCGATGCCGATCGGGCGTTCATTGAAGTACATGACTTGAATGATGAGATTTTCCTGAAGAAAATCTTTCGCGGCTCCCAAAGTTTCTTCCTGAAGCGCGACTTGATCGTACGAAGCCTGGTTCATGAAGTGGTAACCTTCGGCATCTTTGTAAAGGAACTGCATCTCGCGCTGATCAGTGTTCGCTTGATCCAATTTATCGCCGGCCGTGATCGTCTTTTCCGTCACGTTATGATTGAGCATGTTCTTCAGTTTGGTGCGCGTGAACGCGCGCCCTTTGCCCGGGCTGATGTGTTGGAAGTCGATGATTTCGTAGGGAACACCGTCGATCTCAACTTTGAGACCTTTGCGGAACTGTCGAGTTTCGTACATGAATTGCTAGCTATCACGCCCCCCCTTGAGGGGGCAAACCAAGAAGGAGTTTGACTTAATGCATCAACTTCTCTAGACCGAGGGTATATGAAGACGGCAACGATGTTTCTCCTGGTTCTACTGGTCACCGCAACCGCGCAATCGGCGGAAAAACTCACAGTTTATTCCGGATCCGTGGACCTCACCAAGGGACAGCGGGTGGCGAATGCACATGGCTCTCGCAATTCCCCCTACCAGGGTCGTTTTCTCTATCGAATGGAACTTCGGTCGCCGGAATCGCTCGAAGCTGAAAAAGTCGAAGCCGGGGTAGCATACGAAGGCGCGGACCCCGAAACGGGAGTTCCCGGAACCCCGATCTGCTGGACCCGCATGATTTATCCTTTGGGCCGAATGACCGTTACGATCTTCAATGAGGATCAAGGCTTTCGGATGGGCGTCCAAAGCTCTCCGATCAGGGCTTCGGTATCTGAAGCGCGTCCCTATGACGGTCAGTGCAAAGCGGTGCCGGTCCGAAATATTTTGAACGTTGAAGTGGAAGCGAAGGACTTCTACCAAGCCCAGATGCAGTTTGATGTTCAAATGGGAGTTCGGCTGGAAACCCATGCCATGACCATCGGGGGACGCGGGCGAATCGTCGAGGGCAAGCTTCAAAATTTCAAACTGGAAGACGGAAAAGACAGTTCAGTTCATTGGTTTGCCTACGATCCGAGCGCCACGGAAGCGGAACGCCTGGAAAACCTGGTCAGTGGAGTTTCGGCGATCAGCCCTGAACGCCGCTAGCCTGATTCGTCTTGTAGCGCTCGACCCGTTGAAGCAAACCCTGAAGCAGTTCCACACGCCGAATCCATAGCGCCCGCTTGGCGGCCGGCGCTTCGTTGATCGCGCCCGGCGCCTGGCGGATATCAAACTCCGGTTCGTCTTCGACCGCCGCCTGAGGCGGGCGGTCCGTACGTAAAATCAAAGTTCCTTGTTCATAAACCTGGGTTTCGAGCTCCGACACCATCTGCGCGGTCTCCGTGTCGCCCGGATTGTAATACAGCAGCATTTTAAAGGCACCGAGCGCCTCCGTCACGCGGCCCTGCATGAGGCACGATTCCGCCAGCAGTCTTTGCGCCACGAGATTATCCGGAGCGTCGAACACGACTTGAGAGAGTTCCTGAATCACGTTCTCATATTGCTTCTTGTCAAACAGGGCCCGCGCCAAAGCCACCCGGCCTCCAATGAACGACGGATGAATCCGTAGCCCTTCGCGCGCGATCTCGATGGCTTCGTCGATCAGGCCGGCTTTGCGATAGGACTCCGCCAGCGGGGCGAAAACGCGGGAATTCGGGTCGTCCTGATATTTTTTCAAATATCCGTAAATGACCGGCGAGTGACGCGAATCAACCACTGAGGCCGGCCTCTTTTTCGTTCAAGACACGAGGAGTGACGAAGATGAAGAGCTCCGCTCTTTGCGTCGAATCCTCGCGTTTGCCGAAGAGCGCGCCCAAGACCGGAATCTTACGCAGGAAGGGGAAACCGCTTTCGGTATGAGTGGTCGTTTGAGTGTAAACTCCGCCGATCACGAGCGTGTTACCGCTACCCACAAGGACCTTGGTCCGTAAGTTCCGGTTTGCGATGCCCGACTGCGTACTTGTCCCGCCGACCAGAGGCACCGGCACGTCACGACTGACGGTCAGATCCAGAAGTATACTTCCGTCGTTGGTCACCGTAGGTCGTACGGTCAATGTCATGTTCGCCTGCTGGACCGAGGAGGTTCCGACCACGATGCCCGATTGCACGGTGGAACTTGGGATCAGAACGGGTTGTCCCGACACGATGTTCGCCGATTCCTTGTTCAGAACGACGACTTTCGGTGACCCGATCACTTTGAGGCGCGATTCGGCTTCGGTCAGTGTCAAAAGCGCATTCAGACGACGAATTCCCGGTATGAAGTTGATGGACGGTGAAAAAGTCGAGGCGATGGCTCCGGTGGTAGTGCCAGGCACCAGAGCCGTGGCAGTACTGGTGGTCAAGCCGTTAAAGCTGAAGTCACCCAGAACATTGCCGCCGTTGTCAGTGGCGCTGAACGCGAATGCGCCGTTCAGCGTATTGTTGAAGTTCTCGCTCGCTTCGACGATTTTGGATTCGATCATGACTTGCGGAGTCTGCGTGTCTAAAATCTCGATCAGCTTCCGCATCTTTTCGACGTTATCCGGAGTGTCTCGTACGAGAATGCTGTTGGTGCGTTCGTCCGATTGAATCAACACGGGGTCGTTCAGGTTTCCGCCGGCGCTGGTCGAAGCCGCGAACCGGGTGAGCAAGGTTTGCAGGTCGCCGAGCGAGGCGTAGCTGATTGGAAAAATCCGCGTGACTCGCGGAGTGCTCGCTTGGGCGGCGACTTGGGCTTCAAGCTCGAGGCGTTTTTCTTTAGCCAAATTCGCGAGACTGACGATGCGAAGCACGTTGTGCGTGCGCTCCGCGCCAAGCTGCTGGGTTCTCAGGATGAGGTCCAGCGCCTGATCCCAAGGTACCCGCTCGAGCGACAATGTGATCTTTCCCTTGACGTCATCGCCCATGACGATGTTGAACCCGCTGGCTTCTCCGATCAGACGAAACACGTCGACCAAATCGGCATCTCGCACTTGAATGGTCACCGGGCTGCCAGAAAAGCGCCCCGTTGAGCGGGTTTCGATGAACTGATTCAATCGATCACCGTTTCGGGGGGAATTCTGCGAACTCATTTGCGGCGCCGAAGGGTCGTTGCTCGACAGCGGGGGGGCGGGCGAGGCGACCGTTCCGACCGAAACATCCGTCGAAGAATCCGGAGCGGCCGCATCCGACTGGGACGAGTTTCCGCGGTCATCGCGGTTGTCGCTGAATGTTTGAGCAGCGGAGTTCGGGGAATCCGTGGACGCCCGCGTCTGCGCCCGCGCCTGCGTCTGCGTCTGCGTCTGCGTCTGCGCGTTTGAGGCCGAAGCCCCGCCCGGGATCACGACTCGCAGTGAATTGTCAGTAGAAGTGACGGACGGCGTGGAGAAGTTGCGCATGGTGATCACCACTCGGGCACCACCGTCGACTTTGTACGGACTCACCAGACTGACCGGGCTGTCGAAAGAAGACGTATCCAGTTTGCGGCTCGCGGGACTTGCGAGGGTCGCTCCGGGCAGATCGATGACGAACTGTTTGTCCTGCGCGTTTTCCTGCTGCGTCGACTGCAATGGCCCGTCGCTTTGAATGAGCACAACGCTTTCGCCGTTTTCCACTTTGAAGTCGATCGAAGTCACGGTGACCGCAATGGCCGGAAACGCCATGAGGAACAGTCCGAGCGCCCATACATTTTTCATCTTCAGCCTCTGTTTCACTTGCCTGCTACTCATGGGTTGCCCACATTTTCCTGATTGGTCGCCAGTCGAATGATCACGTCCACGTTCTCTTCGTCACCGATCGGACTGACGACTCTTTCGCGAACAGTGATCTGATCGGGCGTGATCAGCATGATCACGCCTTTACGCATCCCGATTTTGGTGTTTTCCGAAACGAAATAGGTTTTATTGTTGGGGCCGACCAGCATCGCCTTGACCTTGCCGATTCCGCTCACCACGCCGGACAGGCGAAACTGCTCCGCCGGATAGCGCTCAAGATCGGAGACATTCAGCGCGGCCGGGCCGGCCTTGCGTTCTCGCCGAAACGGATCCCGAGTGGTTTTAACCACTTCGGTGACCCGCCCGACCAGCTCCGGTGCAGCGGATGCGGCCAGGGCGGCGGATGCGATCAGCGAGACGAACGGCAATATCGGCAAAAGTCTCATGGCGCGCCCGCAGGTTTCGGGGTGCCGGCGCCGACTTCGTTGCTGCCCCCCAGGCGGGCCAGCTCGTCTTCTCGGCTGCCTTTGTAGCGGTAGGACTTGATTTGAATATTACCTTCGAGCTCTACGAACTGACTGCTGGTGCCGCTCCGTGCCTTGATCTGGAAATTGTCGATTCGCACAATGCGTTCGATGGCCGCGAGACGCTCCATGAACACGACCAATTGAACGTAAAGTCCCCTGAACTGAAAGTCGAAGGGCTGCTCGGTGTAGTAGAGTTCCTCCTTCTGGGCCAGCGGTTTGATCGAGACCACGTTGAGCCCAACTTTTTTGCCTTCGGTCACGACGAGCTTGATGAAACCCGGGATATCGAGGTCTTCGGTCAAAACCGCCTTCATCTGTTCTAAGTCGGTGGCCAGCGACCGAAGCTCTTCGCGCTTCTGGCTGAGGGACTGAAAGAAAAGTTTGGCGTCCGACAACCGCTTTTGCGCGGCGGTGTTGTCCTGCTTGGCTTTTTCAACTTCGGCGAGCTTGGCGGCGAAGTCATGGCCGTCCATAAAGCGCCAGCTGTAATAGTCCCATCCCATGTAGGCGGCAAAGACGAAGAAGATCGGCGCAAGCGGGATCTTGTCGAGCAGATCTTTGAACGATTGCATGTTCATCAGTTCGACTTCCGTCGTTTCGCGGTGAGTATGAAACTGACGATCTCGCCGCCGGAATTATCTTTGGCGGATTTACTGTCCGACAGCTGGGCGGATTCGAAAAATGTGCTGTCTCCGATGGACTTGAAAAAATCCGTGACGCCCGTGTACTCCTCCGAGCTACCCGTAAACTGCACTTTTTCACCTTGAATCTGAACTTCCGAGAGCCAGACGGACTCGGGAATCGAAGTCGACAACGCCGCGAAAAGCTTGGGTGGAGTCTGCCGATCCGAAATCAGCTTCTGCACGGTGTCGATCTTGCTCTTGATCAGTGACTCATCCTGATCGAGCTGCTTCTTCAGCGGCTCGTAACCGCGCGTTTTGTCGATGTCGGCCTTCAACTTGCCCGCCGCGGCTTGAATCTGTTCCAGATCCACCTGCATCGCCCGGATTTGATTTTCCTTATAGTCCGCGGAAAACCAGGAGAGCGCGAAGGCGACGCCTATGTAAATCGAGTATTTTCGGATCGGGAGGTCTATCATCCCGTCCAGGCGGGCGTCGAATTTGAAGAGACTTTTTCCCTGCGTCGCCGTGGCGCCGGTGCCCGTCGTGGCGTTCGTGTTCGCCGCGGCCGCGGCCGACATCTTTTTCAACGCAAGGTTAATTTTGATCATCGGAGTCCCGCTCGCAGCGCCAGCCCGATGGGCACCGCGGCGATCGGCGCGATCGCCGCTATGTAATCGCTCGTGAAGACTGATGGATCATACGAGATCGAATTGAAGGGGTTGACCATCTGGGTCGGAATGCGCGTGGTTTCTTCGATGATTTGCGGCAATTCACCCAGCTTAGAGCTACCGCCCGCAAGTAGAACCTGACCGACCGGCGCACCCGTCGAAGAAGCGTTGTAAAAGTCGACCGCGCGTTTGATTTCAGAAGCGAAGTTTTCGGCCATGATATGAACGAGCTCGCCTACTTCCCGAGGCATCTGGTCGCCGGTGCTGCTCGTTTTCAAAGCCTCCGCGTCCATGTACGAAAGGTTCAGCTGCTTCTGGATTTCGGCGGTGAGATTGCGGCCGCCGACGGACGCGTCTTTCGTGTAGACCGGAACCCCTTCGTGCACGATGACGATCTTCATGGCGCTCGCGCCGATGTCGACTATCGCCACGGACTCACCGGCGTTCACCGGATAGTTCGCTTCGAAAACATTCTGAAGCGCGAAATAATCGGTATCCACCACTCGCGGGCGAAGCGCGGCTCCGCTGATCGAGGCCATGTAGGTCTCGAGAACGGAGCGTTTCACCGCTACGAGCAAAACATCCGTTTTATTGTCCTTACCGCGTGAAAGCAGGTGAAAGTCCATCACGACTTCGGATACATCGAACGGCAGATATTGTTCCGCTTCCCAAAAAACCTGATCCTTGAGTTCGCGCATATTGGGAACATCCAGGGTCATGCGCTTGATGATCGTCGAAGTGCCCGAGATCCCGGTGCAGACGTTTTTGCATTTCAGTTTGATCTGAGAGGTCAGGCTCTTGATGCTTTCAACGACCGCGATCTGGTTGACGATGTCGCGATTGACGACCGCATCCTCCGGGAGCTGAACGATTCCGAAGTGGAGAAGCTTCCAAGCCTTACCGGACTTTTTGAGTTCGATCAGTTTGATGGAAGAAGAGCCGATCGACAGCCCGACTGCGGACGCATCAGTGCCGAGCTGAAAATTCTCACTGATACTCTTAATTCGGGAGAGGATCTCGCCCAGTTGACCTGTTCCTGCCATGGAACATTTTACCCCTAATGTCCTGATTTTACCGGGTTTGATCGAGGAAGGTCAACTATTCAAAGGAAATTTCTGCGGACGATCCCGTCAACTTTACGGCGGATGAACGATCCCAATACTCTTGCTCCGCGTCAGCGGTGAGGCCGATTGTCCAGGAAACGTTGTTGTCTGCCGGCTGAGTCGGATTGTAGCAAAATTCCCGGCTCTGAACTTTGAGCCAGGAGTGTTCGCGGGAATGAATCAGCTGACCTTCCCACGGGGCAGACACGTAGAGCGGCGGTGTTCCGGTCACGCAATCGGTCACTCTTTCGATTCGGTAGCCTAAACTGGGTTCATCCAGAATCTGAATGCGCAGTGGCCGTTCTTCGGCGGCGGCGACGCGCTTCATGCGACTGAGCTCCTGCGCGAAAACGCGTGCGGCATAAAGACTGCGCCAGGCCGGGAGCCTTTCGCGAACGATGGGAACGGCTGAAATCAGGAGAAAAAGAGCGATCGCTCCTCCGATCCAGAGCCGTTTGCGGCTTTTCAGTCGAAGCTCGACTTTTTCCCACAGCTCGTAGTTTCGCCACTCGTCCTGCGACCAGCGCTTATCGGCTAAATCGGTCTCGTAAATGGGAGCCATAGAAGTTCGCCCAACAGATAGTAGTACAAGGCTCCCAGAACAAGAAAGGGCCCGAACGGAATCGAGACGCGCATCAGTGGCGAAGACTCACCGCTTCCCGTCCTATTTTGGATCAGACCCCAGGTGATTCCAACCAAACTTCCGATGACGGAGGAGATCAAAATCGTCGTAAAAACCCCAATGGGACCGAAGAAAGCACCCAGCATCGCGAGAAGCTTGATGTCGCCGCCTCCCAGTCCCATTCGCCCGGTAATCTTTTCGTAACCCGCCGCCAACGCCCAAAAAAAACCGAAACCCAAAACCGCACCGCCGATTGAAAGTTGCCAGCCGAGGTCCGGAACCGCCCAACCGGTGGCCAAGCCGAGCACCAAGCCGCCAAAACTGAGCTCATTGGGGATGATCCGATGCTCCAAGTCGATGAAAGTGATCGCCACGAGCATCGCCAGAAGCGGCCAGTCCCGCACGAATAAGACCCAGGTTACGTCCGCGTTCTGCCGCGCGAGCAGCCAGGATGCCAAAAAAAGCAGGGCTGTAAGCATTTCGATCACGGGATATCGAATCGAAATCGAAGTTTTGCACCCCCGGCATCGGCCTCGAAGGAAGATCCAGCTCAGCACGGGAAGGTTGTCGTACCAGGCGATCGGCTTCTTGCAGCCGGGACAGCGGCTCCGCGGATTGACCAGCGATTCTCCAGCAGGAAGTCGGGCCACGACGACGTTCAAGAAGCTGCCCACCAGTAACCCGAAAACCGTCACATAGATCGCTAAGAGTCCGAAGGGCAGCTCGGAGAACGAACTCAGCGAGATCAACTTTCGCGCCGATCGACGAAAAATCCAGACCCGAGGATGAACATGAAGCAAAGCAACGCGCCGTAGGCGATCGCCCACTCAAAGACGTAGGGTCCGACCGGAAGGCCGTAGGCCACGCTGGTCCCCAGGCTGAACCGTTCGAAATTCGGGAGAATCGTAGCGGCGAAGTTCAGGGCACTGGACGCGAGCACCGTATCGACATGTTTGGAGAGAAGCCGAATCTGCGAAATATTGGTGCCGACCAGATAAAGCCCTAGCGTGAACATCACGGAAAGCGACGCGGTGGAAAAGGTCGAGAAGAAAACCGCGATGGCCGCCAAAACGCAGCTTTGAACCGCCACCAGCGCCAGCGCGACCAGCAACGTATGGCTGAAGGACTCCAACCCACTCTCCCCGAGAGCCGCAAAATACATCGCGCATAGTGCGACGATCATTCCGATCCAGTTGACCAGAATGACCCCACAAAGTCCCAGGAACTTACCCATCACGAACTGAAGGCGCGAAATGGGGCGCGACAGCGCGACGAAAATCGTCCGGCGCTCGAATTCGCGGCCGATCATCGTGGCTCCGGAAAATATGGCAATCATCAGACAGGAGATCGAAAGTCCGGTGATTCCGAAATTGATCATGAGGCGGTCCTGCCGGATCACGCTGAGACGAGACGCGAGAAATCCAAGCGTGAAGAGTAGACCGGAAACGAGAATGATGTTGTAGAGTACGCGATCCCTCATGATCTCGAGAAAGGTCACCCAAGCGGTCGCGCGAATCGGCCGCAGAAAAACCTGAATCATCGGTAGGCCTCTTCAAATCGTTCTTCCAATGAACGCCGTAAGGGATTGAGTGAAAACACGTGCCCCTTCGAATCCAGCACCCCCCTCACGACGGCGTCGACGTGTTGAGGGGCGTCGATGATGGCTCGAATGCCTTCGGGAAGTTCGCGAAGATCGATGAGACCTGGAAAGTGTTCCGCGGTCTCTCTGGATACGCCCGAAAAAATGATTTCCGTCTGCGACTTCTCGCCTTCCAGAAAATGCGCAACTGGGCCAGCGCCGATCATCTTGCCCTTGCGGATCAGGGCGACCTGATCACAGATCGCTTCGACATCCGGGATGACGTGGGAACTGAAGAAGATCGTCTTGCCGGCGTTCGAAAGCTTGATGATCAGTTCCCGCATTTCCTTGCGGCCGACGGGATCCAATCCGCTCATGGGTTCGTCCAAAATTAGGAAATCAGGATCATGCAGGATCGCCTGGGCGATGCCGATCCGTTGAAGCATGCCTTTCGAATACTTCTTGAGTTCGAGTTTTTGCGCATGCCCCATCCCGACGGAATCCAATACCATTGGAATCCGTCCGTCGATTTGCTTTCGGGTCATGCCTGACAAGGCGCCGAAGTAGTGAAGCAGGCGCTCACCCGTCAGGTGTTCGTGAAAGTAGGGCCTTTCTGGGAGGTAGCCCACACGCGCACGCGATTCCCTGCTCCAAGCCTCGAAACCGCCGATTCGCACGCTGCCCGCGGTGGGTTTGCGAAGCCCGACCACAAGCTGAATGAGCGTGGTTTTTCCCGCGCCGTTCGCACCCAGGAATCCGTAAATGGAGCCGCGGGGAACCACGAGCGAAACCGAATGAAGAACCTGGGTTCGCTTGAGCCAAAAGCCGGTGCGAAAGATCTGGTCCACCTGTTCGACTTCAAGGAGATTGGGTGATGTCATATTATTCGAGGCCGAAAACTTTGGGGCGAGAGGTCGTCGTATCGATCCTGCCGTCTGGGCGCAGATCTATCAAGCCTCCCCAAGGGTCGGCATTGGGAATCTTTTCCTGGACCTTGAACTTCGTCCATAGGGCCCGATCCGAAAGCTTGGAGCGGAATCCTTCTTTTTTGCGCCATTCGGTGAACCGTCGGTTCAGAGTTCGCACCCAGTAGGAAACCACAAGGGATTGGCGTTTCGCTTGGAGCGTCTCCTTCGCCACCCTCTCCTTCTGCTCCGCGATAAGAAAATCGATCAAACGCAGAGCGACGTCGAGGTCACCATCAGGCTGTTCCAGCCGTTGCTTGAGAGAGACGAGGTAGCGCGGCGCTCCTGGGATTTCCGCCGCCTCTCGAAAAATCGCGCTCGCATTCGGCATATCGCTCAACTCGTAAAGATAGACATAGGCAAGCGTCAGATAGAGCGAAAAGGCGTTCGGCCAGAACCGCTTTTTAAACTCTTCGGACAAATTCCCGCTGCGAAACTGGGCGAGGCCTTTGACGAGAAGATCCCGCGCACCCGAATTGTCATTTCGAACGATCGAAAGCAAATAGGCACCCCAATGATAAAGCTCGAAATAGCTCGGATCCAAATCGCTTGCCAGGTCAAGATCGTAGAAGATCCGCGCATGTTCGCCGGGGACCACGTGCGCGAGTGAAGGATCGGTGACCACTCGCAGCCAAAGGGCATCGATGGCGGTCGGAAGGTGCCCGAATGAAAGCGTGCGGTACAGATTCGGATCCCATTTCTGCTTCTGTTCGCCGGCCGGCTCCACCCACGCCGGTTCGAGGTTGCGAAGCCGCACGTTGACCATTGCCTGGCCCGCGAACAAAATCAAAATCAAGCTCCAGAGCCGAAAGGTGCGCACGGTTATTTTTCCGGTGACTCAAATCCGTTCATCAGACGGAAGAGCGAGATGAGACCGATGAAAAGTCCCACGGCGACCAGCGGGTTCTTTTGGCTCATCGGACCGAGCAGGAGAATGAGACCGAATGCCCCCACGAGGAGAACGAGAAGCGCGAGGGATCCCAGGACTTGCGTGCTGACGGTCCGGCGGAGCAAAAATGCGAGCAGCCCCAAAAACATCATTGTCCCTAAGACAATGAGCTGAATCTGCGCGTTCTGGCCGTTTTGCAACGCCGCGACCACGCCGCTTGGCTGCGCCCGGCGCAAGTTCGCGGTATCCAGAGCGGGACCATCCCAGATCTCCACGCGGTTCGCGGTGATTCGGATCTGCGGCTTGTTGCCCTCGACAGGAACCTTTTCCAGCTCCGCCAACACATCCCAGCCGGACTCGAGCTGCCCGAAGATCGTGTACTTCCCGTCCAGGTGCGGGCCGGGTCCGAGCAATATTGAAAACGAAGTCTCCCCGCTGTTGATATCCCCATCCACTCGAGCCATCGAAAGGGTCCCGCGCTGATGCGCCAGCCCGCTCGGTTCTAGGGGAATTTTGGTGATCAGTTGGATCTGCGAGGGATTCAAGGGTGACGTTCGGTCCTGGGCGATCGAAAGCTGCAGCACGAAACCCTTTTCCAGCCGGAAAAAATGCGTCGTATCCAGAACCCCCGCGCGGGCGAGCTTGATGATCTGAGCGACGTGCTTGGGCGCGACTGCGATGAAGAGTTGAAAAACCAGGTCGCCGGAATCCGTCCTGATGACGAGCCGTTCCGATGCCGACTGCGAAGGCCGGGGGACGGGATAAGGCGCGCCTTCGGCCATCCCAGCCATCGCCACAATTCCCAAAAGAAGAACACGAAATACACTCACGCGACCGCACCTTTGCCGCTCTTGAGATCGCCCCAGCTCATCATGAGGGGCGAAAGGATCGTGGATCGCCGCAGCTTCCAAATGACCCCGTCAACGAAGAAATGGTGAATCTGCACGCCGGCGATGAAAATTCCCGTGGTCGTTGAAATCGGAATGCCTGAGAGCCAGGCACCGATCCATTTGGCGCTTTCAACGATCGGCGAGACTCCGGGCGTTTTCTGGCTCGATTCGAAAACCCGCATCGACCAGGCGATCATCATGTACTGCAGACTGTGGAAGAGGGGGACGAATTCGTTATAGGCGGGAATCGATCCCCCTTGCACGAACCAGACGTACTGCGTGATTCCGGGGAGCGCGACGATCCAGGGAAATACTTTTTTATTCTTCACGGACCAAACCGCGTAATAGATGAAGGTCACCGCGGCCGCGAGATACATGAGATTGAGCGAGAACTCGTACAGCCACATGGGCACGCCGAACATCGGAACTTGCAAAGTGTAATACGGAAATCCGTTAAGCCCCACTTCCCCCCGTAATGTTTGGCTCAGATAGGTGCCGTAAATGAACGTCGAAAGCGCGAATCGCGCGGCGGGCGGAAAGGTGATTCCCGCCCGCCGGGCATAGAGGAGCGAGAGTCCGAGCGTCTGTCCGCTGAAGTGGTAAGGCGACCAGATGAGAAACAGCTTCACGAACCACGGTCCCACCTGATCGGGCGAGGCGAGCGCCAGCACGACCATTCCGAACACGACGAACGGAACGACGAGCGCGGTCACGGGATACTGGCGAATGTTTTCGCGTGAACCATAGAGGCGATAACTCGTAGCGGAGAAGTGAGGCCAGTTGACGACCCAGCTCAGGAGCGCGCCGCCGGTGTAAACCCAGTAAGCTCTCTCACCGGTATGAAAGTATTTGATCGCCAAAAAATAGAACATGGATAGTCCGCCGATGAGCAGGAAATCCATGAATGGATGAATGAAATAGAGCGAGGCGCGAGGCTTGTCCGGGATCGCTGACACGGACACAGTCTAACGGATGCCAGACAACCCCGCCAACGCCTAACAAGTGTGGTCGAGGCGACACAGTGTGTCTATAAACGAGCATTGCGCGGACGCGGGGGACTGCTAGAATTTCTATTAAGTCTCAAAAACTCCGTAGAGGAAGGATCGGTCTATTTCATGCTTAAAAATATTAGGACGTTAGTAGCCATGCGCCGGCAAGAGGGTTTCACTCTCGTCGAGCTCATGATCGTGGTCGCGATTATCGGTATTCTGGCCGCGGTCGCCATTCCGAACTATCAAAAATATCAGGCCCGCGCACGGCAGTCGGAAGCGAAAATCGCGCTCGCTGCGATCTACACGGTCGAAAAAGGTTATGTCGTCGAGCACTCTTCGTACTCCGCCTGTCTAATAGATATTGGGTATAATCCAGACGGTACCGCCGGACGGCGTTACTATTCTCACGGCTTTACCGATGCCGTAGCGGCGGCATCGACGTGCGGACCCGATGGAGCACAGCCGTGCGCCGAAAGTAACTGGGGCAACATTCCGGCAGGCACCAATTGCTCCGTCGGCGCTGCAACCGCTGGACCGGGAGCAAGCAATTATGTTGCTGGCGCAAAGGTCAACGCAGGCGGGACCGTGGTCAACACGAACGCCCTCTTCGTCACGGCATCGAGCACTGGAACGGTCACGAGCGCCATGAATCAATCGACCTTCATAGCCGTCGGTGTTGGAAACATCTCCCCAAGCGCGACCACTTATGACGTCTGGTCAGTCGATCAGCAAAAGAACCTGATAAACGCTTTGTCCGGAATCTAGTCCCGCTTAGGTTCGACTTACAAAAGGTGGCTTGGCGATGCCAAGCCACCTTTTTTTATTCCGAATGGTCCCAATTTTCGACAACGAGATACGGAAACTTAGTTTTCGCCTCTAACCGGGCCCTTTCGAATCTGGTACGATCCTTCTTTAATCGAAGCGCGCTCAAGTAGTACCGATAAGCCTCGATCGGAAGATCGACTTTCATTGCCCGCAGCTCCTCAAAACGAATGATCGCCTTATCGACCTGATTCGTCTTCGAATACATAATGAAGAGCAGCGCCGCAGGAGGAAAGAAGTCCTTCGCGCTAAGACGGGTGTCGTGGGTCGCCATGACCTCGGCTTTCAAGTAGTACTCTTCAGCCAAATCATACTTGCCATAATTGTCATAAGCCGCGCCCATCATCTTGGTCAGAGCGACCGATTGAGGGTAAACGCCCAAGGAATGAACAAGCAACGAAATCTCCGAAGACCAGACTCGCTGTTGCTGATAAAGAGAAAACCCCATGAAGAGGGCGAGACTGGACAGCACCACAGTAAACAAACGAGGCCTAAGATACCGGGTCGCCGTCGTCAGCAGGAGTGCGATCGCGATGAATACGGAAATATTGGCCTGATAGAGTCGATACTCCGCGAACGGGTTGACCATTTGAAAAAACGTGTTCGTCGGCAGCAGAGTAAGTGCCCAAAAAAGCCACCCAAAGGCAAACAGTGGGTACCTCTTGCGATATAACCACGCCAACACGGTCAGGCTCACATACGTGACGCCGCCGATCGTGCCCAAAATCATGGTCCAGCCGTCAAAAGCAGGAACCTCATGAATCAGGCTTTGCATCGAGGAGTCAATCAGCAACCGAGCATACAACCAGTTCGATCTCATCTGGGTCAGTAGATATTCCCAGAAAGGATAGAGATTGAATCCAGTAACTCCTTGGTGTGAATCCAGCCCCAGTATCAGCGAATTGGGCAGAATCGCCAATGAGCCGATCCCGTAGGCAAGGTACTTCGATGAAAATAGCGCGCGCCAAGATTTTCCCTGGAAAGTCAGATCATAAAGAAACAACACGACAGGAATGAGTATGCAGGTTTCCTTGGCAAAGGCCGAAAGCGCGATGAGAAGCGAAATCGACCACCGGCTAACCCGAGCTTCGGCATGCAGGCAGAGGCATAGAAGATAAAAAAAACATTGGGCCAACGTAACCGTTCCCATCACATAGGTGACGGATTGAATCTGTAATGGATGAAGCAAGAACAGGGTCACGGTCAGACGAACCCAGAGCGTACCCTTCTTTAGAAAAGTGGACTCGATAAGACCCAGAAATCGCCAAAGTAAGTAAGCATTTGCCAGATGCAGAAGAATATTTACGGCATGAAATGCTTCAGTTTGACGCGGAGTCAGCCACCAGCAAAAAGCGTAAATAAGATTTAGGATCAGCCGACTTTGGCGAATTCCGCAAAAAAATACGTCATGGAGATTCGTAATATCGTGAAGCTTGGCGTTCGTGACGATCTGAAATATATCGTCATAAACGAAAGGTCCGGAAATACTGAACATGTACATAAGAATTGTGCACGCCATCGCGGTCACAATCCATTTCCGGTCACTCATAAGTAGCTCAATCGTCTTCGGGATCGGACGGGATGCCGAGTTTTTTCAGGCGATATCGAATACTTCGGAACGTGATATTGAGACATTCGGCGGCTCGTTTCTTCACACCACCCGAATGTTCCAGCGCCGCTATGAGATAAAGCTTTTCAACGTCCCCGAGAACTTTGTCCAGATCGAGCGGACCTCGGGAGAAATTAGCCGGAGGCAGTATCGAAGCTCCAGCCGTGCTCGTCTGGGTTTGCGAGGCCGCGATCACCTCGGCAGCGCTCGTCGCGCGCAGCGCGGTATTTTTCGCGAAACTGATCGGCAGGGCGTCCACCGACAAGAGCGGGCTGCTTTCCAACGTTACCGCACGCTCCATGACATTCTCAAGTTCACGGATATTGCCCGGCCAAGGGTAGTTTTCCAAAGCGGCCAGGGTTCCCGGGCCTAAGCCCATCAGCTTTTTTTTCTGCTTGTCCGCGAAGCCTTTTAGGAATGTGTCCGCAAGCAAGCGAATATCGCCCTTACGCTCGCGAAGCGGTGGAGTTCGGATCAGGATGACGTTGAGACGATAGTAGAGATCCTCGCGAAAGGTACCGGCTTTAACGCCGGCTTCCAGATCCCGATTGGTCGCTGCGATAATTCGAACATCCACTCGGATGTCATCGGTTCCGCCGACCTTTCGAAAAACCCTTTCTTGAATCGCCCTCAAGAGTTTGACCTGCATCGAGACCGGCAACTCGCCGACTTCATCAAGAAAAAGGGTTCCGCCGTGGGCCGCTTCGAAAAGCCCAGGCTTTTCGTTGACCGCACCCGTGAAACTTCCCTTCCGATGACCAAACAACTCGCTTTCAATGAGCGACTCCGGGATCGCGCCGCAGTTGATCGGAATGAAGGGTTTGCCCTTCAGGGGCCCGGCGTCATGGATCATTCGGGCGACCAGCTCTTTTCCGGTCCCGCTCTCGCCAATCACCAGAATATTAGTTTTGGTCGAAGCCACACGCTCGATCAGCTTGATCATGTCCTTGACGATTTGTGACTCACCGAGAATTGGCCGAATGCTCACTCCACGCCTCCCGCCATTTTGAAGATCGGCAGATACATCGCGATCAGCATTCCCCCGACCATGCCGCCCAATACCACCAGGACGAGAGGTTCGATCAGTCTTGTCATACCGGTGACTAGTGCTTCGACTTCGGCTTCATAAAAATCCGCGACTTTATCTAGCATCTTATCGAGGGATCCCGTGCTCTCCCCAACGGCGATCATCTGAACCGCCATCCGCGGAAACGCCGGGAGCGTGCCCACCACCGTGCCCAAAGTTTTACCAGACTCCACTTCAGTTCGAATCTTCGCGACCGCGGACTCCAAGACGGCGTTGTCGATCGTCGCACGGCAAATATCAATGGCATCGATGAGATTGACGCCGGAGCTGAGCAAGGTTTGCATGGTACGACTGAAACGAGCTACTCCCGCCTTTTGCGCAATCGTGCCGAAAATTGGCGCCCGGAAAACCAGTTGATCGAGCACTGCGCGTCCCTGGTCGGACTTGACATACTGTAACGTGATGTAACCAAAAGCCCCTAGAATTGCTCCGATAGCAATCCCATAGGACTGCAAAAACTTCGAGGCGTTGATCACCATCATGGTCGGCATTGGCAACTCTTGACCCGAGGCTTCCAGCATCGATTGAAATTTTGGAATCACGAAGACCAAAAGCGCGATCACGACGGTAATGCCGATCACCGTCACGATGATGGGATACATCATCGCGCCTTTGACCATTTTTCGTAACCGGTCGGCATCTTCGAGGTAACGGCTCAACCGCTTCAAGACCTGGTCCATCGCGCCGGCGGATTCGCCGGCCCGAATGAGGGCGATATAGAGCTTGGGGAAGGCCTTTGGAAATTGATTGAGTGACTCCCAGAGATAACTCCCGGAGGAAACTTTTTCCTTAATGGCGTTGATCATGCCCCGAAGTTTTTTATCGGCCGTCTGATCGGACAAAACTTCCAGGGCCTGCACAAGCGGAATACCGGCGCTGATGAGCACATTGAGCTGGCGGGTGAAGATGAACAACGCTTCGATAGGCACCGTCTGGTTCGAGGCGGTTGCAGCTAGCGCCTTGCCAAGTCCGGAGATCTGGCCTGCCTTGGCGATCCAAGTTGGACGGATGCTCATTCCGCGAAGGGTCATCCGCAGATCCCCTTCACTATTCGAATCGAGTCTGCCGGCCACTTTTTTTCCGGCGCGATCCACGCCCCGGTACTGGTACTCCGCCATTGCTTAGCGTCGCTCCTTGACGGTGGCGAGAATTTTAATCAGCTCATCCGGATTCATACTGTGTTCCATCGCAGCCGCTTTGGAAATCAGCCCCTGCTTCACCAGAATTATCAGACTTTGATTCATGGTCAGCATGCCCGTATCGTCCTGACCCGACTGCATGGACGAATAGATCTGATGGATTTTATCTTCGCGGATCAGATTTCGAATCGCCATGTTGGGAATCAGCAGTTCGATCCCGAGGCACCGTCCGGCGGTGTAACTTTTCGGCACAAGCTGCTGGGACATGATCGCTTGCAGCGTGAACGATACGACTTGGCGGATCTGTCCCTGCTGGTGCGGCGGGAAAACGTTCACCATTCGATTGATCGACTGAACGGCACTATTGGTGTGCAGGGTCGCGAAAACCAAGTGACCGGTTTCGGCCATGGTGAGCGCCATCTCGATCGTCTCGATATCGCGCAACTCACCGACCAGAATGTAGTCGGGGTCCTGCCGCAATACGCGCTTGAGCGCCGCCCCGAACGTGCGAGTATCGACGCCGACTTCCCGCTGGTTGACGAGGCAGTTTTTGTGCGGATGCACGAATTCGATCGGATCTTCGATCGTCATGATGTGGCCGTGCTCCTCGCGATTGAGGATGTCGAGCATGGCGGCTAGCGATGTCGACTTACCGCTGCCCGTGGGGCCGGTCACGAGCACCAGTCCGTTCGGGCGCCGGATTACTTTCTTGAGAATCTGGGGAAGGCCAAGTTGATCGAATTCAGGAATATCGATGGGAATCCGCCGAAACACACCGCCCACGCCGCCCCGTTGATAAAAGAGGTTACCCCGGAAGCGCGAAATATCCTTGATGCCGAACGAAAAGTCGAGTTCCTGACCCTTTTCGAACTCGCTCTTTTGTGAATCCGTCAGCACCGAATAACAAAGGTCCTTGGACTCGGCGTTGGTCAAGGCCTCGGCCTTAACCTTGACCATCTTGCCCTGGATGCGGAACTGCGGCGGCACTCCGACCGTTACGTGCAAGTCGGATGCGTCTTGTTCGACCATGGTTTTTAGAAGCGCGGGTAATGATAGTTTTGCCATATTATTATTCTTACTCGTCCATGGTATTGGCGATCGCCTCTTCAAAGCTCGTTCGACCTTCAGCGGCCTTGGTCAGCGCGGACTGGCGTAGAGTTTTCATGCCTTCTTTGCTGGTCGCATATCGTTTGATCTCGATCGCGCTCTCCCCGCGGAGCACCATTTCTTTGAGAGCCGTGCTGAATTCAAGCACTTCGTAAATCGCAACCCGTCCCTTATAGCCGGTATTGTTGCAAATAGCGCAGCCCTGCCCCTTCATGCTCCGCACGGAACCCACCATGTTTTCGGCGATGCCGAGTTCGATGAGCTTCGGAACGGGTATCGGGTATTCGACTTTGCATTTGGCGCAAACGGTTCGCAATAGACGCTGACCGACGATCGTATTGACGGCGGCGACCACCAGAAACGGCTCGACGCCCATGTTCACGAGTCGCGTGATCGTGCTTGGAGCGTCGTTCGTGTGAAGCGTGGAGAGCACCAGATGGCCGGTGAGCGCGGCCTGAATGGCGACTTCGGCGGTTTCGTAATCCCTGATCTCACCGACGAGGATCGTATCCGGATCTTGGCGAAGCAACGACCGCAAGACGTTGGCGAAAGTGAGCCCGACTTCCTTTTGCACCTGGACCTGATTGATGCCTTCCAGGTTGTATTCGACGGGATCCTCGGCGGTGGAAACGTTGTCCGTGATCTGATTGAGCTCGGCGAGCGCGGAGTAAAGAGTCGTCGTTTTTCCGGAACCGGTGGGCCCGGTGACGAGCACCATGCCGTTCGGGGCGTAAATCCCTTTTTTGAATACGGCAAGCTGCTGGCTTTCGAAGCCGAGCTTAAGCAGATCGAGCTGCAAATTTCCCTTATTCAACATTCGGAGGACGATTTTCTCGCCGAAGAGCGTCGGCATCGAGTTCACCCGAAAGTCGATCTCCTTGCCGCCCGCCTTCAGCTTGATTCGTCCGTCTTGCGGAATCCGACTTTCCGCGATGTCCATGCGGGACATGATTTTGAAACGCGCAACCACTGCCCGCTTCATCTCGAGCGGCACCTCGGTTACTTCCATCATGGTTCCGTCGCAGCGCATGCGCACTCGAAAACGCTTTTCGTAAGGCTCGATGTGAATATCACTGGCCGCCCGGCGGATGGCCTCCGAAAGTATTCCGTTACAAAGCGTGATGACCGGAGCCGCGTCGGCGTTCCCCTGCTCGATATCATGAACCTGGGCAAGCTCGATTTCGATATTGCCGGCATTTTCGGATTTACCGTCGCGAGACTCCCGGTCTTTTTCCTTCTTCGCGTCCTTGCCGAACTTTTCGATAGCCGCGCTCACGTGCGCGGCGCCGCTGTAGTACTTGTCCATCGCCTGATCAAATGCGGAGTACGAGGTGAGCACCGCCTCGACCGCCATTTTGGTCATGAATTTAAGATCTTCGAGGCGGTTCATCCCCGTCGGATCACTGAGCGCGACCACGAGAGTTCCCCGATTCGATTGAATCGGGACGACTTGCATCCGTCTCGCGATATCGAGCGGGATCAGTTTGATGATTTCTGGATTCACTTCGAATTTCGCCAGGTTGATGCTGGCTAAACCGAATTTCTGGCTGAGGTAATAAAGAAGCTTGGTTTCGGCAATGTATTTTCGCCCGATCAAATGGCGTGCGATGCCGCCCGGCGTAGCCCCGCCAGCCGCGATCGACTCGTCAAACTGTGTCTGAGAAATGATCTTGTCCTTCAGGAGAAGATCCGCAAGTGGGCGGGACATCACTGAAGTTTGAGAGCGGTGACAATTTATGTCAAGGATGGCAGAGTTTTCCGAGCGGTCACGCAGTCGGCCAAAATCTGGCTTCGTAACGCGTCGATGCTCGGAAATTTTCGCTCAGCCCGGATCCACTGAATGAACCGGACTTTGAGCACCAAGCCATAGAGGTCAGGAGTCGCGTCGAGCAGATGAGTTTCGATCCACACCGGAAACTCTCCAGCGCGCTCGGCCGTAAATGTCGGGCGGACGCCGATATTCGTGACGCTCAAAAACCTCTCCGTGCCCGTCGATTTTTTGACGGACGCGAGCGTTGCATAAACTCCCAACGGCAGCACGAGCTTACCTTCCATCGATTGCGGTGAAAGATTGGCGGTCGAAAATCCGAGCTGCTTCCCTCTTCCTTCCCCGCGAAGGACCACCCCGCGATAGAAGAACTCATAACCGAGCAAGCGATTCGCCACATCCACGCGACCGGCGCGGAGTTCGGTCCGGATTTTCGAACTGGAAACGACTTCTCCGGCGGCCGGTCGATGGGGCGGCACGATGGTGAGTCCGACGCCGGATGTCTGGCAGAGCTTCGTCAAGGACTCGAGGCTACCTTCACGTTCTCTTCCGAACGCGAAGTCATATCCGACGACAATTTCCTGAGCACCGAGGCGCCCCACCAAAATGTCGCTGAAAAATTGCTCGGCGGTCGTGGTGGAGAAATCCCGACTGAACGATTCTTCGATCAGGAGTTCAACGCCAGCGGCTTCGAGGAGTTCCGCGCGTTCGTCATAAGTGGATAAGAGCGGCAGGTCCGCTTCCGGCCGCAAGGCGATCTGCGGATGAGGTTTGAACGTATAGACCATGAGGTGGCCGGCTCTGGATTGCGCTTTTTCCGCGGCTCGGGCAAGAATTTCGCGATGTCCGAGATGAACCCCGTCGAAGTTCCCGATCGCGACGACATTCGGCAAACGCGGAGAAAGTGCCTGGTCGAGCCCTTGACTGCCCACAAAACGTTGCATGGGCATTACTTGAACTTGTAGCCGCAGTTGGCAATCTCAGAATCAATCGCGTCGAAGGGATACGTATGACAGTTCGTCGGCCGCAGATCTCCGTAAATTCGGCAATACGGTAAATTCTGACCGTCGCGGCCCAGAAAAGGACAGCGATAGATGAGCTCGCAACAAGCGCCGCAGCGATGACAATCACCGGTCCGCGTTTCCGCGATCGACTTCGTGATGTACCCCTTGCGAAAGGTCCCGAGCCAGAACCGCCGCGCTTTTCGGAGGAACTGTCCGACGAGACTATTTTCCGTGATTCTGACGGAATAAAATGCTTTGACTCGATCGGTCAGAACCATTTCAGGACTGTAGCAAACGCGAACCCATGAAAACAGCCCTTCGTGAAATTAGTGGGGCGCTGTTGCCCAAGCCTGAATTCCGAAGAATACTCTACGCAGGAGAGACCATGAAGATCATCACAGTGGCCAATCTAAAGGGCGGCGTAGGAAAAACGACGAGCGTCATGAATCTCGCCAACGCGCTGGCTCGCGCGGGGAAAAAGGTTCTCGCGATCGACAGCGATCCGCAGGCGAACCTCACCAGTTACTGCGGAGTGGCCCCGGGCACGGCACCGCATGAGGACCTTCGCACTCTCGACGAACTCTATCTGTCGAAGCGCCCGCTCGATGCGCGGATGATGGCGGAGTTCATCACGCCTACGATCTCCGGCTTCGATTTACTGCCTTCGGATCGCGCGCTCTCCGGGGTGGAGTTTTATCTCTTCTCCCGGCCGGACAAGGAATTCGTACTCGATCAGTTCGTTAAGAGTCTCCGAGGAACTTATGACTACATTCTGATCGACACCCCGCCGAGCTGGAACTTGCTCACGATTAACGCGCTTTGCGCGAGCGACCGCGTGTTGATCCCGGTCCAGGCCGAGTTCTTCAGCCTCGAAGGGATCATCAAGATTCGTCAGTCAATCGAGGAAGTGAAGATTCGCTGGAACCCCCGTTTGACGATCCTAGGCGTACTGCCGACACAGCTTTCCGCGCGTCGCAAGCTGACGCAGGACGTGCTGGCGATTTTAAAATCCGAGATCGGTGACCTGCTTTTTGACCAGTCGATCAGCGACAACGCCTCCATTGCCGAAAGTTCCGGCCACGCGCAGTCCGTGATCGACTATGACCACTCTTCCAAAGGTGCGCAGGATTATCTCGCGGCCGCCGCGGAGATGGTCGCCCGTCTCGAGCAGACGGTCGCGCGAGTCGAATCATGAGCAAGCACCGTCTGGGTCGAAATCCGTTCGCCGCGGAAAAAGTTTCCGAACCCATTCTTGAAAGGTCGGAGGTCGTCGAGCCGGCTCCGCTCGCGTCGGCTCCCCCGTCGGACTCCCCGGAAGACACTTTTTTGTGCGCGATCGCGGATGCATCCGATACGACGACGCACACGCGGTCCGCAGTACGAGACGGATTGATCGAAGTGGCGACGGTCGTTGTCGCGACTGGCTTGATCGCCTTCACGCTGGCGCGCGACTGGGCGAGAACCCGCGCCACGGTTCGCGACTCCAAGAACGGCCTTTAGGCCCCTAACTTTCAAAGCCCTTTCAATTTACGAAAGAAAAAGCATCTCGCGATACTTCGGGAGCGGCCAGTAGTCGTCGGCGACCACTGCTTCAAGATCGTCGCTGATCGCCCTGACTTCCAGCATGGCGATCGAAACGTCGGCCGAGAAAACTTTTGCTTTCTCTTCTTCCGTCTTCATTGCTTCCGCCTTGTGAACCGCCGTATCTAGCGTTTTTCGCTTGCGCGCGAGACTGGTCAGGAGCTCCGAAAGCTTCAAGAGCGTGTCGGCTTGGGGCGTCGGCACTCCGGCCGACTTCGCCGCCGCGACTCCCGCCGCCAGGTGGCCGTGATAGCTGAAGCACGCCGGAGTCACCATGGTGTCGATCATCGACCGAAGCGTATCCGCCTCGATCGCGAGGTTTTTCACAAAGCGTTCGACGCGTACATGAAAACGAGAAGTCAGTTCGGCTTCGGTGAAGACGCCGAGTCCTGTCAGCATCTTCTTGGACGACGGACTCACCAGATGGTGAAGAGCTTCCGGCGACTTGCGCAGATTCAGGAGCCCGCGCTTCTCGGCTTCCTTCACCCACTCGTCGGAATAGTTGTTGCCCTCGAAGCGCACGGACTTGGTTTCCTTGATCGCTTCACGAATCACGTCCATGACCGGCTTGCCCTTCTTGAGGGACTCGATCAATTCGGAGAAGCCGTCCGATACCGCCGCGTTCAGCAGTGTCATCGGAAACGCAGTCGAGGCGGATGAGCCCACGGCGCGGAACTCGAACTTATTACCGGTGAAGGCGAACGGTGAGGTCCGGTTCCGATCGGTGCTGTCCTTGGCGACTTCGGGGAGCTGACTGACCCCGAGTTTAATCACGGCGGCTTCGGCCCCCTTATCGGTGACCGCGCCGCTTTCGATCTCGTTCAAGATGCGAGTGAGCATTTCGCCCAGGAACACCGAGATGATGGCCGGGGGGGCTTCGTTGGCCCCTAAACGGTGATCGTTTCCGCTCGATGCGATGCCCGCACGCAGAAGACCTGCGTGCTTCGAAACACCCTTCAGCACGCCCACCAGGCAAAGTAAAAAGCGGATATTTTCGTGAGGAGTCTTCCCCGGCTCGAGAAGATTCTGCCCGTCGAGATCCGCGCCGCTCGCCGTGATCATCATCGACCAGTTATTGTGCTTGCCGCTTCCGTTGACGCCGGCAAACGGTTTTTCGTGCAGGAGGGCTGCAAATCCGTGACGATGGGCCACCTTCTTGAGCACTTCCATCACGAGCTGATTGTGATCAGTCGAGATATTGGCTTCTTCGAAGATCGGCGCGGACTCGTACTGCGACGGCGCGACTTCGTTGTGGCGAGTTTTGACCGGAACTCCGAGCTTATATAGATCGTATTCCATCTCCGCCATGAAGGCCTGAACACGTGCCGGAATCGCTCCGAAGTAATGATCTTCGAGCTGCTGACCTTTCGGCGGCTGTCCGCCGATAAGCGTCCGGCCGGCCAAGAGCAGATCTGGCCGAAGGTTCACGAACGCCCGATCGATCAGGAAGTACTCCTGCTCGGCGCCGAGAGTGGCTACCACTCTTTTGCATCCGGTCGTTCCCGTGAGAGTCAAAAGTTCGCAGGTTTTTCTGGAAAGGACATCCATCGAGCGGAGCAAAGCGGTCTTCTCGTCGAGGGCATCGCCGTAATAGCTGATGAAGACCGAAGGAATGCAAAGCGTCTTGGTTGACGCGGTTTCCATGATGAAAACCGGGCTCGACGGATCCCAGGCCGTGTAGCCGCGCGCTTCAAAAGTGGTGCGCATCCCGCCGCTCGGAAAACTCGAAGCATCCGGCTCGGACTGAATGAGTTGGGAACCCGAAAATTTTTCCATCGGGGCGCCGTTGTCATCGAGAGTCAGAAAGGCATCGTGCTTTTCGGCCGTGATTCCGGTTTGCGGCTGAAACCAGTGACAGAAATGCGTGACCCCGCGGTCGAGCGCCCACTCCTTCATTGCATGCGCGACCGTATTGGCGATTTCCGAATCCAGCTTGCGGCCGGTCTGGATAGTTGAAATAAGTTTCGTATAAACTTCCTTCGGTAACTTCTCGCGCATTTGCGCGACGCCGAAGGTATTCATCCCGTAAAATTCGGAGATCTTCAGCCGCTTGCCGTTCTCATCGCGCGGTGGATCGAATTTCCTCGGGGAGCGGTTGGAGATGTCTTTGACGGAATTGAAACGGGCGTTCGCCCCGGTTCCCATGCTCATAATCGTATTCCTTTCGTTAAATGGGTGGAACTCAATGTCCAGCCCTGACCGGATTATACTCATGGGCCCTCGGGGTGTGGAATTCTATTCTCAAAACCGGTCCTAGGTACGCGAAACTTCACGCTGCCGCACCGCCTCAGCCGAAATAGGATTTCAATACTCGGAGATAGTGGGGATCCGAGGTTGATCGAAACAAAGGTGTCTCGGATCGGAGCGCGATAGCCCGATGACGGCGTGTCAAAAAAACGTGGGCTTGCCGGGAGAGGCGCAGCGGTGACGCCGGCCGCGCCCGATCTTTTTCCATTCGTGAAATCAGATCAAGCCATCGAGCTCTTACGGCGGGACCTCGAAGCTGATCCTTCGCGAAAGTCAGAGACTTTTTCCGCCATGGGATCCGGGCATTATTCGCAAGCATTCCTTCAAGTAACGGAAGACTTTGATCCAAGTCGGCCAAAGGCAGACCCCGCAAAGAGGTCATCGGTAAGCCCATTGCGGCTCCAGAATCCGAAAAATCCAGGCCTCCTCCCCACTTAGTGACGGCAGTCGGGGCGCCGCAGGCCATTCCTTGCGCGATCGAATAACCGAAGTCCTCGCCGAAATGCGAAGTCAAGCTCACGTGCAGGTCGCAGGCTCCGAAGTAGCTCCGTAATTTTTCCTGAGAGACGGGCCCCTGAAAACTAACTTGCTCGGAAAGTGCCATGCGCTCAATCATTACCGTCAAGCGCCCCGGAAAATCCGTCTTCGCAGGACGACCTAGATGCGGAAAGCCCAAGTGATCGATGTCACCGAGCAGAAACAAACGGGCTGTGGGGTTGCGCTTCAAAATCTCTTTGAACCCAAGCAACAGGAGATCCGGGTTCTTTTGCACGCTGAGGCGCCCAGCATAAACAATCATCTTGGAGGAATCCGCCAAACCCAACGAAGCTCGAAACTCACGGCGCTCCGACTGCGTCAGGGGCGACCACTCCGCACCCACGGGCAGCGGAATCGCCTCGATGTGGCGCAGATTCGGAAATCCAGCCTGAATCAACCGTTTCTCGGCTTCGCAAGTCGTGATGATTGCATCATGAGTGGTCAGACCGGCGACGTGCGCGGCGAGATTGAGATTTCCCCGCGCGCCCTCGCCGTTGCTGGATATTAGAATGGCTCATCGGGTTTTGGAGTGGGTACTTTTGGATGATTTCAGAGCTCCGGCAGCATGCACGTGAGGATCTTTAGCCGGAGATACTCTTCGTCGCGTAGCCCGTAGGCGCGGCGCTGGATC
>Ga0163144_10004121_pt1 | contig 32937 bp, 27 predicted proteins | sample OliLak19BULKMAT1_FD_123175 | JGI IMG/M metagenome (GOLD analysis project Ga0163144, IMG submission 123175) | Freshwater microbial mat bacterial communities from Lake Vanda, McMurdo Dry Valleys, Antarctica - Oligotrophic Lake LV.19.BULKMAT1 | ecosystem: Environmental > Aquatic > Freshwater >... | reverse complement strand
AGGCGTTGACGGGCGCGAGGCAGAGCCCCCGCTTCAACCGACAGGCATTTCCACAACGTGCGGATGGGACTTGTCGGTAGACCGGTATGATTGCGCAACGTGGGACTGGCAGTGCCATGGCGGGCTACTGTCGGCCTCTGTTGAGCGGGCGGCGCCGCCCCGACGTGGCCAGACCTCGAGCAAGGACGCGAAGTGGAGTCGACGACCGGCAGATCGAGCAACGGAATGCCAAGGCGCCCCCCTCTGGGCGACCTGCTAAGCCGCGCGCTTCCGCAGGACCAGCGGGCGGAAATGGCGCTGCTCGGAGCGTTGCTGACCGATCCGCACATGATGGGAGAGATCATCGCGTTCGTCTCCGGGCCCGAGAGTTTCGCGCTGGAGGCTCACGCGGCGATCTTTGTGGCGATCCATGAGGTCTGGGAGCGGACCCAATCGGGCGATCTCGTGCAGATCATGAGCAGCCTGAGCGGCAAGAAGTCGCTTGAGGCAGTTGGTGGGTCGCAATACCTCGTGCATCTGGTCGATCAGACTCCCAGCACCCAGGCGGCGCCACACTACGCAAGAATCGTGGCGGAGAAGTTTCGGCTTCGGAGCCTTATCCACGCCGCTGAACAGATTGTCTACGAGGCGTATGAGGCAGGAGGTCGAGGGTCGGAGCAGGCCAAGGAAGTGGTTGACGCGGCCGAAGCATCCATCTTCAAGATCGCGGAGCTCTCTGATTCGGACGAACCGCAGAAGCTTTCCGAGTTGTTGCAGGAAGAGGTCGCGCGGCTGGACCGAGCGATGGACGGCGAGCGCGGAAGGGGCGTGGTGTTTACCGGCTTCCACGACCTCGACAAGAAGACCAGTGGGTTCCATCCTGGGGAGTTGATCGTGATCGCGGGTCGACCGTCGATGGGAAAGACGAGCTTGGCGCTGAACCTCGCCGAGCAGATCGCGCTCGGGGGGCGCACGCCGTACGAATCCGCCGAGGGAAAGACGCCGGTGCCGGTGGCCTTCTTTAGTCTGGAGATGAGCCGCGAGGCCCTCGCGCAGCGGTTGATCTCGGCCGCCGCCAACTTGGACAATCAGCGCGTCCGATCCGGGGATATCTCCCAGGATGACTTCGACAAGGTCAAGCAGGCGTGCGGAATCCTGCATCACGCGCCGCTCTTCGTGGACGATTCGTCGGGGCTCACGATACTCCAACTTCGAGCGCGGGCCCGCCGGCTCGTACGTCAGCAGAAGATCAAGTGCATCATGGTGGATTACCTTCAGCTGCTGACCGCCCCAGCGGCGAGTCGTGAGAATCGGCAGGCAGAGGTTGCCGCGATCTCCCGAGGGATCAAGGGACTGGCACGCGAGCTACGACTGCCGGTGATCTGCCTGGCGCAGCTCAATCGCGGAGTTGAAGGGCGCGAGGGCAATCGCCCCAGGATGAGCGACCTGCGGGAGTCGGGGTCGATCGAGCAGGATGCGGACGCGGTGATGCTGCTGCACCGCGAGGAGTATTACCACATTGGTGAGCCGGACTGGATGGACTCGCACCCCGAGGCCAAGGGCAAGGCGGAGTTGATCCTCGTCAAGCAGAGGAACGGCCCCACGGGGGTGGTGGAGTTTGCGTGGGATGCGGCGGCGACGCGGTTCAAGAACTATGCGGATTCGAGCGTGGATGTTGGGGCGTATGAGAAGCAGATGCGGGCGCCGGCGAGCCTGGAGAGGCCGCGGGGTGGGGCGGGAGGGGGCGGTGGCGCGCCGTCGTTGACGCCAGCGCGGGTGGAGCCGAAGGGCTTTGCGCCGGGGGCGAAGACGGGGCCGGTGGAGAACTTCAGGGATGGGGGTGGGTTGACGGGGGAGGTTGAGGGTGGGGAGGAGGATCCGCCGTTTTGAGGTGCGGTCGTGGGCTTGAGGAAGCGGCTGGCCACTGCGTCAACTTCGCAGAGCCCGGTTGACACCTCCCCCGCACGCGGCGGAGGGTGGGCTACGCTGAGCGGAGAAGGAGACTTTGATCATGGGCAAGACGATCGTCATCACCGGCGCGACGCGGGGGATCGGGTTGGAGTTGCTGCGGACGCTGGCCGGGCAGGGGCATGTGGTGGTCGGGACGTGCCGTAAGCCGGATGATGCGGGCAAGATCAAGGCGGCGGGCGGCACGGCGGAGATTCTGGATGTGGATGACGAGACGTCGATCGCGGCCCTGGGTTCACGGATGGCGGGGCGGGCGGTGGATGTGCTGGTGAACAACGCGGGGATCAATGTGGCGTGCGGGACGCTGGCGGAGTTGAAGACGGAGGATGCGGTTCGGAACTTCCGGGTGAACGCGGTGTCGCCGCTCTTGGTGACGCGGGCGCTGCTGCCCAGCCTGCGGCAGGGGAGCGGCAAGCAGGTGGTGCAGATCAGCAGCGTGATGGGGAGCATCGGGAGCGGGATGGTGGGCGGCGGGGGGTCGTACAACTATCGCGCGAGCAAGACGGCGCTCAACATGTTCAACGCGTGCCTGGCGCACGAGCTCGGGGGCGAGGGGTTCGCGTGCATCGTGGTGCATCCGGGGTGGGTGAAGACGGACATGGGCGGGGAGAATGCGCCGCTGACGCCGCAGCAGAGCGCGACGGGGATCGCCAAGGTGATCGGTGGGCTGACGGCGGCGGATAACGGGCGGTTTGTGGATTACGCGGGGAAGGGGTTGGCGTGGTGAGGACGGGGAGGAATCACCGCCCAGGCGCAGAGGGCGGAGCGGAAGGCAAGGATGGCGGAGGGCGGCGCGAGCGGACGTACCTGCTCGGGTTGATCCCATTTTTTCCCATTCATCTGCGAGTGGTGCGCCTCTGGTGTGAGCGCACGCCGTGGTGAACCCCGCTCACATCCCCGGCGGGAGCTTGGGCTGCTCGACCGGGATGTCGCCGGCGTCGGAGAGCATGTCGGAGTAGGAGGCGGCGATGGGCTCTCCGAGGGAAGGGCCGAAGCGTTCGCGGAGGCTGGCCAGGTCGCGGTGGCACTTGGCCACGTTCTGGGTGCGTGAGACGATGGCTTCGAACTCGATGAAGTCGCCCAGGGCCTCGACGCGGTCGAGGTGGATGCGGACGTTTTCGAGGATGTGCAGATCGCGGACCTTGCGAACGATGAGCCAGATGGGCAGCTCCTGCTCGCCGTACCGCTCGCGGGCCTGTCGCTCGGAGTAGACGTTGAAGAGGCTGAGTTTGGGCTGGGAGCGGTTGGCGCGGTCGTAGTAGATGTACTCGACGGGCTCGCCCTCGCACTCGCGTTTTTTGAGTCGGCCCTGGGCGACGCGGTAGTAGGTGTCGGTCTGCCGGAGGGTGGCGATGTGGGTGGCGCGGATGGCGCGGCAGATGGTCCGGCCCAGGGGCAGGTCGCGGAGCTCGGCTTTGAACTCGACGTTGAGCATGGGGGCGTCGGGGGTGATGGGGTTCAACGCAAAGGACGCGAAGGACGTGTGAGCCGGGGGCGGTGGGTGTTCGATTTCACCGCGAAGGACGCGAAGTGCGCAACGAGGAGCGGGGGAGAATGGTTGACGAACCGAGGTTGAGCGCGTAGAGCGGGCGGGCGGGCGCGAGTATACCGCGCGGTCGGGCGGAACGAATCCAGGCGGGGCCTCGGAGCGCGGGATGCCGCATACGGATCGTGGTTGCGACTCGGGTGTGCCACCGATCGTGGCTGTGCACGATCGGTGCGGATTGGCCGGTGGCGACCGAGGCACGGATCGCTCAACGTAGCGATCGGTGGCACGACGACGCCCGAGTTCCATCACGAGGTCGCATCAGGCGTGGTGGCTTGGGGCTTGGGCGCGTCGCGTCCTTTGCGTCCTTTGCGTTGAATGCGATCAACCCAGCGCGGCTAGATCAGGAGCCTCGGCCAGGAGGCGGGCCTCGTCCCAGACCTGGATGCCGAGTTCGCGGGCCTTGTCGAGTTTGGAGCCGGCGTTTTCGCCGGCGATGACGAGGTCGGTTTTTTTGGAGACGGAGGAGGTGACCTTGGCGCCGCGTGCTTCGAGGAGGGCGGCCAGGGCGGTGCGGTCGAAGCGGGCGAGGGTGCCGGTGAGGACGATGGTTTTGTTGGAGAAGGGGGTGGTGGCGGCGGGCGCGGCGTTGGCGGGGTCGAGGCAGTGTTTGCTGGAGAGGTCGACGCCGACGGCGCGAAGGTCGTCGAAGGTATTGCGGGCCGAGGGCGAGTGGAGGTAGGCGTGGAAGATGGGGGCGGTTTCGAGGCCCAGGCCGGTGTCGTGGGGCTCGATGGTCGGGGGCGCCTCGGGGAAGAGCTCGCGGCGTTTTTTGTCGGACATGCCGCTGACGGCATTGGGCATGAGTTTCCAGACTGGCGCGGCGAGCAGGTCGTCGAGGTCGCAAAAGACGTTGGCGATGGCCTTGGCGGTGGAGTTTCCGACGTGGCGGATGCCCATGCCGGCCAGGAGGCGTGACAAGCCGGCGGACTTGGCTCGTTCGATCCCGGCGAGCAGGTTGTCGACCTTCTTCTCGCCCATGCGGTCGAGTTCGATGAGGCGCTGGCGGTGGCTGGCGAGGCGGAAGATGTCGGCGAAGGAGCTGAGGGGGATGTCTGGCGTGGCGCGGATCAGGTCGACGGTGCTCTCGCCCAGCCCCTCGATATCCATCTGCTTGCGCCCGGCGAACCAGATGAGTTTTTCACGGACTTGGGCGGGGCATTCGGGGTTGACGCAGCGGCGGGCGGTTTCGAGGTCGGGGTTGTCGAGGGCTTCGGGGGGTTCGAGTTCGACGGGGCCTTGGCAGACGGGGCAGGTGTCGGGGGGGGTGATGGGGATGGAGGCGTGGGGGTCGCGGGGGTCGGTGATGCGTTTGGCGATGATGGGGCCGACGACGTAGGGGATGACCTCGCCGGCTTTTTCGACCTCGATGGTGTCATGGAGGCGGATGTCGCGCTGGCGGATGAGGCCGTAGTTGTGGAGGGTGGCGTGGGTGACGGTGGTGCCGGCGAGGAAGACGGGAAGCATGGTGGCGCGAGGGGTGATCTTGCCGGTCTTTCCGACCTGGTGCTCGACGGCGGTGAGGGTGGTGGGCTTGCGCTCGGGCGGGTACTTGAAGGCGAGAATCCAGCGGGGGGATTTGCTGGTGACGCCCAGACCGTCCTGGCGGGGGAAGGAGTCGACACGGATGACCATGCCGTCGGTGGCGTAGTCGAGGGTGTGGCGGGCGGTGTCGAAGGCGTGGATGGCGGCCATGATGTCGCCGAGGGTGGCGGCGCGGGTGGTGTGGGGGTTTGTGGGGACGCCCAGGGACTTGATGGATTGGAGGAAGTCCCAGTAGGTGGTGGCGAAGGGGGAGCCGTCGGGCATGGGGGCGACTTCGCCCCGGCCATGGGCGGAGAAGCCCAGGTTCCGGGAGGCGGCGACCTTGGGGTCGAGGTTTTTGATGGTGCCAGCACAGGCGTTTCGGGGGTTGATGAGGAGTTCCTCGCCGTCGGCCTCGCGCTGGGCGTTGATGCGGGCGAACTCTTTGAGGGGGATGAAGACTTCGCCGCGGATTTCGAGGATGGCGGGGATGGCTTGGGGTGGCACGGGTCTGCGACCTGTGCTCCGGGCGGCTTCCAGCCGGAGGGGCAGGCTCTTGATGGTGCGGATGGCGTGGGTGACGTCGTCGCCGCGTGCGCCGTCGCCGCGGGTGAGGGCTTGGGTGAGGGTGGCGTTCTCGTAGCGGAGTGAGCAGGCGACGCCGTCGACTTTGGGGTCGCAGGTGAAGGCGGGGGTGGGGTCGCCCGGTGCATCGGTGCCGGCGCGGGGCGAGAGGTTGGTGGCGTGGGCGCGTGGGTCTTGCCGCGGGGCATCGAAGAGGGAGGCGGGGGCGGAGGAGGGTGGTTTGTCGGCTTTGGTGACGCGGTCGAACCAGGCGGCGACTTCGGCCTGTGAGGAGGCGTTGTCGATGGAGAGCATGGGGACGGCGTGGGCGACGGTCTTGAAGCCCTTGATGGGCTCGCCGCCGACGCGGTGGGTGGGGCTTGCGGGGTCGTCGAGTTCGGGGTGGGCGCGTTCGAGGTCGGCGAGTTCGCGCAGGAGGCGGTCGAACTCGGCGTCGGGCATGATGGGGGTGGCGTGTGTGTAGTAGGCGCGGTTGGCGCGCGTGAGCAGGTCGCGGAGGTGGTCGATGCGCTCGCGGGGGGAGGCAGGCATGGCGGTCGGGATGGTATCAGGGGCCGGGTTGGGCGCCACCACGCGCGACCTGCTGCCCCCTGTGCGTCCCTCCTCCCGAGTGCCCCGCTCCGTGATGGCGATTGCCGGCTGAGCACCATCACTGCGCCGCGTGGATGTGGACGATTGGTAGGCAAGGAAGGTACGGCGAGTGACGGCGCCGGGCACCGGGCTGGCATTGTCCGTGGCTTTCGCTCGAATCACCTTCGATTCCACTGTCATGTGGGGGCGGGCCCGCATCCGCGGCCTGCGGATGCCGGTGGCGACCGTTGTGCGGATAGTCGCGTCCGGGATGTCCGTCGCGGAGATCATCGATGCCCACCCCGAGCTCGGGGTGGAGGGCGTGGCCGAGGCGTTGACCTCCGCGGCCCCGCTCGCCGACGATCGGATCATCCCGCTCCGCCCCACGGGATCCTGAGGTGCGGTTGCTTGTGGACAATCCCTCGCGGGCGGTGCGTTCGTGCTTGTGGATGACGCGGTCTTCCGGGTTCGGTTGTGAACATCGACGGCTCCGCTCGCGCCCCGAGATGGCGGCATGGCACGCTCATTCGTCGACGGCGCGTGGCGTGAGCGTGCCACCGGTTGTGTGTTGAGAGTGCGCCCGTCGCTCCTACCATCGCCTCCCCCCATGCCGCGCCCAGATGTTCCACGCCCAACGCTCGATCCCGAGGCGGTTGATCCGAGCCAGGAGAGCGGCGGGGTGCCCGCGGGCCCGGTGCGTCGCCCGCTGGGGATCACGCCGGACGGTCGGCTCAAGGCCGGGCGTCTGGCGGGGCTGACGATGGGAGGGGCGATCTGGGTTTTGTCTTGGCCGGTGATGGTCGAGTCGTTCCTGAACTCGGTGGTGGGGCTGACCGACACGGTGCTGGCGGCGGGGATCGACGAGGCGACGACGGATGCGGTGGGCGTGGCGACGTACACGATGTGGTTCGTGGGGCTGGTGATCATGGCGCTGGGGATGGGTGCGACGGCGGTCATCAGCCGTTCGATCGGCAAGCGGCGGATGGCGGTGGCATCGGCGGCGCTGGGGCAGTCGATCCTGCTGGCGGCGGTGTTCGGAGTGTTGCTGGGGGTGGTGCTGTGGCTGACGGCGCCGGTGTTCGCGTCGATGGTGCGGATGAGCGAGGAGGCGCGGGGGGCATTCCTGACCTACACGCGGATCCTGGCGTGGGGGGTGCCGTTCGAGACGGTGATGTTCGTGGGGATCGCGTGCGCGCGGGGCGCGGGCGACAATATGACCGCGCTCAAGACGATGGTGGTGCGGAACATCGTGAACGTGTGCGTGAGCTTCTGCCTGGCGGGGGTGGATCTGACCTCGACGCGGATCGTGGATGGGCAGACGATCACGACGGTTCTGGTGGGCAATCCGTTCGATCTGCACTGGGGGGTTCACGGCATCGCGTGGGGAACCGTGTGCGCCGATGTGGTGGGGGTGGTGATGGTGCTGCGGGCGGCGTTCAGCGGCAAATGGGGGATCACGCTGCTGCGGAAGCGTCTGAGGCCGCACTGGCACACGATGATGCGGATCGTGCGGGTGGGGCTGCCCAACTTTCTTGAGACATTGGGGATGTGGTTCGGCAACTTCATGGTCTTGATCGTGGTGGGGTTTCTCAACTCTCCGGGGCTGTTCGGGGCGCACTCGCTGGCGATCAGGATCGAGGCGTTCAGTTTTCTGCCCGGGTTCTCGATGGGGATCGCGGCGGCGACGCTGGCGGGGCAGTACCTGGGGGCGGGGAGCCCGGAACTGGCGAAGCGTGCGATCCTGGTGTGTACCGGCGTGTCGGCGGCGTTCATGGGGGGGGCCAGCGTGCTGCTGCTGACGATCCCGGAGCCGATCGTGGGGTTGATGTCGAGCCAGCCGACGCATCTGGCGGTCACGCCTGGCTTGCTGATGCTGGCGGGGTGCGTGCAGGTGCCGTTCGCGGTGAGCATCGTGTTTCGGCAGGCGCTGCGGGGCGTGGGGGATGTGAAGTGCGTGATGTGGATCACATGGATCACGACGTACGCGATCCGCCTGCCGCTGGCGTGGCTTCTGAGCGGGGCCGATGTGCCGGTGCCCGAGTGGGCGGGAGGCGGGATCATCCACAATCCATCGCCTGTGGCGTGGGGGTTGTGGGGGTTGTGGCTTGGGCTGTGCGGGGAGATCACGATCCGGGCGGCGATCTTCGCGTGGAGGTTCTTTGGTGGGGCGTGGGTTCGGGCGAAGGTGTAGCGGAATGGGGAGAGGGGTGACGGGCGTTGGGCCCGGCGGGGGTCGGAGACCCGCTCCCCCTGCGAGAGCAACGATCATGCAGACGCTTGGGCAGATCAGGGAGATGCTGGGGGCGGCGGGGCTGTCGCCGCGCAAGAGTCTGGGGCAGAACTTTCTGATTGATCAGAATCTGATCGGGCGGCTTGTGGATGCGGGGGTGGGCGACGGAGCGGACGCACGGTTGGTGCTTGAGGTGGGGCCGGGCACGGGGACGATGACCGAGGAACTGCTGGCGCGGGGGTGCCGGGTGGTGGGGGCGGAACTGGACCACGGCTTGTGCGAGTTGCTCCGGCTGCGGCTGGGGGCAAGTCCGAACTTCAGGCTGGTCGAGGGGGATTGCCTGTCCGGGAAGTCGGCGTTGTCGGCGGAGGTCGTTGCGGCGGTCAGGGGCGAAGGGTTTCGGCTGGTGTCGAACCTGCCGTATGGGGCGGGGACCGGGGTGCTGCTGGGGATTCTGACACGCCATCCGGAGTGCGACCGGATGGCGATCACGGTGCAGCGGGAGGTGGCGGACCGGCTGGCGGCGGAGCCGGGAGCGAGGCGTACGGGTCGATCAGCATTGTCGCGCAGTGTCTGGCGAGCGTGCGGAAGATCGCGACCTTGCCGCCGGAGTGCTTCTGGCCCCGGCCCGAGGTGACCAGCGCGATGGTGGTGCTGGAACGGCTGGCGGAGCCGCTCACGGATAACCCTGTGAGTTTGGCGGATTTCTGCAAGCGGGCGTTCGCGGGGCGGCGGAAGCAGTTACGGGGGCTGCTGAAGTCGATGGGGTGGGGCGAGGGTGTGACCCCCCCGCCGTCGCTGCCCGAGGCGATCGCGCCCGAGAGCCGGATCGAAGAACTTTCCCCAATTCAGGTGTCGGCACTGGAGCGCGCGGGGCGGGCGCGGTAGAGTGGCGGGCTGATGAGGCGCATGACGCGCGAGGCCGGGCAGACAATCGACCGTACCCCCATTCTCATTTCGCCCAGCGGAGTCGGGAAGGGGGGCCGGGCCTGATGGACACTGCCGCCGCAGCCCGCGCGTTCCATGAGCACGGCCTCTCGCCGTCGACGACGCAGGCGCTGGGCGAATCCCTGGCACCCCATCTGATCAAGCACTTGTCGCCGCACCTGGGCGATCTGCACTGGTTCCGGGCCGACTGGCAACGGGGCGGGGCGGCGACCGGGTTCGCGACGTGGACGTGGAGCGATGGTCGGACGGTGGACGCGATGGTGAAGTTGCCGGTGGGGCATCGCGAGTATTTCTGGACGACGCGGCTTGGGGAGGTGTCGGAGGGCGAGTGGCACGGGGAGGGTGCGTGCGGGCTGCCGACGCCGCGGCTTCTGGCGTCTGGCGATGCGCTGAACGGGTATGACCTGGCGTGGATCGTGGTGGAGAAGTTGGCGGGGCCGCCGATGAGCCGGAGGCGGAGCCGGGAGTCGATCGAGGCGATCGTGGCGACCACGGCGGAGTTTCAGGAGCGGTGCGGGCGGGTCAAGCCGGTGGATGAGGCGGCGACGGGGCACGACTGGCACGCGGGCGTGAAGAAGAGCCGGGAGGCAATCAGGCGAGGCGACTGCCCGGACGAGCAGCAATGGGGCGAGGCGCTCAAGAAGGTATCGCGGCACCTGGACAGCGTGGTGACGCGTTGGAACGCGAGGCCGATGTCGTCGTGGTGCCACGGGGATTTGCACCCGGCCAATGCGCTGCGGCGTGCGGGGGCGGCGGGGACTGCGGCGGGGGCTGCGGCGGGCGCGGGCGGTGAGGCGTCGTTGAACGGTCATGGCCCGCCGGGGCGGTGCGTGCTGATCGACATGGCATTGGTGCATCCGGGGCACTGGTCGGAGGATGCGCTGTATCTGGAGCGGCAGCACTGGGGTCACGAGGAGTTTTTGTTCGGGGTCAGCCCTGCGGATGCGCTGGCGGAGCAGCGCCGGCGGCTGGGGCTGGAGGTGGAGAGCGGGTTTGATCGGTGGGCCAACCTGCGGCGCGTGCTGACGGCGGCGTCGGCGCCGGGGCTGATCGGGATCGAGGGGAATGCGAAGTATCTGGCGGGGAGTCTGGGGGTTCTGAATCGGTTGTTGAAGGGGGTTGTGGCGTAGATGGCGGTGCGATGGGTGGCATGGTTGTGGCTCTGCACAGCCATGCGGACGAACCCAACGCTCTCGACCATTCGAGCATGGCTGCCCAGAGCGGCACCCATACCACCCCCGAGGGCCGGGCTCATACCATTCATCGGGCAAGGGCTGCCAAGGCCGGGGAATCCCGACCAGGAGGACGACTGTGTTCAATCCCGGACGGCGGTGGTTTGATTTTGGGCTGCTGGGCGTGCTTGGTCTGGCGGTGACGGGCTCGGCGGCGGTGGTGCTGACGCGCTCGAACGACGACTACCGGTTCTTTGACCCGTTGATCGAGGTGAAGCGGCTGATCGACCGGACGTATGTGAATGAGGTCGACCAGCAGGCGCTGCAGCGCGGGGCGATCCAGGGCATGATCGAGGTCCTCAACGACCCGTACAGCGAGTTCATCCCTCCGGCGTCGTCGGACGACTTCAGCAAGCAGGTTCTGGGGGAGTATGTCGGCATTGGCGCGCAGATCGAGATGATCGACGGTTGGCTGCACATTGTCTCGCCGCTGGAGGACACCCCCGCGTTCCGCGAGGGGCTCATGGCCGGTGACCGGGTGGCGGAGATCGACGGGACGCCGACCTTCGGGCTGAGCGTGGACGAGTGCATCGAGAGGCTGACGGGGGAGCGCGGCACGCCTGTGCGGCTGACGATCGAGCGCGGGAGCGAGCGGCTTGAAATCACGATCGTGCGCGACCACATCAAGACGCTGTCGGTCAAGGGGGTTCACCGGATCGGTGACGACGGGTCGGCGTGGGACTTCATGCTCGATCCGGAGCGGGGGATCGCGTATGTCCGGCTCAATCAGTTCACCGACGGGTGCGCGCAGGAGGTTCTGGACGCGTTGGTCGCGTCGGGCGTGGGCGAGGGCAGGCTCAAGGGGCTGATCCTGGACCTGCGCTGGAACCCGGGCGGGCTGCTGCACGAGGCGGTCGCGCTGGCGGACCTGTTCCTGGAGGAAGGCGTGATCGTCTCGACGCGGGGGCGGGCGTTTGCCGAGGAGGTGGCGCGCGCGCACGCGCCCGGCACGCTGGGCGACTTCCCGATGGTCGTGATGCTCAACGAGAACAGCGCGTCGGCCAGCGAGGTGCTGGCGGGCGCGCTGGTCGAGAATGACCGGGCGGTGACGCTGGGGACGCGGTCCTATGGCAAGGGCAGCGTGCAGACGGTGCAGCGGCTGAGCACGGCGGAGGGCGCGCAGTTGCGGCTGACGCAGCAGGGATACTACCTGCCAACGGGGCGGAGCATCCAGCGGCGTGATGAGAGCACGGAGTGGGGCGTCGATCCGACGCCGGGCTTTTTCGTGCCGCTGAGCGACGAGCAGATCGGGGAGATCTTCCAGACCCGGCGCGAGCTGGAGGTGATCCGTGCCCAGGGCGGAGATGAGGGCGACTGGAAAAACGGGGACTGGGTGGTGGAGCGTCTGAACGATCCGCAGTTGGAGGCCGCGCTTCAGGCGGTTCGCCTGCGGCTCCAGGGCGGGGCGTGGCAGGCGGTGGGCGAGGATGGGCCTTCGGGCAGCACCGTGGCGCTGGGCGAGCTGGTCGAGACGCAGGCGTTGCGTGACCGGCTGCTGCGGGAACTGGTGCGAGTTGATCGGCGGATCTCGACGCTGGCGGGTACCGCGGGCGAGGATGGGCGGGCCGAGCGCGACCTGTGGGACGACCAGAACGACCTGCTGGGCGGGCATGTGGTGGTGCTGGACCAGAACGGCAACGAGGTGAGCCGGTTGCGGATCACCGGGAACAATGTCGAGCGTTGGCTGATCGATGCGGACCTCGAGCCGGTCAAGGCGGGGACTTCGGAGGAGCCTGCGGTTGAGCCGACGCCGTGAGCGGGCGGGGGCACGGGCGGGGGCGCGCGAGGTGTGGACTCACCGCAGAGGCGCGGAGAGCGCCGAGGAAGGCGTGTGGAGATGGTTGCGTGTGGGGCCGGAGGCTCCCCAACCGTTGATGAGACCTGGGTGTGGGGCCGGAGGCTCCCACCCCTGCTTGGGCCCGCGGCCCTGATTGACCCATGATCGTTCTCGGTCTGGAATCCTCGTGCGATGAGACGGCGTGCGCGGTGGTCGCCGATGGGCGGCGGGTGCTGTCGAGCGTGGTGGCGTCGCAGAACGAGTTGCACGAGGAGTACGGCGGGGTGGTGCCGGAGATCGCCAGCCGGGCGCATGTGGAACGGCTGACGCCGGTGCTGCGGGCCGCGCTGGATCAGGCGGGTGTGGGGCTGGAGCAGGTCGAGGGTGTGGCGGTGGGGCATCGTCCCGGATTGATCGGATCGCTGTTGGTGGGGGTTGCGGCGGGCAAGGCGCTGTCGTGGTCGCTGGGGGCGCCGCTGGTGGGCGTCGACCATGTTCACGCGCACCTGTATGCGGGGCTGCTGGAGTTGGGCGGTGCAAACCGAGCCGCCGCACACGAAGCCGGGCCACGCGGGCGCGAGGGGCCGATCGATGGCGCGCCGCGAGCAGCGGCAGACGCGGGAGATCACACGCCCGCGGGCCTGCTTCCCGCGCTGGGGTTGGTCGTGAGCGGCGGGCACACTTCCATGTACGCGGTCGGCGCGCGCGACGGCACGTTCCTGGACATGCAGCGGCTGGGCGCGACGATCGACGACGCGATCGGCGAGGCGTTCGACAAGGCCGGGGCGATCCTGGGGCTTGGCTTTCCCGGCGGGCCGGCGGTGGATCGGCTGGCGCGGGAGGCGGGTGCGAACGATCGGGCGGTGGACCTGCCGATCAGCCGGCTGTCGCCAACATCGCTGGATTTCTCGTTCTCCGGGCTCAAGACGTCGCTGCTGTACGCGAGCCGCGGCGGGCCGGGTGTGGCGGAAGCGCAGAGGCCCACGCTGTCGCATGAACGGCGTCGCGATCTGGCGGCGTCGTTCCAGCGGGCATCGGTGGCGGCGGTGGTGCTAAAACTCGGGCGGGCGCTGGGGTCGCTGCGCGAGGGCGGCATCGAGCCGGTGTCGCTCATCGCGGGCGGGGGGGTGACGGCGAACTCGCGGCTTCGGAGTGAGCTGAAGGCGCTGTCCGTTCGCGAGGGCCTGAAGTTGGTGCTGCCGCCGATGTCGCTGTGCGTGGACAACGCGGCGATGATCGCGGGGCTTGGAACGCTCATGCTGCGATCGGGGCGGCGTGATGGGCTGGAACTCAGTCCCGTGCCGACGACGGCGTGCTAGCCCATGCCCACCCGCGCGTTCATCCTCATCGATCCCCCGCACCCGGCCACGCTGGACGACGCCGCCCTGCTGGCCCATTGCCAGACGACGCGCGGGCGATCCGGGGGCCCTGGCGGGCAGCACCGCAACAAGGTCGAGACCAAGATCACGCTCGAGCACGCCACGGGGGTCTCGGCCCAGGCGGGCGAGCGGCGGCTGGCGCGCGAGAACGCGAGCGTTGCGTTGCGTCGGCTGCGGCTGGCGCTGGCGGTGGAGGTTCGGGCCGCGGTTCGCACGGGCGATGCGCGATCGCCGCTGTGGCGCGAGCGGTGCCAGGGGGGGCGGATCGTGTGCGGCCTGCGCCACCACGATTTCCCGGCGCTGATCGCCGAGGCGATGGACATGCTGGCGGCGTGCCGATGGGACCCGGCGCGAGCGGCGCTGCGGCTGGAGTGCACGGGCAGCCAACTCGTGAAACTGCTGAAGGACCACCCGCCGGCGTTCGTGCGGTTCAATGAGGAGCGGGAGGCGAAGGGGAAGCACGGGCTGGTGTGATGGGGAGCCAGACAGCCAGCAGCCGGGCCGAACGAGGCGGGGTGCGCAAGCCCCCGCACGATCTGCCGTTGGCGGGCGGGCGCTGCCGCAAGTCCATGCGGGGGCTCGCGCACCGGGCCTCGTGATCACGCCTGATCGCTTCCATCGCCCGGGGGTTACCTGGGTCGGCCTGTCTGCCAGCCCCATTCGAGCGAGCGGTCGAACACGCTGACTCGCGCGCCACCCAGCAGTTCGCGGGCGATGACATCCATCTGCAGCCGCTCGAGGCGCTCGCGGACGGTGACTTCCAGGGCGGGGCGGACCGACCCGAACGCAACGCCCGTTGGCTCGAGCACCGCTTCGACCATCGCCAGCGCGAATGACTGGTCGAGGGCGAGCACATGCGAGATCACGTTGACGGGCGTGGCGGCGACGGCCTCTCGCAGCGCGACCGGCAGGGCGGTGTCCGCGGGGCTGATCGCCCCGAGAAGCCCGCCGGATGCCCCGCTGGAATCGGTCGAGTGCGTGACGGCGGCCTCGGCGAAGCGGGCGCGGAGCGAATCGGCGGGACCGTTCTGGAGGTTCCGCAAGATGTCCGATGCCTCCCGGTGGTCGGCGACGACGATGAGGCGGGTGACGTAACGCCGGCCGTGCTCGATCTCGTGGGCGCGGCGGAGGATGTCCTCTGTCACCGCGACGTTCTCACTGGCGAGCACGCGGAGCATGGCGTTGCGCCGGAGCAGAGCGTCCATGCGGTGCGGCCCGAGGCCGCGAGCGACGGTCACGTCGCGGACGAGTTGCTGTGCTGCGGCGTCGGAGACGCCCACGCCCTCGACGACGGTGCGGGTGAGCGAGGACCGCTCGCGCTCGACGTCGTCCTGCGTGATGGTCCGCCCGCGGGTCTGCATCTGCTCTTCGAGCAGGCGCCCGAGCACGACTTCTGACACGATCGTGCCGCCGGCGTACTCGGCCATGGGCTCCCAGACGTCTTCCCAGGCGATGCCCTGGCCGTTGACCACGACGGCGGGGCGGAGGTCGCCGGAGGCGGAGCGCGACGAGCCGCGCGACGCCGAGGTTTGCGCGGGGGTCGAGCGGGGGTCGGGGGAGAGATTCTCCATGTTGTAGGAATCGCCGCCGGAGGAGGAGCAGGCGGCGGGCAGAGCCGCGAGGGCGAGCGATGCGGAGCAGAGGAGAGTCTGGACGCGGTCGGTCGGCATGAGCGGGCTCCGGAGCGCGGGGCGCGGGTGAGGGTAGGGTGAGAGCCGGTGAGGGGATCACGCGGAGATCGCACGCGGCGAGTGAACGCAAAGATTGAGGGGGCAGGGCTTTCCAGCCCCGCCCGAAAGCGGAGGGGTGTCTGGCCTGAGAGGCATCTGAATCGGGCACGGTCGCACCAAGTTGAGTCGCGGCAATCCGGCGAGGCGCCGCCAAATCGGGGCGGGCTGGGAGGCCCGTCCACCCCGAACTTACTCTTGCCCGTGTTGCTTGCGCGGGCGCCCACACGCTGGACCCCGGACTCGCATCGGCGCTCGGACCGGCTGTGCCGTGTTGGTGTTGCGACCGGTTCTCATCGGCGGGGGCTGTCACCGCCTGATCGTCTTGCGGTATACTCGCGCGGCCCAAGGAGGCCCGCCATGTCCAGACCGCCGACCTCCGACGACCGACCACCCAGCGGGGTGTCGCGTCGATCGTTCATGCAGACGCTGGGGCTCTCGGCGGCTGGGGCCGCGATTGCGGATCGGGCGCAGGCGGGTGCGGAGCGGTCGGCCTCGACGCGTCAGCCCGCCGGACCGATCGTGCAGGGGCCTGGGGATGTGGCGATCGAGTTGAACATCAACGGGCGCATGATGCCCGCGACGATCGACCCGGCCACGACGCTGCTGGACTGCCTGAGAGTGACGCTTGGGCTCACGGGTTCCAAGCAGGTGTGCGACCGGGCGAGTTGCGGGGCGTGCTCGGTGCTGGTGGATGGCCGGCTGGTCAACGCGTGCATGATGCTCGCGCTGGACGCTGTGGGGTCGCAGGTCACGACGGTCGAGGGGCTGGCGACGGGCGATCAACTCCACCCGGTGCAGACGGCGTTCATCACGCACGATGCGCTGCAGTGCGGGTATTGCACGCCGGGGCTCATCATGGCGGCCAAGGCGCTGCTCGACCGCACCGCTCGCCCCGACCTCAAGCAGATCCGCAAGGGTCTGGCGGGCAACATCTGCCGGTGCGGGACGTACACGAACGTGTTCAACGCGGTGCTGGAGGCGTCTGGGCAGACAGCGGTGCAGGACACGGGCACGAGACGCCCCGGATAGGACGATCACGCCGGAGGCGCGGAGAGAGCCGCAAGCTCGATTCGAGCCCCGGGTACGAGCCGTGACCCGCCGCCCTCATCACTTCGCCTTCGCCACTTCGCATCACCCTCTTGCCTCTCTCATTGCTCTGTGTCTCTGTGCCGCTGTGGTTGATCCCCGTCCGAGAGAACCCATGCCAGACGCACCAACGATGACGCCCACGACCAATCGCCCGATCAACGCGGGCCAGTCGCTGCAAGACGATGCCAACCGTGTGGATGCGGTGGCGAAGGTGACGGGGCGCGCCAAGTACGGTCGCGACCAGTACCTGCCCAACTCTCTGTTCGCGTGCTTCATCCGCTGCCCGATCGGAGCCGGGCGTCTGGAAACCATTGATCTGGCGGCGGCCCGGGCCGTGCCCGGCGTGCTCGAGGTCGAGGTGACTGCGAACGCCGAGGGGCAGTATCACGGGCACAACGTGGGCACGCTGCTGGCCGACTCGCTGCTCGCCATGCGTCGCGGCGTGCGCGCGCTGAACCCGCGGTGGCGCCGTGGCACGATCACCACCCGGATCAGCGACGCCGCTCCGCCCGCATCGGAGGCAAACGCCGACACCAAGCGGATTCTCGCCGCCGGGCCCCACCGCCTGTCCGCGACCTATTCAACGGAGGTCCAGACCCACTCCCCGCTGGAGACCCACGGCGGAGTGGTCGACCATCGCGGCGACAGCGCGATCGTGTACTCCTCGACGCAGGGAACTTCCGCTGCGCGCGATGGCCTGGATGAGCCGCTGGGCCTGCCCCGCGCCCGCTACGAGGTTGTGTGCGAGTACGTCGGCGGCGGGTTCGGCTCCAAACTGAACGGCCCCGGCAAGGAGGGCGTGACGGCCGCACGGCTCTCCGCCAAGCACCGCCGGCCCGTGTACTGCTTCGCGAATCGGGCCGAGGATCATCTCGACACCGGCAACCGTCCGTCAAGCCGCACATCCGTTGATGTCGCGTTCGATGACAGCGGGGTGATTCTCGGCGGGCAGGTCACGACGTGGGGCGGCGTGGGCGTCGCCCGCGGCGGCGGAGGCGTCGCGTTCGATGTGGGACGCTACCGCCTGGGCACGCTCCAGAAGGAGCACAAAGACGTTTCATTCAACGCCGGCGGCCCGCGCGCCTTCCGCGCCCCCGGGCACCCACAGGGCGCGTTCGCGATGGAACTGATGCTCGACGAGGTGGCCGCGGCCCTCAACATGGACCCGCTCGCGCTCCGCAAGAAACTCGACACCTCGCCCGATCGCGCCCGCATGATGGACCTGGGTGCCGATCTGATCGGCTGGCGCAATCGTCAGCGGAACGGCCAGCGCAACGGTGCCGCCAACGCGGGCGACTCCGGCATCATCCGCCGCGGCTACGGCATGGGCGCGACCTCGTGGGATCGCTTCCCCGCCCAGGCCCAGGCCGAGGTCGTCATCAACCGCGACGGCTCGGTCGAGGTCCGCACCGGCACGCAGGACATCGGCACCGGCATGCGCACGGTGGCCGCGATCGTGGCCGCGAACGAACTGGGCATCCCGCTCGAGCGGATCAGCGTCCGAATCGGATCCTCCAACCTGCCGCCCGGCCCGGGCTCGGGCGGCTCGATGACCACGCCCAACACGGCGCCCGCGATCAAGGCCGCCGCCCGCGACGCCAAGGCCAAGTTCCTCGCCTGGGCCGCCCAGCGCGAGAGCGCGGACGCGAGCGAGTTCGACATCGTGGGCGGCCAGGTGATGCGCCACGGCGAGCCGCACGCGGGACTGACCGACCTCTGCTCGCGTCTGGCCGATTCAATCGTGGGGCGGGGCGAGTGGAACCAGGAGACGATCCGCCAAGACACGGGGCGTGGGCACTCGGCGGGCGTGCAGTTCGCGCAGGTGGCGGTGGACACGCAGACGGGCGTGCTCCGCGTCGAGAAGATCGTCGCGATCCAGTCGTGCGGCCAGGTGATCTGCCGCAAGACCGCGGAGAGCCAGATCATCGGCGGGGTGATCCAGGGCGTGTCGTACGCGCTGTTCGAGAACAAGATTCTGGACCGCAACACCGGCACGATGGTGAACCCGAACCTCGAGTGGTACAAGATCGCGGGGACCGACGACATGCCGCACATCGAGCCGGTGCTGTGGAGCGACGGGCAGACAAGCGTGAGGCCGCTGGGCGAGCCGCCGACGATCCCGACGGCCGGGGCAATCGCGTGCGCGGTGTTCAACGCGATCGGGTCGCCGGTGCGGAGTCTGCCGATGACACCGGAGACGGTGCTGGCGGCGGTGGATGCGTACGCGGCCCTTGACGCGAACGGGGGTGGCCGATGAACCGCTTCGCGTACGCCAGAGCGACGACGTGGAACGAGGCCCAGGCTCTGCTGGCGGATCGCCGTTTCTCGCTGCCGGTGCTCAAGGGTGGCGGGCTTGATCTGCTCGACATGATGAAGGAGGGGTTGATCGAGCCGGACTTGCTGATCGACGTGCGGCGGGCCGAACCGGCGCAGGGCGACCCGCCCGGCGTGATGGTGACTCCGCCAGACCTCGACCAACCGGACCGACGCAACCTTGGGTTTGACGCGCGCCTGACGCTCGCGCAGGTCGCCGAGTCGCCGCAGATTCGAGAGTTTGCTCCGGTTCTGGCCCAGGCCGCGGAGAGCGCCGCAACACCGCAGGTGCGCAACGTCGCCACCGTCGCGGGCAACCTTCTCCAGCGCCCCCGCTGCTGGTACTTCCGGCACGACGAGTTCGACTGCCTCAAGAAAGGCGGCTCGACGTGCTTCGCGGTGGACGGCGAGAACCAGCACCACGCGATCTTTGGTGGCGGGCCGTGCCACATCGTGCATCCGTCCAACCTCGCGTGCGCCCTGCACGTCTTGAACGCGCTGGTTTCCCTGCACGGGCAGCCCGCCGCGGCCATCCCCATCGGTGAGCTCTACCACCTTCCCGGTGTCGGGGTGCGGACAGAGCATGACCTGCCCACGGGCCGGATGATTGAGGGCATCGGCTGCATGGCCGTCCCGACCTCTGGCTTCTACGCCATCAAGCACAAGCAATCGTTTGACTGGCCGATCGTGATGGCGGCCGTCGCGCTCGAACTCGAAGGCGGACGGATCACGGCGGCACGCGTGTGCGCCGCCGCGGTCGCCCCGATCCCGTGGCCCCTTCCCCACGTCGCCCGGGCGCTCGTCGGCGTGGACGTGACCGACAACGCCGCCATCACCCGCGCCTGCTCGCTGGCATCTCAAGGCGCGACCCCGATGTCCCAGAACGCCTACAAGGTCCGCCTCCTGCCCGTCGCCGTCGAGCGAGCGGTGCTCAAGGCGCTCGGCCGGCTGCCGGAGGAACTCGCGTGAGCAACCACGACGCCTCAGGGGTGGCGGGCCCGCGGCCCGACCCGACCACCGACTCCGAGATCCGCCCCGTCACGCTCAAGCCCGCGTGCCTCTGCCTGCGCCACAAACTGATGTACGTCGATTGGCGCCAGGCCTCGCCCGGCATGGTCGACGACTCTTCCGACACCCGCGTGTTCTTCTGCGTGAAGTCGCAGGACTCGCTCGGGCCGGACAATCGGCCGGTGCATCCGCAAGACTGCACGCCCGCACGCACCTGCTTCAAGCGATAGCGCCCCGTGGCTCAACGGAGCCAATCCCGCGAGCGATCGGGCACGACGCGGCGGTGCGAGGCGTACTTTCCCGCGAGGGCGTCCGCCAGCGAGCCCCGACGCTTCAACCCGCCGAGGCGCCCGATCGCTCGCGCGATCGGCTCCATTGACCCCGCGCGCTCTCACCCACTCGGAACCAACCCGTCGCCCGGCTCAACCACGCGAACCCAGAGCCCCGCGACACCACCGCCACCACCGCCGCCGCGCGACGATCCTGGCCCGGAAGCGACTCCCGAACCAGCCGCCGACCCGACCGCTGGCAATCCCGCCGTCGATCGCGCGAGCACATGCGCCCAACGCCTCACGACAAACCCCGCGCCCGCCAGTCCTCGCGTCAGCATCTCGTGCGCGAGCGGGCACGTCTCGACGCGCGGCTTGATCCGCTTCTCCTCAAAGAACCGGACCACGCTCGCGATATCTTCCTTCGACACCGCCACGCCCATCCCCATCCCAACGGCCTTGTTCAGCCACAGTCCTGGCTCGCCCCTGCACGCCATGCCGCCGCCGACCGCCAGTTTCTCGGGAGCCATCAGCGAGAGTGCGCGCGGGATGCGGGCTTCCTCGTACGACGCCAGCACGGGGGGCGGCGGGATCATGCCGGCAGCGTACGCGGCGGCTCCCCACGCCGGGTCGAACTGCTCCCCACATGCCGACGAGTCGGCGCGCCACCCGCTGCCCGTGGCGCGGCGACCGGCGCGTCTGGTGGCGAGTCGGGCGGCGTATCAGACCGAGTTGACCCACTCTCCGCCGCGTGGGCCGCGTGCTCGTCGGCCCGGCGCTCACCAGCCCCCGGCCCGATCTGGAAGTACCCGCCGGTAATCACCCCGCCCGGCTCCACCACGATGCCCTTGGCCCGGCAATCGCCCTTCCACCGCCCCGTCGGCCCCACGGTGACCATCCCCTCGGAGTCGAGCGCCGAGTCCACCGTGCCGTGGATCTCGACGCCCTCGATCGCCCGCACCCGTTTGGCGACCAGGCTGGCCCGTGCCTGCACGATCAGGCGCCCGCACGTGCCCAGCACCGTGTTGCCCTGGGCGGTCTTGACGACGATGTCCTCAATCTGCACGCGCTTGAAGCACCCGGGGCAGGAGGTCGTGATCGCATCGCGCGGGATCTCGAACCCGTGGTCGCAGAGGTAGCAGCGGACGGCGCGATTGGGCGTCTTCTTGGCCATGCGGGGTCACTGCCGCGGCGCGACGTGCCACCGATCGCGGCGGTGAGCGATCGGTGCCCGCTGATCGAGGGAGCACCGATCGTGCGAAGACAGGATCGATGGCGCGTTCACGACGACTGCCTGCCTCAACGCCTTCCGGCCGGCTCCGCGATAGGCCGCACGGCCTTGGGCTCCGACGCCGCCGGCGCGCCTCCCCCGCCGCTGCCAGCCTCCTTCATCGCCTCGGGCCCGACCCGGCAGTGCCCCACCAGCGTCGCGCCCTCGGCGATCGTCAGCGAGGCGGCCACCAGGTCCCCGTGCAGGTTGCCCTTGGAGTTGAGTTGCAGCGCGGTGCGGGCGGTCACATCGCCGTCGACCCGCCCGTCGATCACGAGCCGGTCGGCGATGATGGTGGCCCTGCACTTGCCTCCCTCCCCAACCTCGAGCGTGCCCTTGGAGGCGATGGTGCCTTCCAGGGTGCCCAGGATGCGGGCCGGGCCGTCGAACTGGAACTCACCCTTGATCGTGGTGTCTTTGCCGATGATGGTGCCGTTGAATGGGGCGTCTGCCATGGAATCCTCCGTGGGCCACCGCGACCGGAAAGCCCGGGCATCGGTCGCCATGTTTCCCCCACACCCCGCGGCCAGCCTCCGTCGACTCCGGGCGATGGTAGCAAATACCCCGGTTTCACGCCCCGTCCCCGAATGCACCCCGTCCCTTACACTCCGCCCCATGCAGAGCCCCCCACCAAATCCGCCCCCCAGCCCGCCCGCGGGTGGGTCCAACTCCGCAGGATCGCCTCCTCCGGTGAACCCCTACCAAGTGGGCCAGCCCGCCGGATCGCCCCCCAACCCGTTCCAGTCGGGGCAACCGACACCCCCTCCACCCATGTGGCAGGGCGCGCCGCCGCAGTACGCGGCCGGCCCAGTGCCGCCGGGGCAACCCCCCCAGTACCCGCCCCCACCGCCGGGCCAATACCCCCAAGGCCAGTATCCGCCCGTCCCGTATCCCGGCTACCCGCCCCAGCAATGGCCCCAGCAGCCCACCGCCCCGAGTGCGGCCCAGGTCGCCGCCACCAAAGCCGCGGCATTCTCCAAGAAGCATGGCCGGACGTTCTGGGATGAAGCCCGCCTGTGCGCCCAGCGCGTGATCCGCAGCGACTTCCAGACCGAACGGGCCACCGATCTGGAGCGGCAGAAACTCGCCTCGGCCAAGCACCCCATCGTGAACCCGATGGTCCAGGACTTCGTCTCCTGGCGGCGGAGCGTGCTGTGGATCGCGGCCGGGCTGATCGCGCTGTACGCGGTCATCGAGGTGCTCTCGTTCCGCACGTTCGTCGCCACGATGCGCCCGCAACTGAGCAAGATGTACGACCAGTACAACGCCAATGGGCAGGTTCCGATATCGCGGCAGGACTTCATCGACCAGAGCATCAGCCAGTTCGGGCGCGGCAACGCCGCCGTCATCGACGCCCTCGAGGTCCTGCTCACGCTCAGCGTGTTCGTCTCCGCGGTGTTTCTCGTGCTGGCGGCCCGTTCGTGGAAGAGCATCCGCGTGAGCCGGTTGCTGAGCCGGATCGGCTGGGGCGTCATGTTCGTCACGCCGTTCGTCGTCTACTTCTTCCCCATCACCGCGCTGATGGACTTCAAGCACGTGGCGGACCGCGCCATGCGCGACCAGCAGCGCACCGCCATGGGCACCATGTTCGCTTTGGGCGTCTTCATGACCATCGCGCCCAAGGCGATCGCCCTCTTCCCGGGCATCATCCGCGCCTCCATCGGGCTTAAAACACTGGTCCCCGAGTCTGCCTCGCCCGGCTGGGCCGCCGCCATCATGGCCCCGCTCTACGCCATCTTTCTGCTCACGATGGTGAGCGTCGTCAACCAGGCCCAGGGGGATGTGTTCCTTATCCTGGGCGTGATCTGCTACATGATCGGTCCGATGGTGTACCTGGTCTTCGCCAAGCGCATGGTGCGCCCGCACACGGCCGAGGAAACGTCCACGATTGTTCGCCCGCTGCGGCACCTGGCCGGGGGGTTCACCCTCGCGGGCACGCTGCTGGTGGCCATCTTCGTGCTCCGCCTGCCGCAGTTGTCGTTCGGCGATGCGCTGGGATTCCTGGTTGGCGTGGGTGGCAACCTGCTGCTCATGACCGTGGTCGCCTCGGACCTGATCCTGGCGCTGCTCTACCAGTCGTACCGCCAGGCCCGCGCGTTCGCGGGCACGACGCTGGAGGCGAGCCTCGACATCAAGTTCGCCGCGCTGTCGCAGGTCGGGTTCACGAGCCTGATCGGCGACGTGAATGCGCAACAACCGTCGTCGGCGACCGCACCGACCTGAAGCACGAGTTCACCACAGAGGCACAAAGACACCCAGAGAGGCAATGCCGCGGGGAGAGACCGCGCGGTGCTCGCTGGCTTCCTGAGTGACCCTGTGCCTCGATGGTGAACGGTGCATCGATCAGGCAGCACTCCGGAGACGACCCGAACGCCGCGCCACGGCCTCCTCCGGCCGACCCGCGCCCGCGACCATCGACGCCAGGACCATCGCCCCCAGCAACCAGATCGCCTGCAGCCCGATCACGGACAGCCGCTGCACACCCTCGGGAACCTGCTGGAGCATCATGCCGGTGGCGGTGGACCAACCGGCCATCCCGGCGAGCAGGCCACCCGCCAACCTCGCCCGCAGTCCGATAACATCGCACCCTCGCGCCCCGCTCATCTTCCCTCGCACCACCACCACCACGCCGACCACCAGAAGCGCTAGTTGGATCGCCAGCAGCATGCGCCCTCCCTCCAGAACGGACCGATCACACACCAACCGCTGTTCTGGAGATGGGACGAGGCTCCCCTGAATCGGGTGGGAAGTTGGGAAGGGTCAAGGACAACCCGGCGTTCGTGGTTCCGGACCCGGCACAGGTCGCCGAGCTTGGTTGCCCGGTCCAGACGGGCGGGTCATGCGAGTTCCGGTTTCAGGAATGCTTGACGCGGGCCCCGGGGTCACGCCAATGTGACCCTTGTCCAAACCGCCGGGGGTGCGGGGCGTAGGAATGGTGGTGGGCGGACCGATGTTGGTCTGTCACCCCGTCACCCGCGTGCGGGGTGGCAGTCTTGTCCGAGAACGAACGCGGCCCAGGCCGACCGGCGTGGTCGTGCCTCATACGATGAGGCGTCTGGCGATCGGGCGTCGGGCGGCGAGTGTGTAAGGAGTGTGCCCCATGAGGAATCGCGTGGATCGGGCGATGCGGGGCGTGGCCGCGCTGACGCTGATGGCTCTGGCTGGCGCGGCGTGGGGGCAGAACTCACTGGGCGATGGCAGCTCGCTGGTGCGCCCGCTGGATCGGGATCTTGGGCGTGGCGTGCCGGCGGCCCGGCCCAACACGGCGGCCAACTTCCAGCAGGAGCTCAACCTCCGCAACGCGATCGTGACGGGCAACGCGGCGGGGGGGATGTCGTTCCGCGGAGACGCGGGGTACTCGGCCCCGACGGAGTTCCGCGGATCGCTGGGGTCCAACGACCTGTTCGCGTTCCGGCGCGATTCGCTGTTTTCAGGGTTCGCGGGCATGGGGATTCGCGGGACCGACGCGTTGCAGTACCAGTTCGCACTGTCGACGGGGGGTTCGTCGGGGCTTCTGGGCGCGGGCGCGCTGTCGCGGACGGGCGGGGGCATCGGCAACCAGGCGCCCTCGACCTCGGCCGATCCGCGGGTCTTTCAGGAGGCCAACGCGCTGCGGGACCCGAGCGCCGGTCGCGGGCAGGCGGGCGGCGGGCCGGGCAGCGCGAGTGATGGGTCGATGATGGGGATGCTGCGCTCGCCCTCGGCCTATGTGGCCAACCGGGGCATCCAGTCGGAACTGATGGCCTCGTTCTTTGATACGGCCACAAACATCAACTGGGGGCTGACTGCGTCGTCGCTGCGCGGCGTGCGGATGAGCCGCATGGTGTCGGCCCAGGAGGAGCTCCAGCGACCGGGCGCGGTGCCCACGTCCGCGCTGCCGACCGTCGCGGGCAACGTGACCCAGCCGGGCGAGGCCAGCCCGGTCGAGGGCGCGACGCGCGGCCCGGCGACGGTGGTGCCCAACTCGTACCAGGCGATGGTGGAGCGGTTCCGCGATGCGGCGGCCGGGCGCTTGCAGCCGCCGCCGGTTGAACAGGCGGTTGAGCCCGAGACGCCGACGATTGATCCCGCGACCGGCTTGCCGGTTCGGAACACCGGAACGCAGATGCCGGGGTCACAGATGCCGGGGTCACAGATTCCTGGCACCGGCACGCCGAGAACCCCGGGCAACCCGGGTTTGCGGTCGGGCATGCCAACGCCGATTGATCCGACGGTCGCTCCCGGCACTCCCGAGTGGGAGCGGCGTCTGAACGAGATCCGCGAGCGGCTTTCGGCTGACCTTCTAGAGACCAACCCGGGGATGGGCCTGCCCACGCTGCCCAACCAGCCGGCGGGAGCGCTGGAAGAGGAGAATCGGACGGAGGGCACGAGCGCGGGGTCGCTGGGGTATCGCCCCTTGGACCCCGAGGCGCTGCGGATTCTTCGGGAGTCTGCGCCGCGGATCGACCAGTATGCCGAGGCGAGCGGGATGCCCGACCCCTACACCGAGCACATGGCGGTGGCGGGAAGGTTGCTGCGGAACGGGGCGTACTTTGACGCGGAAGAGCGGTTCACGCGGGCGCAGTCTGGTCGACCCGACGACTATCTGGCGACGATCGGGCGGTTCCACGCGCAGATTGGCGCGGGGATGTACCTGTCGGCGGGCATGAACCTGCGGCGGATGCTGATCGAGCACCCGGAGGCGGCGGCGACACGGTTCGACGCGGCCATGCTGCCCGAGCCGGCGCGGCTCGAGAAGGTCGCCGATGAGCTGAGGACCAACGCCTCGCGGGCGCTGGCCGGACAGAGTATGGTGCTCGGGACCAATTCCGCGCTGCTGCTGGCCTACGTTGGCTATCAGCGGAGCAACTCGGGGCTGGTTGGCGAGGGGCTGGAGACCTACCAGCGTTTGCTGGAGGCCTCGGGCAACCCGGCGGCGGGGCGGACGCTGCTTGATCTGATCTCCCAGGTGTGGGGAGGCGCGGACGCCACGCCCGTCGAGGGCCAGAAAGGGCCATGACCGACTCGGCCTCCACGCAGCGGGACAAACCGGGTGGCGGAGCATCGCGCGCGGAGGCTGTCCCGGTCGGGCCGGTCGCCCCCACGGCGGTCTTGGCCAGCGTTGTGGTATCGCCGTTCATGGCTCCCGGGGGCGAGGGCGCGCTCACGCTCGGACGGTTCCTGACGGATGGGTCGTTGTCGAGGCTGTTCGATGAGTTGTCGGCGCTGGTGGGCGTGCGAGTTGAACTGCGCGATGAGCGCGGGCGACTGGTCGAGCCGCATGACACTCCGCCCGGCTGGCGGGTACGCCAGACCGATGAGCCGCCGGCGGGATCGGCCCTTGAGCCACTGGACGTGGCGGGGACGGTGGTTGGGTACGCGGTGATCCACCCCGGCGAGCCGCACATTGAAGAGGCGGCGCGGTCGCGGCTGCGGTCCGCGGTGCGATACCTGATGGCGGGTGCGGCGGACTTGTGCGAGCAGGAGGTGGAACTGCTCGGGCGTCTGCGCGAGATGAAGGTCCTGCACCGGCTGTCGTCGATGCTGGTGCGGGCCGAGGGCGTGGACCGGACGCTGAAGGCCGCGCTCGAGTCGGCGCTGGAGGTGCTGGACCTGGACGCGGGTTCGGTGATGCTGTTCCCGGAGGAGTTGACCGGGCCGGTGTCGAATCAGGTGGAGACAGAGCTGGAACTGAAGGTGGCGATCGGGCTGAGCGAGGGGTGGGTGCGCGACCCGCGCCCGCTGTCGAAGGATCGGGTGTTTGATCGGCAGGCGCTGGCGGGCGAGGTGGTGCGGGTGCGCGACCTTCGGGGCGATCCGCGGGTGAACATCCCGGAACTTGTCGAGAGCGAGGGGCTGGTGGCCGCCCTGCACGCCGGGATGGTGTTCCAGGGGCACGCGATCGGCGTGATGCGGCTGTACGGGCATCGCCCGCGGCTGTTCACGGATGCCGACGCGCGGCTGGCGCAGCTCTTGGCGAACCAGGCCGCGACCGCGGTGGAACAGGCGCGGTTGCTCAAGGCCAAGCGGCACGAGGAGCAGTTGCAGCAGCAGGTGAGGCTGGGAGCAGCGGTGCAGCGTCGGATGCTTCCGGCCAAGGTGCCGGCGCTCCCGCGGTTCGATGTGGCGTTCAGGTATGTGCCGAGCCTTGATCTGGGTGGAGACTTTCTGGACGTGTTCGAGATGGGCGACGAGGCGGCGGGCACGTCTGGCGGCGCGCTGGGTGTGGTGGTGGGTGACGTGGTGGGCAAGGGGCTGCCGGCCGCGCTTTTGATGTCGGCGTGCCGGGCGTCGCTGCGGGCGCATGTGCAGGCGAGCGGGCAGGTGGCGGTGGTGGTTGAGAACGTGAACCGGGACCTGTGCCGTGACACGCTGGACACCGAGTTCGTGACGACGTGGTTTGGATCGCTGGATGCGCGGACGGCGCGGCTAACGTACTGCTCGGCGGGGCACGACCCGCCGCTGCTGGTGCGGACGCGGGGCGGGGCGGTGTCGCCGGCGAACTTCCGAGCGCTGCCCAACGGCGGGCTGGTGATGGGGATCGACCCGCAGCAGGGGTATGAGGCGGTTGAGCTGGCCCTGGAGGCGGGCGACGTGCTGGTGGCGTACACGGATGGGCTGATCGATGCGCGATCGTTCCAGGGCGAGCGGTTCGGGCGCGGACGGTTGCAGCAGGCGGTGCTGAACGGGATCAACCTGGCCCCGGGTGGCCCGGGGAACGCGGCGGCGGCCAGCATCGTGGAGCGACTGTTCTGGGAGCTGCGGTCGTTCTCGGGCCTGAAGGGGCAGGTCGACGACCAGACGGTGGTTGTGGTTCGCGTGAAGTGATGGCGCCAAGGGCGAGATTGCTCAGAATGACCCGACCGCGTTCCGTATGCGGAGGCGTGAAGGGAGTTGGCCGGGTCCGGACCACGGAATTCGGGGGATCGACGAGACCGGACGGCGCGGTTTGGAGTATCTTGTTGGGGACGGGCCGCGTCGGCGGTGGGGGTTGATTGCCGACAGGGGCTATGGGGAGAATGGCGCGATGAGAAGTCATGCATGCGTGTTGGCGGCGGTGTGCGGCCTGGTGGTCGGTGTGGGCGAAGGCGTCGCGATGGCGCAGCCAGCGGGCGGGTTCGTGGTGGGGCCGACCGAGCCGGCGGCGAGCCCGGATGGTCGGGTGCATTACACCGGGCACTGCGTGGCGCGGGTGAATGTGCGGAGCCTGCGCGACCTGCGGACGGTGATGTCGATCAGCGGGGACTGCTGGGCTGAACAGTCTGGAGTTGGGCCTCAGGACTGGCGGATCCCGCCGGGCGGCCTGGCGGTGCTGGATGCGGCGGGGATCGAGTACACGATCGCGATCCCGGACCTTGAGGCGCACCTTGAGGCGGCGCGGCAGCGCGTGACGGCGCACAACGCCTTGCTGGCGACCGGGCAGATCGACGATCCGTCGTGGTTCACGGACTTCAAGACCTACGACCAGTACACCGCGCAGATCGATGCGCTCGTGACGCAGCGGCCGGACATGGTGACCAAGTTCACGCTGGGCACGTCGCTGGAGGGGCGGACGATCCACGGGATGCGGCTCAATGGGCCGGGCGTGACGCCCGGGACGCGCCCGATGGTCGTGCTGAACTCGATGCAGCACGCGCGGGAGTGGCTGGCGGGCATGACGACGATGTGGGTGGCGGATTTCAGCGTGAACAACTACGGCGTCGACTCGGACGTGTCGTTCCTGCTGGACAACTTCGAGGTGGTGATCGTTCCGATCGTGAACGTGGACGGGTACGTGTACACATGGACGTCCAACCGCCTCTGGCGCAAGACACGGCGGAACAACGGGGACGGGTCATTCGGGGTTGATCCAAACCGGAACTGGGCGGCCAACTGGGGCGGGGTGGGCTCGAGCGGGACGACCTCGAGCGATACGTATCGCGGGCCGTTCGTGTTCAGCGAGCCCGAGACGACGGCGCTGTCGAACTTTGTGCTGGCCAATCCCCAGGTGTGTGTGGCCGTGGATACGCACACGTATGCGCAGAACATTCTGTCGGGCATCGGCTGGACGTACGACCGCCCCGACGATGAGGCGCTCCAGCGGGGGTCGATGCGGGCGATCAACGCCGGGATGCACTCGTCGAGCACCAAGACGTACTTGACCGGGCCGGGCTCGGCGGTGCTGTACTTCACCTCTGGTGGCGCGAAGGACTGGTACGGTGACACGGCCGGCGCTCTGGGGTGGACGATCGAGCTGAGGCCCGACGAGGGTTTCGAGGGCGGGTTCGAGCCCAGCCCGGCGGAGATCCTGCCCACGGGGCGTGAGTACTTCCGGGGCATCGCGTCGCTGGCGCGGTTCCTGAAGCCGCAGAGCCTGTCGTTCGAGTTCATCGCGGGCCTGCCCGATGCGCTGCAGGAGAACGCGACCACGAGCCTGATCGTTGACATCAACCGGGGCCTGTTCCCGATCGCGGGCTCGCCCAGCGGGACGCTGCACTATCGGATGGGGACGACCGGGGCGTTCACGTCGGTGGCGATGCCGGTGATCGAGCAGCGGGTCCACAACGCGCAGATTCCCGCGGGCGCGTGCGGGAGCGTGACGCAGTTCTACTTCACCGCCCAGTCGAGCAACGGGCAGACGTACAACTATCCGGCGGGCGGTGCGCTCGATCCGATGGAGCTGCCGGCGGCGCAGGTGACGGTGGTCCGCAACGACGACTTCTCGGCGGCGACCGCGGGCTGGACCACGACCGCGGCGGGCGACAATGCCACCACGGGCATCTGGACCCGCATCGATCCCAACAACACCGAGTCTCAGGACGCCAACGACTACTACCTCCCGGGCGGCAGCACCTCGGCGTACATCACGGGCCAGAACCCCGTGGCCAACGCGGGCAACGGTGACGTGGACGGCGGGCGCACGACGCTGACCAGCCCGACGATGGACCTGTCGGCCCACCCCGAGGCGCGGTTCCAGTACGCACGCTGGTTCTCGAACCACGGCGGCGAGGACTCGACCATCAACGACGTGTTCACCGTCGACATCACCAACAACAACGGGACGAACTGGGTGAACGTCGAGACGCTTGGCCCGCTGGGGAGCGAGACGGCCAACGGGTGGCTGCTCAAGCAGTTCCGCGTGGCCGACTTCGTGACGCCCACGGCCCAAGTCCGCGTGCGGTTCGTCGCGAGCGACGAGTTGCCGGGCGACATCGTCGAAGCGGGCATCGATGAGTTCCGGGTGTGGGCGTCGGCGACATGCACGCCGCCCCCGTGCCTTCCCGACCTGACGACCGGCGCGGTCCCCGGGCAGCCCGGCTACGGCGTGCCCAATGGCCTGCTCAACAACGACGACTTCTTCTACTACCTCACCCAGTTCTCCGCGGGCAACCTGGCGGTGGCGGACCTGACGACCGGCGCCATCCCCGGCTCCCCCGGCTACGGCGTGCCCAACGGGATCATCAACAACGACGACTTCTTCTACTACCTGAGCATCTTCGCCGCGGGGTGCTGATGCGGCGGGAGAGCGATGTACGACAGCAGGCGGCCCGAGCGGGCCGCCACTGTTTTTTGTTGCGTTCCACGGGGGCGGCGCGGTAGCCTATTGGAGGTGCGGGGTGTGCGCCCCGCCATGGATAGAACCTGCTAGGGAGATCGAGCATGCGGAAGTTGATGGCGTTGGTGTGCGTGGCGGGGCTGGCGACTGCGTCATCGGCGCAGTTCGTCAACGGGGACTTTGAGACGGGGGACTTCAGCGGATGGACGATCGCGTTCACGGTGCCCAACGGCAACGCGTTGGTGCAGGTGGTGGAGCAGTACGACATCGACGGCGCGGGGCCGCTGGGCACGAACTTCGCCGCGCGATTCAGCGTAGGGCGGCTGGTCTCGGCCGCTGGCGGGACCGAGGGGATCGAGATGACCCAGCCGATCAACCTGACCTCGGGGACGGCGTACACGTTCGACGTTGACGTGGCGGCGATCAACACGAACACCACGGGTTCCAACTCGCAGGGTGGAATCTTCGACATCATCATCAACGGGGTGAGCGTCGCCAACGTGGCGGTGGGCTCGCTCGGGGTCGCGGCCCCGCAGGGTCCCGAGTTCTACGGGCATCTGACCGGCACGTTCACCGCGCCGGCGACGGCGAGTTATGCGATCGGGATCAAGATCACGCGTCCGTTCACGGCGCCGAACAACCTCCGTCAGTCGGTGGACAACTTTGACATGTCGGGCGGCGGCGGGCCGACCTGCGAGCCCGATCTGACCACCGGCGCGATCCCGGGCCAGCCCGGCTACGGCATCCCCAATGGCGTGCTGAACAACGACGACTTCTTCTACTACCTGGCGCAGTTCGCCGCGGGCAACCTGGCGGTGGCGGACCTGACGACCAGCGCGATTCCCGGCTCGCCGGGGTACGGCGTGCCCAATGGCGTGCTCAACAACGACGACTTCTTCTTCTATCTGAGCCTGTTCGCGGCCGGCTGCTGATAGAGACGATCATCGAGCGAGGGAGACAGCGCGACAGGGAAGGCCATGAGGCCCTCCCTGTTTTTCTTGCGCTGGCGCGGAAAAGGGGGTTCATAAGGCGTGAGTTGTATGTCGCGATATCGTGACATGAATAAGGCCCGGGGGAATGACGTGGTCTGGCGGGCGCTGGCCGATGCGCGGCGGCGTGAGATTCTGGACCTGCTGGCCCAAGGGCCTCGGACGACGGGCCAAGTGTGCGAGGCGGTGGATGGGCTGTGCCGGACCGCGGTGATGAAGCACCTGGACGTGCTGGTGGCGGCGGGGCTGGTGGCGGTGCGCCGGCGGGGGCGGGTAGGGTGGAACGAGTTCGATCCCACGCCGATCCGGCGTGCGTGCGAGGGGTGGCTTGAACGGCACCGGCGGGCATGGGACCGGTCCCTGGCTCGGTTGAAGCAGATCGCGGAAGAGCCCGAATGACGCGGCGGCGTGGTCGCGCGTCGGCGGGCTGGTGGGCGCGGCCCGTGGGCCGCTCAAAGCGAAGGGGAACGTGCATGTCGAGCCATGCAGGCGAATCGTGGCAGGGCGTTCGTCCAGCGGTGGTGGCGCGGCTGGAGATGGTGGTGCCGATCAACGCGACCAAGGCCAGGGTGTGGAAGGCGGTGACGCAGGAGATGCAGAAGTGGTGGCTGCCGGACTTTCACATGGCGCACCCGCAGTCCAAGATGGTGGTGGAGATGACGGCAGGCGGGCGGGTGTATGAGGAGGGGCCGGACGGGTCGAACCTGCTGTGGTTCAAGGTGGCGGCGGTGCGGCCCGGGGAATCGGTACACTGGGAGGGGTCGATCATGGTGCCGTTCGGCGGGCCGGTGGTGGCGCAGGCGTGGCTGCGGCTGGAGGAGGAAGGGGGCAAGACGACGCTGCGGTTCACGCAGTGCTTCATCGGGATCGTGGATGACGCGATGGTGTCGTCGATGACGCAGGGGTGGACGATGCTGCTGGAACAGGGGTTGAGAGCGTTTGTCGAGGGCGAGCCGAAGGGGTGATGATTGGTTCGGGTCTTCGGCTTCAACGCGAAGTACGCGAAGTACGCGAAGT
>Ga0163144_10004120_pt1 | contig 32939 bp, 33 predicted proteins | sample OliLak19BULKMAT1_FD_123175 | JGI IMG/M metagenome (GOLD analysis project Ga0163144, IMG submission 123175) | Freshwater microbial mat bacterial communities from Lake Vanda, McMurdo Dry Valleys, Antarctica - Oligotrophic Lake LV.19.BULKMAT1 | ecosystem: Environmental > Aquatic > Freshwater >... | reverse complement strand
GTAAACGTCGGCGACGTTGCTGTTGCCGCCGGAGGAGTCCTCGAAGACGTGCTCCCAGATGTCCGTGCGGGAAACGAGTTCACCGGCGCGGAAGGCAAGGTATTCCAGCAAGCGGTATTCGAGTGCGGTGAGATCGATGGGATTGCCCGCGCGGGTGACGGTGCGTTTCACCGGATCGAGATCGAGGTCGGCGATGTGGAGGACGGGATCCTTCCTGCCGTACCTCCTGCGGAGCAGGGCGTGGATGCGGGCAAGCGCCTCCGACATTGCGAAGGGCTTGGTGAGGTAGTCGTCGGCACCGGCGTTGAGGGCTTCGAGCCTGTCCTCCAGGCCGTCGCGGGCGCTGATGACGAGGATGAAGGTGTTGGTGCCTTTTTTTCGGAGCTTCTTCAGGATTTCCATGCCATTGATTTCGGGGAGCATGAGATCGAGCAGGATGGCATCGTAGGGTTGCTCGGAGGCATACCAGAGGCCTTCGTCGCCGGTGCCGGTGGCGTCGACGACAAAGGAGGCCTCCTGGAGGAACTGGACGAGCGATCCTCTCAAGGGTGCGTGGTCTTCGATGACAAGGATGCGCATTGTGGTAAATCTCTAATCGTTAAATCCGGAATCCGAAAGGAAGAAGAGAGGGCGGAACACTATCAAGGAGAGGCGGATCTGAATCCGCCTGCACAGGGCAAGTCTTCAGAAGAAGGCGGATTCAGATCCGCCTCTTTTCGCGGGTAAATCCCCAGCACCCGCCGCCAGGTGAGGAAGACGATCCAGCAGAAGAGCGCGGTGACGAGGGTATCGACAAGATAGTGGGCGCCTCTGATCATCTGATAGATGCCCATTACGGAGCCGAGGGTGAAGCCGGTTGCGAGACCGATGATCCTGCCCCGGCGGGTGGTGGCGAGGCCGGCGAGGGCGAGCAGGGCGAAGCCGCCGCTGGCGTGGCCAGCGGGAAAGGCGCGGCCGCGTTTGACGGGATGGTCGTTCTCCGGGTAGGGCTCGATGACTTTCACGTAGGGGAAATCGCCTCCATAGCGGCGGATCTGTCCGGGTGTGAAGGTGTTGGTGGTGCGCTTCCCGTAGCCGACGAGGGCGGGGGCGGTGGCAAGGGTAAGGACAGCAACCCAGAGACCGCGCCGGGGGATGTCTTTCAGAAACGGGATCCACTTGTGGAAGAGGGCGGCGGCGAGGAGGAGGTATCCGATGTAGCGGACGAGGGTCTTGGCACCGCTATAGAAAACGAGGCGTGGGATAGGGGCATGGGAATCGACGAGCCAGCGGTGGGTGGCGAAGTTATAGAAATGATCCTGGAGCCAGAGATCGATGCCGGTGGTTTCGCAGACTCCGAAGACGAGCGCGAGGAGGGCGATGGCGGGAATGAGGGTGCGGTCCATAAATCGGGTTCAGCGGGCTGGTGAGAGGCGGCGGTGGTTGCGGATGTTGAAGAATAAGAGGATCAGGAGGATGGCGAAGAGGATGGCGGAGGAGGCGATCGTGCCGAACCCGAGGCCGCCTTTTTCGCCCCCCTTGGTGAGGAGGTCGCCAAGGGTGGCTCCGAAGGGGCGGGTGAGGACGAAGGCGAGCCAGAAGAGGAGGATGCGGTTGGCCGCTGTGAAGCGTTGGAGCAGGGCGATGGCGGCGATGGCGGTGCCGATGAGTGCCGCCCCGCCGGCGAAGCCGAGGCCGGAATCATCCGCAAGGTAGTCGCCGAGGGCGGTGCCGAGGGTATTCGAGACAAGGATGGCTGCCCAGTAGAAGGACTCGGTGCGGGTGCTGCGGATGTTCTCCACGGAGAGGGATTTTTCCGAAAGGAGCCAGGCGGCGAGGACGGCGATGAGCAGGCCGGTGAGGATGGCGGTGCCGGTGGCGTAGCCGAGGCCGAGGGTACGGTCCATGTAGTCGCTGATTGTGGTGCCTGCGGTGCTGGTGGTGAGTATGACGGTCCAGTAAACGGCCGGGAGGAACTTTTCCGAGCGGAGCTGGAGGGCGAGCGAGACGAGAAACGCTGAGATGAGGATTACGGAAGCGATGCCGTAGCCGGTGCCGAGGGTCATGGAGAGCAGGTCGCCTGCGGTCTCGCCGAGGGTGGTGGCGCAGATCTTCATGACCCAGAAGGCGAGGGTGACGGCGGCCACCTTGTTGGCGCGGGATGTCATCGGGGGTCAGTTGCGCTTGAGCTTCCCGGAGTTGAAGAGCCAGGAGGCGGACTGGTAGTAGGCGGTGGTATCGTGGAGGAAAGGGCTGATGCGTTCCTTTTCACGGGACATGGGAGTGATCTCGCCGGTGGGGAGGTAGAGCTCGTAGGAGGAGTGCTTGGAGTTCGGCTTGAGGATGGTCATGGTCTCCGGGGTGATCATGGCGATCTTCTGGTAGTTGCTGACGAACGCACGCTCCGGCAGGGATGCTGCTGTGGGTGCGAGCTGGTCGTGGCCGTATCCGAGGGTCTGGTGGCTCCAGCCCATAAGGCCGAAGACGGTGGGCATGACGTCGATCTGGCTGGCGAGACGTGTGACCTTCTGTTTGCCGACGAGAGCCGGGTTGTAGATCATGCCGGGGATGCGGTATTTGGTGACATCGATGTCCTCCTTTCCGGCGGAGCTGGCACAATGGTCGGCGACGATGACGAATATGGTGTTGGCGAACCACGGTTTCTTGGATGCCTTTTCAATGAGGTCGCCGATGGAAAAGTCGGCGTATTTTATGGCGGCGGTGCGGTCGTGGGAGGGGAGATCGATGCGCCCGGCAGGGAAATCGTAGGGGCGGTGGTTGGAGGTGGTCATGCAGAAGAAGTGGAAGGGCTTTCCGGCTGCGTGGTTTTTGTCGGCCTCGGAGATGGTTTTGTTGAAAAGGTCTTCGTCGCAGGCTCCCCAGGAGGTCTTGAAAGTGGTGTCCTTTTTCTCCCATGCATTGGCATCCATGATGCGGCAGCCAGCGGTGGAGAAATAGCGGTTCATGAAATCGAAGCGCCCATCGCCGCCGTAGAAAAACCCGCAATCGTAGCCGCGGTCGAGGAACGGGCCAAAGGTGGTCTTGAGGTTGGTGCCCTCCGGGCGGTAGATGATGGCTTGGCCGGGGGTGGGGGGGAGATTGAGCGTGAGCGCCTCCATGCCGCGCACGGTGCGGGTGCCGGTGGCATAGAGATTCTCGAAAAAGATGGATTCCCCCGCGAGGCGGTCGAGCACGGGCGTGGGTCTCCTGTCCTCCTCGTTTCCGACGTATCCCATGTAACTTCCGCTCAGGCTTTCCATGCAGACCAGGATGACGTTCCACTGCTTCTCCGCGCCGGTGTTGGCTGTGATGGTGCGGGTGAGATCCGTGGGGGAGGGGCTGGCTGCGGTTTCGTTTTCAGTGACGAGGAGGCCTTTCGCGGTGGAGAGGGCTTCCTTTTCCGGAAGTGTGATGTACCAGCGGGAGTAATCGAGCTCCATCTGGCGGAATGCGGCGAAGAAGGCCCAGCAGCCGTTCTTGGCGATCTCGGTGTTGTATTGGTTGGTGAAGGCGGGGATTGCGGATTGGCTGAGGAGGCGGTTGGTGAGGAAAGGTACGATAAGGAGGACGGCGAGGCCGATGGCGCGGTGACGCAGGGTGGTGGGCGCACCTTTTTTCAGAAAACCGAAAAGGCCGGCGCGCTTCATGCCCCAGACAATGAGGGCGGCGAGCAGGACGATGGCGGGGATGATGACGCCCATGGGGTAGGATTCCGAGATATTCCCCCAGACCTCCTGGGTCCAGATGAGGTAATCGACCGCGATGAAATTGAAGCGCGCGCTGAACTCGTCCCAGAAGAACCATTCGGCGGTGGTGATGAAAACAAGGATGCCGCTGTAGAGGACGGTCAAGGCGGCGAGAACCCATTGCGCCCAGGCTTTCGCTAACAGTTTTTCCGGCAGCAGTATGCCGAGCAGCAGCCATGGCGCGGCGGCGAAGATGCCCGCCGCGAAATCATAGAGGAACCCAATGGCGAATGCACCGAAAAGGGCGGGGCCGAAGCCGAGTTCCGCGTGGGCTGTGATGATCAGCGCGATGCGGGCGATGAGCGAGAAGGCGAAGAACAGGCCGAACGAAAGGATCGCGAAACGGGCGGGGATGGACGTGATGAATTTTCTCATGGGAAGTGGTGCTTGGTATCAGCCGCCGATTCGGTTCGCCCGTGTGAGGCTTGAGTCCCTTTTGATAAAGACCCGGTATTGGACGATCACCACGGCGGCGACCACCGCCCCCACGACGAAGACGAATCGAACGGTGTAGGAACGGAAGAGGCGCTGTGTCATGACGGTGCTGATGCGCAAAGGCATAGCCGCCGTTTCGTGAGAGAACCGTGAGTGCGACGATTTTTCTGCGATTTATTCCGCTACGCCGCGCGGGCGGTCGTTTGCCGCGGCCTATTTCCCTCCGAACAGCCCGGATAGCCCTCCGAGAAGTCCGCTCAGGGGGCCGAGATCCGGCATATTGCCAGCCAACAGATCGTCGATGGCTCCGTGAAATTGGGACGGTGCCTTGGACTTTGCAAAATCCGCAACCGTGGCGATGGCCTTGGTTGCCATTTCCTCGTCCATGCCGAGGGCAGTGAGCTTTGCCTTGAGTTCGTTGATCATATTGGGAAAGGGAAGATACCGGGGACAGGACTCGAACCTGCACAGATTACTCCACCTGATCCTAAGTCAGGCGCGTCTACCAATTCCGCCACCCCGGCGTCGGGGGGAAGTTGGACGCTTTTTCCCGGCACGGCAAGAGCGCAGATCATCGGATCCGGGGGCGAAATTTGGGGAGACAATTGGCGATGGTCGGGGCATTCTACCGATGAGGACATGGGCAACCTATCGAAAGCATGGAAACAATGGCTGGCCGAGAACGGCCCGCGGCTGCTTCTTTTTGCACGGGGCTGGGGGAAGACCCGGGAGGATGCGGAGGATCTTGTGCAGGAGGCGGTGTTGAAAATGTGGCACTACCAGCAGGAGGAGAACCGTGGAGGAGGGCCGCCGGACCTGCCGTTGGTGTTCTCGACGATCCGCTTCGGCGGGCTGATGCTGCACCGCTCCGAGAAACGCCGGAGGAAGCGCGAGGAATCCATTGTTTATCTGAACGATTTCGAGGACGTGTGGCTGGATCCGGTGATGGAGGGGGACGAGGAGGCGCTGATGCTCCGCGAGGCGGTGCAGGGGCTGAGCGGCAAGTTGCGGGAAGTGGTGGTCATGAAGGTGTGGGGCGGACTCACCTTCGCTCAGATTTCCGAGACGCTTGCGATCTCACCGAACACGGCGGCTTCCCGGTATCGGTATGCGCTGGAGCAACTGGCGGTGGAGATGAAAAAGGTAAAGGAGGATCGACGTGCACAAGCTTGATCCATTTACGGAAATCGAGGATGCCCTGAGGCGGCTGATGCCCGTCGGCCTGAGCGGGGGTGTGGAATCGGAAATCGCGTCGCAGATCGAAGAACTCTGCGGCGATGCAGAAGTGGCCAAGCCTACGCTTGCTGGATTTCCGAAGTGGATCGCCGCAAGCGGGATCGCCGCCGCAGTGGTGCTTGGCTTCGCATTTTACCTCAGCCCTGAAAAGGCCGGCGTTGGGCTTGCCGCCGATGCTGTGCCGGGTGTTGTCCTGCTCAACGAGGCGGATCGGGTGGAGCGTGTTAGCGACGAGGGTCTGTTCGTGGATGCCGGTGGCTCGGCCGTCCGCAAGGTCCGGGTGCGCGTCGTCGGAGAAAGCAGGGTTCGTGACGAGGAGACTGGGATCGTGGTGACCCTCGCCGAGTCCCGCGAGGAAATGTATCTCGTTCCCGTGAACTCTTTCTGAAATGCGGATCACCTTACATCTGTTGGCTTTCGCTTTCCTGGCGGGAGGCTCCGGCTTCTCCCAGGAGGAAAAGCCCGCCATCCCCCCGCAGGCCGTGGGCGGGGAGGCATGGCTCGGACTCCGGGTTTCCAAACCGGATGACACGACGACGACACAGCTCCCGGCGCTGCCTCCGGGGATAGGCTTTGTCGTCAGCAAACTCGATGAGGGCGGCCCTGCGGCGAAGGCCGGCGTCCGCAAGCTCGATCTGCTTTGGAAAATGGGTGAGCAGATGCTTGTCAACGAGGGCCAGCTCGCCACCCTGCTGCGGCTTTCGAGGCCGGGCGAGGAAGTGGTGGTCTCTGTTTTCCGGGAAGGCAAGTCCCTGGATATCAAGGTGACGCTGGGGGAGGCGAAGGGCGACGACGGCGTGGCGATGCGGCGTATGTTCTCGGACTCGGTGATGCGCGGCAATGACGGGGCGCTGAGGATCGTGGATGTCGAGGGAAGGACGGCGGCGGTATCCAATGAGACGGGCAGCGCCCAGGTCACACGGGTGACCGGGGGCGATTCCGTCCGCATTTTCGATACCGAAGGGAAAGTTGTTTTCGAGGCGCTTGTCCGGGGTCGTCCGGAACTTTCCTCAGTGCCGGATGGATGGCGGCTTCAGGTCTGCGCGATGAGGCGCGGCCTCGATCATGCGCTCACCTCACAGCCGGCTCCGATCCGTCAGCCGAGGCCGCGCATCGTCCCGCCTCACCCGAAGGAATAGGGTCTAACTGATTTTCGATTTCCAGTCGTAGCGGCGCTGCCGGAGGGAGAGGTGGAGGATTTCGAAAAGCAGGCGCGATGACCTCCCCGGGATCCGCGGTATGTGCGACCTTGGCGGGCCGACGGCGGAAGTCATCCAACAGTTTCCAGTTGGAAGCAGCGGCTCGGTCCGGTGATAATCCCGTCACATTCGGTCACTGCGATCCGGCAGCACCAAGCATGCCGAACACTTCTGCCCTGGAGGCTATTTTCCTATGCAGAAAGTGGAGAAAATGACGCCAAGGAGGTCTTCGGTATCCACTTTTCCTGGGATTTCCCCGAGGGCGTCGAGGGCTTCGCGGAGGTCGATGGCGGCGAGCTCCGGATCTGAGTTTTCCTCGGTGAGCAGGTCTAGGGCGGCACGAAGATTCGTATCGGCAAGAGCGAGCGATGCCTGGTGGCGGGCGTTGATGGCAATGGCGTGCTCGCCGAAATCCGCCTCGGTGAAATGCAGTGCGGTGCGGATTTTTTCCGTGAGCATGCCGAATCCATCACCGGCCATGCAGGAAATCCGGGTGGCTTCAACGCCTTTCCACGATGGGTGTTCGCCGAGATCGGACTTGTTGAGGACGAGGAGGTGGGTGGCGTGGTGGGAGGGATAGACGGCGCGCTGCGGACGAATCTGCGATGCATCTGCAATTTCCAAAAGCAGATCCGCATCCTCGATCTGGCGGACGGTGCGTTGGATGCCCTGGCTTTCGATGATGTCTTCGGACTCGCGGACGCCCGCCGTATCGACGAGGCGGAGCGGAATGCCGCCGAGGTTGATGACCTCCTCGATGGTGTCCCGGGTGGTGCCGGGGATGTCTGAAACGATCGCGCGGTCGAAGCCCAGCAGGCGGTTGAGCAGGGAGGACTTGCCGACGTTCGGCTCGCCGAAAATGACGGTGCGGACGCCTTCGCGAAGGACTCGGCCCTGGTCCGCGGTGGCGAGGAGGGAAGCGATGGTTCCGAGGATGCCATCGATGCGGCTGCGGAGCTGGGTGGTTGTCTGGGGGTCGATGTCCTCATCGGGGAAGTCGATCCATGCCTCAAGGTGGGCGAGGATTTCGAGGAGTTCGTCGCGGGCAGCGGTGGTGCGTTTTCCGAGGGTGCCTTCGAGTTGGGAATGCGCGGCGCGGAGGGCGAGGCGGGTTTGGGCGGAGATGAGATCCATGATGCCCTCCGCCTGGGTGAGATCGAGCTTACCATTGAGGAAAGCCCGTTGCGAGAACTCGCCGGGGGATGCGTGGACGGCGCCGCATTCGAGGAAGCGGGAGAGGATTTCACGCGTGACGAGGATGCCGCCGTGCCCGGCAAACTCCACGGTGTCCTCCCCGGTGAAGGATTTCGGTGCGAGAAATACGGTGAGCAGCCCGTCGTCGATGACGGCTCCGTTTTTGTCGCGGATCTTGCAGCGCCGGGCGAGGCGGGGCATGGAGGTGGAGGCGATCCCGCCGCAGGCAAGGTCTGCGATTTCCACAGCGCCCGGGCCGGAAATCCTCACCAATGAAATTGCGCCGACGCCCGGAGGTGTGGCGATGGCGGCGATAGTGGGGCTATGGGCCGGAGCCATGCGGATGGGGTGGGGCGGCTACTCGGCGGCGGCCGTTGCAGATTGTTCCTTGCCGCCGAGACCAAGGAATTCCCAGCAGATGAAGCGTTTGATCTCAAGGACCGGACTATCCGAACGGCCTGTCCATTCCAGCTCGATTGTCGCCGTCCGGGTGATCGGCGTGCCCTGTTTCGTGCCGCGCCAGTTGATGACGGAGAGGGCTTTACCGATTTCCGAATCGAGCCTGACATTGACGCGAACCGAATCCTCGAGGTTGGCGGGATCCACGATGCGGTAGGCCCGGGAGCCTGCAACGCCCTGGCCCTTATCGGGCACGTCCTCGACGATAAGCACGCGGAATGTTTCAGGATGGCCGACATCGGGAAGTTCCACGAAATTCTGGAAGGTGCGGAATTTTGTCTGGGCGAAAACCTCCCAATCGAGCTTGAGGCCTGCGTTGGTCCGCTTGAAGAAGGCGTGAACGCGCACGGGATCCATCGAGAAATTCCCGACACGGGCGACGGTGCTGAGGAGTATGCCCGCCTCCTCGAGGCCATATTGCACCTCAAGCGGGGCGAGCGGGCGGAAGAACTCCCTGAGGGCGAATTGCGGCGGCTGGTCGTAGGTGAGCATGAAAATGCCGCGCCTCCTGTCCTCCTCGGAAAGCTCCTGGATGGAAAACGAATCCGCCGGGGTGTCCTCGTCCTGGATGATAACGCCGCCGTAGAAGAACTCCATTTTTTCGTTCAGTTCCTCGGGGTAATTTATATAGGGCAGCTTATCCCCGACGCTTTTTCCAGCGATGAATTTGCCGAGGACATCGTAAGCGTCCGCCTGCCAGCCGATGCGAATGTAGTTCGCCTCGCGGATCTCCGTGTCCTCGGGGCTGCTGGAGACATTCGGCGGGTCGATGTTTTTCCCCATCTGGTTTGAGATGTAATAAACGGCACCGCCACCCGCGAGGATGAGTGCGAAAAGCCCGAGCATCGCCGGGATGATCCCGCTGGAGTTTTTTTTGCGGGCTTGCGGAGCGGCTTTCGGCTTCTGCGGGGCGACGGGTTGCTCTGCGGCATCGCGGCGCGGCGGGATCACCGCCTGCTCTGGCTGCTGGGAAACGGCTCCGGCAGTTTGTTCGGTTTGCTGGGCGGCATAGGCTGGTTCATGGGGGGGCAGTGGGGCGGGCGCAGGAGCTTGCTGCACCAGTGCTTCTTCGCCGGGAGGGGGTGGGGATGTGATTGTGCCCTGGCAATGCGGACAAGGGCCCGTGGTGGAGGGCAGGGAATAGGGAATGACGATGCGGCCGTTGCAATGCTGGCAATGGAAATCGCGTTCCTGTGGGGTTTGGGAGAAATTTGACATATGTGGAAATTCCGCAGTGCGCATAGTTTAGTTTCCTGAAATGACGATGTCAATGCAGGCGGCAGTCAGGTTCCAGTGCCAGGACGTGACAGAAAGTGGCGGACAGAAGATATAATTCCCCGATCCCTATGGGGAAGGTGCGGGGATTTCCCGCACACCCTGCCAGTTTAGGTTTGTCAGCGCTGCGCCGATATATTATACGAGCAACCGTTGAAAGGAAGATTGATTCATGTCATTGAGGGGGGAATCTCCGAACTCGCCGAGATCAGTTCCATTGGCCGCAGCCGGAACTCTTTGGTTCCGGTGAACGATCCCCGTGCATCCCGGCGGCACGCCATGATACGCTTCCAGGATCAGGGATTCTGGTTTTTTGATCTCGGGAGCCGGAACGGCAGCTATCTCAATGGCAAGCGCGTCACCACCGCACAACTTCTCAATGACGGCGACCTGATCGTGATCGGAATCTGCGAGTTGCGCTTCGAGGGCAGCCGGCCGGGTGAGTCCGACGCGCGCGAGAGCTTTTCAGGGCAGACGATGGTCGGCCTACAGACCAGGGAAGCCATCATCTTCGTCTGCGACATACTGGGTTTCACCACGCTTTCGGAACGGCTCAATCCCGATCTTCTCGCTCCGATCATTGGTTCCTGGTATTCGAAAATTGGGCTCATGCTTGATGATTACGGAGCCAGCCTCGACAAGTTCATCGGCGATTGCGCCCTCGCCTATTGGCTGGATACCTCCCCCGGATCGCGTGAGGACGCTCTCCGTGCCCTCCGCGCAGCGGAGCGGATCGCCGCCGAAGTCCAGAAAGAGCACTTCCAATCGCTTGCCTGCGCGGGTCTCAGCTTTCGAACCGGAGCTGCGGTTCATCTGGGGCCTGTGGTTTATGGAGCCATCAGCGAGGGTGCTTCCACCCTCCTTGGGGACGCCGTGAATATCTCGTTCAGACTGGAGGCGCTGACGCGCGAGCTTGATAAGTCATCCCTTGCCAGCGGGGATTTCTTCACCGGCTGGGAAGCTGGGAAAAAATGGTGCTCGCCTTGCGGTTCGCGCTCTCTCAGGGGGCGGGCTGGTCCCGTGGAGGTTTACTCGGTTGAGGGGGCTCCCGCTTGAAGGGGCGTTCTTCCGCTTGCTCTTCCGCCTTGCGCCCCCATCCGCAGGCGACTAGCCTCCGCGCCCCGCAACAGCCATATGAAACCTGTCCATATCTACGACACCACCCTGCGCGACGGCACCCAAGGGGAGGGATTCCAGCTTTCCGGCCTCGACAAGCTCAGGATCGCGAAACGCCTCGACGAGTTCGGCGTGGATTACATCGAAGGCGGCTGGCCGGGTTCGAACCCGAAGGATGTGGAGTTTTTCCGTGAGGCGAAATCCCTAGGACTGAAACATGCGAAGCTTGCGGCGTTCGGATCGACCCGGCGTGCGAACGTGAAGGTGGAGGACGATCCCCAAGTGAAGCTGCTCATTGATGCGGAGACGCCTGTCGTCACAATTTTCGGGAAAAGCTGGGAGTTGCAGGTCACCGAGATCCTGCGCACCACGGTCGAGGAAAACCAGGCGATGATCCGGGACACCGTTTCGCATCTGGTGGTGAACGGTCGTGAGGTGATCTATGATGCGGAGCATTTTTTCGATGGCTACAAGGACGGTGCGGAACATGCGCTAGCCACGCTGAAGGCTGCCGCCGATGGCGGCGCGGCCTGCCTTGTGCTCTGTGATACGAACGGCGGTACGCTTCCCAGTGATATCGCCGAAATCTGCAAAGCGGTCCACAAACACCTTCCGGATACCCCGATCGGCATCCACACCCACAACGATTGCGAGCTTGGCGTCGCCAATGCCATCGCCGCCGTGCAGGCCGGTGCGACACATGTCCAGGGGACGGTCAACGGTTACGGCGAGCGCACTGGAAACTGCAACCTCATCTCCGTCATCCCCATCCTGCAGTTGAAAATGGGTCTGGAGGTCGTGCCGCGCCTTGAGGATCTGCGGGAGCTTTCCTATTTCGTGGACGATGTTTCCAACAACCCCCACTTCGCAAGGGCAGCCTTCATCGGACGCACCGCCTTCGCGCACAAAGGTGGGATGCACGTCAACGCAGTTCAGAAACTCGCCCGCAGCTATGAACACATCGTTCCCTCAAGCGTTGGCAACGAGCAGACGATCCTGGTCTCCGAACTCAGCGGACAGTCGAATATCCTCCTAAAGGCGGAGCAGATGGGCATGCCCATCGAAAAGGGTGCTCCGGAAGCTACGGCGATCCTTGCGAAGATCAAGGGTCTGGAGCACGAGGGCTATTCCTTCGAGGCGGCGGGCGGCTCGCTGGAGCTGCTGATCCGGAGAGAGCTTGGGAAATATAAAAAGCCCTTCGAGGCGAACGAATATCACACCAGTTTCCGGCAATACCGCGACGGCCACAAGCCAGTCTGCGAGGCCACGGTCAAGCTAAGCGTCAACGGCGAAAGCGAACTCACGGTCGCGGAAGGCCACGGGGTGGTGAACGCCCTCGACATCGCCCTGCGCAAAGCGCTCATGCCGTTCTATCCGGACATAGCGGAAGTCGCCCTGGTCGATTACAAAGTGCGCATACTCGAAGGGCATGAAGCCACCGCCTCGAAGACCCGCGTGCTCATCGTTTCCGCCCACGGCGGGGAAACGTGGGGCACCGTCGGTGTCTCCGAAAACATCATCGAGGCGAGCTGGATCGCGCTGGTGGATGGAATCGATCTGTTCTTGCAGCGGAGGGCTTGATCACCGTTTCTCCCGCACGCGCTCGACGGGATCGTCGCGCCAGAGGAAAAGCGCCTTGATCACGTCCCTGAAGTCGTTGCGGAGTTCGTGGTGTTCGCGTTGGATCTGGATGCTCTCCTTATCGACATCGCTGCAGGCCACTTGCCTGGAGTTCCGCGCCGCTGGGTCGTAATTGGGCAGTGGGAGCTGAGATTCTAGATTTGCGAGCAGATCGATGACGTCTGCATGGAGACGCTCCACGTGGCCGCATAGCTGGGAGGCTTCCTGCGAGAGGTGATCGGCATCCGGTGCAAGGATGGTGCCTGCGGCTTTCAGTTTGAGTCCTGCCGCAAGTTCGCGCACCCTGGTGCTTAGATCGATCCAGGAATGGTCTAGATCCCTGTCGATTTCCCTGAAACTTTCCTTAAGGTTGTTGCTCATGGTTTGGGAGTATGCCTCGGTTTCGCGGCAAAAGCAAACAAGCGGTTTCCATGAAGCAGCCCGCTTGCCTGATTGGCGGATTTCCCTACAATGCGGCCATGTTCATGAAGCGCCATGGCCCGCCGGGGGCTTCACCCGCCACGCTGTCACCCCATCTGGTCGATGGCAAAATCCGCAAGCCTGCGATCCAGGTCATTGAATATGACAAGGATAGCATTGAGGAGCGTGATGTTACCGATATCGCCGAACTGGCAGGCCATCTCGACAACCGCAAGGTCACCTGGATCAACATCGACGGCCTTGGAGACGTCGAGGCGCTCACCCTGCTCGGGGAAAAGTTCAATATCCATCCGCTGGCCCTGGAGGATGTCCTGAACACCGGCCAGCGCCCCAAGGTTGAAAACTCCGCAGACTACGTGTTCATTGTCGCGCAGATGGTCTATCAGGACAAACGCCGGACCATCTGCGGTGAGCAGGTGAGCTTTTTTCTCGGGAAAAATTTCCTGATCACCGTCCAGGAGGAGGGCGATTACGATGTCTTTGAGCCAGTGCGCGAGCGTGTTCGCGCCGGCCGCGGCACCATCCGCAAGGCCAAGGCCGATTATCTTGCCTACGCCCTGCTCGATTCCATCATCGACCATTATTACCCGGTGCTTGAAGCAATCGGCAACGTCATCGAAGACCTTGAGGACGACCTGTTGGACAAGCCGTCCCGCGAGATGATCCACACGCTGCACGAACACAAGCGCAGCCTCTCGCAGATACGCCGCTTCGTCTGGCCGCTGCGGGATGTGGTGAACGCGCTGCTGCACGACCCGTCCGGCCTGATCGCATCCAACACCAAGATTTACCTCCGGGACTGCTACGACCACACCGTCCAACTGATGGATCTGGTCGAGAGCTACCGGGAACTAACCTCCGGCCTCATGGAACTCTATCACTCCAGCGTCGGGCTGCGCACCAACGAGGTCATGCGCGTGCTGACCGTGATCACCTCCATCTTCATCCCTTTGACTTTCATCGTCGGCGTTTACGGCATGAATTTCGCCCCTGCGGATACTTCCGGGAGAGCGCTGCCGCTGAACATGCCGGAGCTTTACCAACCACACGGCTACATCTGGCTCATGGCCTTCATGGCAGCCACCGCCATCGTCCAACTGATCATCTTCAAGAAAATGAAATGGCTCTGACGGGTGTGCATGGCGTCCCTACGGGACTATCCTCTGCCAGATCTCGTTGCGGCGCATCAGCTCAGGGGTCCATGGAGGATCGTAGAATGCAAAGAACGTGGCACCCTCGGGCTTCAGCTTGTTCCCGGTGATGAGCGCCGCGAGGGTTTCGGCTGCCTTGTTGCGGCTTTCCTCCTTGCTCCAACCCTTGAAGCGGAGGACGGCGAATGTGCCTCCTGCGATCTCGGTAACCGCGAGTCCCTCTCCCTCTGGTGCCGGTGCCCCTTTTTCAGCCACCTTTGCGGGCAGCATGAAACTCATTTTCCCGGCGGCGGCGTCCTTTTTCCCTTCGTCCATGAAAACCGGGGAGGTCATCGCGATCTTCTGCTTTCCGGCATTCTCCCCGCTGATGTATTTGAAAAGTTTCCGGAAAGACGCGTCGCGCTTCGCCATGTCGTCCATCGGTGCGGATACGACCTGGATGGATGGGTATTTGCGGACTTCGAAATTCCCTTCCCTGCTGACGGTTTCGTAATCCGGTTTCTCTATTGCGCAGGAACTGAGCACACCGCCAACCAAAATGAATAAAGCCTTCATGATGATAAGGCTCGATCCGGAAACCGGGATTTCAAACGAATTATTCGCCGGTGCCGTTGCGGATGATCTCCAGGAAAGACTGGGGATCGAGCGCCGCGCCGCCAATGAGGGCACCATCGATATCGGGGCAGGCCATAAGCTCGGCTGCGTTACCACCCTTGACCGATCCGCCGTATTGGATGCGGATTTTCGACGCAGGCTCAGAGCCGTAGAGATCCGCGATAAGCGAGCGGACGAAAGCATGGGCTTCCTGCGCCTGTTCCGAAGTGGCTGTGACGCCCGTGCCTATGGCCCACACGGGCTCGTAGGCGATGACGATATCGGAAAGGTCTTTTTCGGAAACGTCCTTGAGTCCGTCGGTGACTTGGGTGCGGAGGACTGTTTCGAGCTTGCCGACTTCGCGTTCCGCAAGGGTCTCCCCGATGCAGAAGATGGGCTTGAGGTTCGCCTCGCGTGCTTTCCTGATCTTCGCGTTGATGGTGGCATCCGTTTCTCCGAAAATCGCGCGGCGCTCGCTGTGGCCTAGGATGACGTAGTGGACGAAGAATTCGCGCAGCATCAGTACGCTGACCTCGCCGGTGTAGGCTCCGGAATCGTATTCCGAGCAATTCTGCGCGGCGATCTGGATCGCGTGGGCGTTTTTCCCGGGGTTCGAGTTGTGCAGAAGATCGGCGAGCTTTGGCAGGCAGACGAAAGGCGGCGCGATGACGATATCGGCGGGAAGGTTCATCCCTTGGGTTTTGGAGAGGAATGACTTGATGAAATCCTCCGTCTCGGAGGCTCCCTTGTTCATTTTCCAGTTGGCGGCGAAGATCGGCTTGCGGGACATGGGCTATGAGATTTGAGATTTGAGATTTGAGATTTGAGATTTGAGATTTGAGATTTGATTACACTTCGCTGAGGGCGGCGACTCCGGGGAGGGTTTTACCTTCGAGGAGCTCCAGCGAAGCGCCTCCGCCGGTGGAAATGAAGGTCATTTTGTCGTCGAGGCCGAATTTGTTCACCGCGGTGACGGAATCCCCGCCGCCGACGATGGTGACGGCATCGGATTTCGCCATGGCCTCGGCGATCGCCTTGGTGCCGTGGGCGAAGTTCTCGATTTCAAAAACTCCGACCGGGCCGTTCCAGATGATGGTCTTCGCCTTGGCGATCTCCGCCTCGAATTCCTTGATCGCGACATCGCCGATGTCGATGCCTTCCCAGCCGGCTTCAACCCCGCCGCCCTGGCCGTAGATGCCGGTGACCTGTGTGGCTGCGCCGTCCTTGAACTCCTGGGTGATGCGGGTGTCGGCGGGAAGGAGGAATTCCACGCCCTTTGCCTTGGCCTTTTCGAGGATGCTGAGGGCGAGGTCGAGCTTGTCGGACTCCACGCGGGAGTCGCCGGTTTCGTAGCCCTGGGCCTTGCGGAAGGTATTCGCCATCGCACCGCCGATGAGGAAGGCGTCGGCCTTTTCCATCAAGGCGGTGATGACCTGGATCTTGTCGGAAACCTTGGAGCCGCCCATGATCACGAGGAAGGGGCGCTCGGGGTTCTGGAGTTTCACCTCAAGGTATTCCAGCTCGCTTTCGATCAGGAAGCCCATCGCGGAGACGGGGATGAATTTTGTCACGCCTTCCGTAGATGCATGGGCGCGGTGAGCGGTGCCGAAGGCGTCGTTGACGAAGATCTCGGCGTTGGCGGCGAGTTTCTCCGCGAATTCCGCGTCGTTCGCTTCCTCCTCCGCGTGGTAGCGGGTGTTCTGCAAAACGAGCACCTGGCCGGGCTGGAGTTTTGCCCTCATCTCCGCAGCTTCCGGGCCGATGCAGTCTGGGGCGAGATCGATATTCAGGCCGAGGATTTCGGAAAGGCGCTTCGCGGTCGGTGCGAGTGAGTATTTCGGATCCGCCTTGCCGTCCGGGCGTCCCATGTGGGAGCAGAGGACAAGCTTTGCGCCACCAGCGAGCAGATGCTTGATCGAGGGGACGGCCGCCTGGATGCGGGTGTCGTCGGTGATTTCCCCGTCCTTGAGCGGCACGTTGAAATCGACGCGCATGAGGACTTCCTTGGAAGAAACATCGAGGTTGCGGATGGAAAGCTTAGGCATGGGCGGGGTGATGCACTAGGAGCGCCGGGGTGTCAAGGTTTGGGGGAGAAGGGGGGAAGTGAACCCGGGTGGCGGGACGCCTCTTTCACGGCCTGCCGCGAGACGCGGCAGCTACGTTGCGGGGACGTCGATCCAGCAGCCCTGTTCGTGGGATTTGATGGAAAGCTCGGCGAGCTGGACGCCTTTCGCGCCTTCGCGCAGTGTCCATTTGAAGGGCGCATCGGCGGCGACGTGCTTGAGGAACATTTCCCACTGGATCTTGAAGGCGTTGTCGAAATTGAGCTGGTCGGGGACTTCGGTCCAGTTCGCGTAGTAGTCGATGGGGGAGTCGATGTCCGGGTTCCAGATCGGGCGGGGTGTGACGGATTGGTGCTGCACCCAGCATTTCCGCAGGCCGACGATGGCGGAGCCTTCGGTGCCATCGACCTGCATGGTGAGCAGGTCGTCGCGGCGGACGCGGACGTTCCATGAGGAGTTGAACTGGCAGGTGACGCCGGTATCGGTCTCAAAAATGGCGTAGGCGGAATCGTCGGCGGTGCAGTCGTAGGGTTTGCCGTCTTCATCGAAACGCTCGGGGATGTGGGTGGCGGCTTTGCAGAAGACGCGGGTGACCTTTCCGAAAAGGTTGTCGATGACGTAGCGCCAGTGGCAGTGCATATCGACGATCATGCCGCCGCCGTCCTCAGCGCGGTAGTTCCATGAGGGACGCTGGATCGGCTGGCCTTCGTGCTCGCCGGTGAAGACCCAGTAGCCGAACTCGCCGCGCACGGAGAGGATTTTTCCGAAGAAGCCCTGTTCCTTGAGAAGCTGGTATTTGCGGATGCCGGGGAGCCAGAGCTTGTCCTGGACTGTGCCGTTTTTCACGCCCGCCTTCTCGGCGACTTCGGCAATGCGGAGGGCTTCCGAGTAGAGGACGGCGGTGGGTTTCTCGCAGTAGATGTGCTTCCCGGCGGCTATGGCGCGCTCAAGGAAAGGGATGCGGTGGGGGGTGCCGGAGGCGTCGAAAAAGATCTCGTTGTAGGGATCGGCGAGGGCGGCATCGAGATCGGTGGTGAAACGCTCGACGCCGTATTTCTTGGCGATGTCGGAGAGCTTGTTTTCGTTGCGCCCGGTGAGGATGGGATCCGGGATGAGGCGCGAGCCGTCGGGGAGGAGGACGCCTCCCTGGTCGCGGATGGCGAGGATGGAGCGGACGAGGTGCTGGTTGGTGCCCATGCGCCCGGTGACGCCGTTGAGGATGATGCCGATTTTTTTCATAAAACTGTAAACTTTAAATTTGAAACCCTAAGGAAGAGCTTTTAACCGCGAATGAACTAATTTTCGCGAATCCGTTGCAGCTATTTTGATTGTTTTTTATTCGCGTCCATTCGCGGTTAGAGATCTTTGGTGGAGGTGAGGATTTTCTGGAGGAACTCATGCTGGTTCATGGACCAGTATTTGCGGGAGAAGATTTCGACATCTGTTAGGCCGGTGAAGCCCGCGTTGCGGATCATGGCGAGGATGCGGGGGGTGGCGTTGACGCCTTCGCCGGGGAGGCCACGGTCGAGGAGGGGGTGCTCGAAGTCGGGCTTGAACTCGCAGATGTGGAAGGCGAAGAGATGGCCGTTTTCCGCGCAGGATTTGATCTCCGCCTCCAGGTTTGTTTCCCACCAGACGTGGAAGGTATCGACGGCGATGCCAACCAGCGGGTGGCTGATTTTTCGGGCGAGGATATTTGCATCGCGCAGGGAGGCGACGGCGGAGCGGTCGCCGGCATACATCGGGTGGAGCGGCTCGATGGCGAGCCTGATGTTCGCGGCCTCGGCGGCGGGGATGATGGCGAGTATGCCTTCCTCGATCTGGGCGAGGTTTTCCTCGGGGGACTGGCCGGGGGTGGCTCCGCAGACGAGGACGATCATGGGGAGGCCGAGGGCTTCGGCTTCGCGAATGGCGGAAAGGTTTTCCTCAATGGCTGCATTACGATCCGGGGCTGTTTTTCCGGTGAAAAATCCGCCGCGGACAAGGGAGACGGGGGTGAGGCCGCTGTCGGTTAGATGGTCCCGGACTGTCTTGAGATCCTCTCCGGCAACGGTTTCACGCCAGACGGAGATTCCGCCGATTCCGGCGCGGGCATAGTTCTCGATGCACTCGCGGATGGACCACGGTTGGTTCGTGAAGGTGTGGATGGCGAGCTGGGAAGGGGACATTGGGTGTATTTCAGGAGGACTCGCCGGGGATGAGGGTGCCGGGGAGGCGGAGGATTTTGGTTGGGCTGGTATGCTCGATGATCTGTTTTTCGAGGCCGGATGCGGCGGCGGCGGCGAGCTCCGCGATGGGCATGCTGACGGTGGTGAGCAGCGGGCGGGAGAGGTTGCGCAGGGGAGAGTTGTCGAAGCCTGTGACGGCGACCTGCGAGGGGATGGAAACGCCGAGCCGCCCGAGTTCGGCGACGACCACGGTGCCGATGATGTCGTTGGCGCAGAGCAGGGCGTTGTGCCGGGCGGCCATGGAGCGGACGGCGGCGGTGGTGATCGTGGAAATGCCGGGGAAGCGGAAGGTGTCATCCGTTTCATCGAAGGGCAGGCCGTGTTGCGCGCAGGCGGCGGTCATGCCCGCGAGACGCTCCCTGCCGATCTGGCCGAGGCCATTGAGGGTGACGAAGGCCGGTTTCAGATCATTGATGCGGGAGTGCAGGTGGGCGATGAGCATGGCGAAGCCCTCCGCGTTTTCGAGGGCGACGCAGGGCATCCCGGGGATTTCCCGGTTAAGCACTACGAAGGGGGTGCCGCAGGTGCGAAGCTCGCGGAGTGTGGAGGCGGTGGGGCGGTTGAAGGCGAAGATGAAGCCATCGAGATCGCCACCTTTTTTGTGGGGAAACGGTCTGAATCCGCGCGATGCGGTTTCACAGAGTAGGTTGATCCCGCAGTGGCTGAAGCCGGTGCGGATGCCTTCGGTGAGGGTGGCGAGATCGTAGAATAGGGCGCGTTCCGGCTCGCTGTGGTGGGGCAGGACGAGCTTGATGTTGAGGATCGCGCGGCTGCGGTGGCGGCGGATGATTCGCTTCGTATAGCCGAGGCGGTGGGCGGTGGCTGTGATCCGTTCGGTCAGCTCCGGGGAGATGAGGCGGGATTGGTTGAGGGCGCGGGAAACCGTCGCCGGGGAGACGTCGAGCGCATCGGCGATATCGGTGATGGTGGTCATGCCGGGATTTCGTAGCCGAGGCGTTTCGCGCAATCCGCGAGGATGCCTGCTTCCCAATCGGGGCGGGTGGCGGACTTCGGATGGGTGAGCGGCGAGGGGCAGCGGGAGATGAGGTTTTGGAAAACGGCGCAGGAATGCTTGTAGGCGGGCACGGGGGCGCGGAAAGATACGTTGCCCAGGTACTGGATAGCATCGGTGAGAGCGTGATAGCGGTCGTCGTCCTCCAACCAGTATTTATCACGCAGGGCGAAAAGCTCCGGACAGAAGGCGGCGAGGCCGAGCAGGTAGTCGGAGCCGTATTCGGTCATGTCGATGGCGAGATCATTTCCTGTGAAAATTTTAAATTCCGGGCGGATCTCATCGCGGATTTCGAGTCGGCGGAGTTCCGTGCCGCGATCCAAGGAGGAGTGCTTGATGCCTTTGAGCGAAGGGATTTCCATCAGGCCGCGGATCGTTTCCTCGTCGAAAATCATCCCGTTCGGCGCGAACATGGAGCCGAGCTCGAAGCCGATCACGGATTCATAGCCCTCGCAGACCTTGGAATAGAGATCGACGATTTCGGACGGTTTCCACGCATGGAAGCGGGTGGTTTGGAAAAGGATGGGGGTGCCGCCGTAGGAAACGATCTCATCCATCTGTGTGCGGTAAAGGGTGACAAGATCTCCCTCCAAGCCCTCGACAAAAGCCCCGGCGATGAAGTCCCGGCGGTTCGCGATGACCCCGGCGGTGAGCTGGAGGATCAGGCGGCGCTCCCCGGTTTCCAGATAATTCGCGTATCCGGTGTCCATGTTGACAGCGCAGCCGAGCCCGGCGTCCGTGGTGCGGGCGACCGCGGCCTCGAAAGATTCGGTGGCGATCGATCCGTCGTTTTCAAACGGCAGCAGGCAGGCGGCGTAGCCGGTGGTGGGGCGCTTCGGTTTCTTGGCTCCGTGGCGGGATGCGATCGACATGACCTGATATTTGCGTGCAAATAACGATTGGCAAGCGATAAATCCGGATGGCGGTTATTTTGCGGCGGGAGGGGGCGGGGGTCAGGGAAAGCGGAGGCCGGCAGGGCGCGCGATGATGCGTTTGACATATCCGCCGCTTCGGGGATGATCGGCTCATGTACGAAGCATCCGGAAAAATCAAACTGATCAGCGAGACCCAGACATTTCCCAGCGGGTTCTCGAAACGTGAGTTCGTGGTGACCACCGCCCATGACAAATTTCCGCAGGATCTGAAGTTCGAGGTGGTGAAGGACAAGTGCGAGATGCTCGACAGATACAAGGAGGGTCAGGAGGTGCAGGTGAACTTCGATATCCGCGGCAACGAATACAACGGCAAGTATTACGTGAACCTCTCTTGTTGGAAGCTTGATTCGAAGGGTGGAGGCGGTGGCGGCGAATACAGCCAGGAGACTCCGGATGTGGCGGAGCCTTCTCCTGCGGATCTCAGGAAGGACGATGACTTTGACGACGACATCCCGTTCTGAGTGCGAGACTGCGGTTTGAAAACCGCTTTTCTTTGAAGGTTGAGACTTAGCCTCTGCTTGCCATCTCGGAGCCGATGCGGGCATAGAGCTCCGTTTGCTTGGCGGAGTGTTCCAAGAGATCGGCGGCGAGCTTCACTTTTCCAGGCTCGAAAATCGTGATCGTGGAGGAACCGCCGAAGGCGAAGTAGCCCTTTTCCTGGCCTTTCGTGACCGGCTTTCCGGGGCTGTAAGTCTGGTGGATCGAGCCGACGCAGGTCGCGCCGATCTCAAGGATGAGGATGGTTCCGAAATCCTTCGTTTCGAGACGGGTGAGGGTGCGCTTGTTGGTCCAGAGGTAGGAGAGCTTTTGCGCCAGCGCGATGGGGGAGACGGAAAAAAGCGGGCCGGGGATGGTTTTTGTTTCCGAGGGGATGCCAGCGGCGGGGAAGTGGAATCGGTGGTAATCGACAGGGCAGAGCCGCGAGAGGACGAGCGAACCTTTGGCAAATTTTTCCGCGAGTTCCGCATCTCCGAGGAGGGCGGGGAGATCGAAGTTCTGGCCTTTCACGAAAAAAGCGTTGATCTCGGAAATGTCAGGAAAGCCGAGGTGGCGTCCGTCGGCGGGGAAGACGATGGGGGCGTCTGCAATGGGGCGGGCTTCGGGCTTGAGTTTGCGGTAGAAGAATTCGTTGAAGGAGCGGAAGGAGGATGGGGACTCGGCGAAGTCGTGGGGATCGAGTTCGTATTGTTTGATGAAAGGCTCGATGCGGGCGGAGGACTGCGGCGTGGACATGCGTTTGCCGTACCACTTGGAGAAGGCGGCGCGCTTGACGAGGGCGTGGAGGGAGAGTTTTCCGAGGGGATTTCCATAAACCCAGCGGAGTGAGCCTTCGCCATAGACCTGCTCGGTCTCGGATTCGCCGGTGTGTCGGTTGTAGTATCGGATGCTTTCCACAGGCGGAGTCAAAGGTCGGAAGGTCGGAAAGTCAAAGGTCTGAAAGAGGTGCCTCCACGCGGCGTATTGTGGGGTGATTGAACTTGCGGGCTTGGGAGTCCGCGCCTATCTCCGGAAAATGAAAACCTTTAGCCCAATCATTGCCCTCGTTTGCCTGATGATTCCCGCCTGCGAAAAGAAGGCGGCGAGGATGACCGTAGAGGAAACCCGCAAGGAGACGACCAAGGATCATTCCCCGAAGCTTTTCGCCTCCAGCGACGAGCGTTTCCGCAACGCCAAGCCAAGTCCGGTGAAGGGGAACCCGCCGGAAAACTGGCTGGTGCTGCCTGCGAAGGAGTTCCGCGAGCTGAACTACCGCTTCGGCGAATCCGGCGAGGCCTATGTCACGCTGGCCTCGGGGTCGGTGGGGGACAACGTCAACCGCTGGATGCGCCAGTTCGGGCGCGATCCGCTTACTACTGCCGAAATGGCTGCGCTCGTGAAAATCCCCATCGCCGGGACTGAGGGCGTGTGGGTGGAGGCAGCAGGCGAGTATGCATCCGGCATGGGTGCTCCCGCCAAACCCGGGCAGGCATTGGCAGGAGTGATCGCGGAGGTCGGCGGCAGGATACTCACGCTGAAAATGGTCGGCGCGGAGGCGGAGGTGGCTGCGGAAAAGGAAGCGCTCAAGGCATTCGCTGCGGGCCTTCAACTGGTGGAGTGATTTCAGGATGGAAAAGAAAAACAATACTACGCGCCCGGATCACGGGAAATCCCCGTTCCGCAAGGTCTATGACTTCCTCTCGGGATTCCATCTCGCGACGGTCAGCCTGCTGCTGCTGCTTCTGCTCACCTGGCTGGCCACGCTGGAACAGATCGACCACGGGCTCTATCCGACGCTGAACAAATATTTCAGTTGGAAGTCCTGGTACCTGATCCCCGACATGGTTCCGGAAATCAACGGCAAGAAGCTTCCGGTTTTCCTGCCCGGCGGATATTACGTCTGCGCGGTGCTTCTGCTGAACATGATCCTTGGCGGCATCATCCGCATCCGCAAGGGGCCGAAGCAGATCGGGAACCTGATCTCGCACTTCGGCATCGTCTTCATGCTCCTCGGCGGCGGTGTGGCGCACCATTTCTCGGAGCGCGGGAACATGGCGGTCAGCGAGGGCGAGACCAGCAATGTGGCGGAGGACTACCACGAATATGTTGTCGAGGTCGCGGAGGTGACCGACGGCAAGCGTGAGAAATTCCATGTGGTCCGGGGGAAACATCTGACTGATCTGGAAGCCGGGAAATCGCGGATTTTCGATTTCAGAGGGATCCCTTTTTCCCTTGAAATTTCAGGCTACCTTGTGAACGCGGTGCCCTCTAGCGAATTGGAACGCCCGCCCCGCAACAACGAGCGCACCGTCGATGGATACTATCTTGAGAGAATTCCCGGCGAGGTGGAGACGGAACGGAACATGGCCGCATGCTATGCGCGGATGATCTCCAAGGACGGCACGAAATCCGAGCCGTTCATCCTGGCTGGCGCGACCTTCCATCCTCTGACAGTCCGCGACGGCGACAGGATCTTCACCATCGACATGAGGAAAAGGCTTTGGCCTATGCCCTTCGAGGTGAAGCTGGACACATTCACCGCGGATTTCCACCCGGGCACTTCGCGGCCCGCAAAGTTTGTCAGCGACATCCGCCGCGTGGAGAACGGCCAGGAATCCAAGTTGACAATCAGCATGAACGAGCCGATGCGCTATGAGGGCTTGACCTTCTTCCAGGCCAGCTACGGCCCGCAGGGTGCGAAGCCGGGCGAGCCGATGTATTCGGTCTTTGAGATTGTTAAGAACCCCGCAGACAAATGGCCGGAATACAGCCTGTACGCGGTGGCATTCGGGATGCTGGTGACATTTTTGACGAAACTAGGCGGCCATCTGGGCGCCTCTTCAAGGAAACGGAAAAATGAAAGCTAAGGGATCAATCTTGGGACGTTGGATCGTGGCGGTGCTTGCGCTTGGCGCGATGTCCGTGGTGTTCGTCAACATGTTCATCGACAACATGCCGAAGGGCGAGGCGCAGAAAATCGAGGGCTACGAGCCTTGGGAGGAGGCCACTGTCGAGGCTGTGGAATCGCTCCCGGTGCAAGACGGCGGGCGGGTCAAGCCGCTCTCGACATTCGCCGGCTTCCGCATGCTCGGGCTGCACGGCGCGCGCTCCATGAAGGTGGAGGGGAAAGGCGGCGAGGTTTTCAAGCTGACCCCCACGGAATGGATGATGGATACGCTCTTCCGCCCCAACCTTGCGGTGGATCTGCCCACCTTCCGGGTGGACAACTCGGATGTGCTGGAAGCCATCGGTGTAGGTGTCAAAGGCCGCCGCGACCGCTACAGCTACAGTGAGATCGAGTCCGGCCGCGACAAGCTCATCGAGCTGGCGCAGTCCTACGAGCCGATCGGAAAGAAAGAGCGCGATCCGGTGCAGCAGCAGACGATCGACCTCGCCTACAACCTTCGGAACTATGAGAGCATGCTTTCCTATTTCTCCTTCGCCCGGACCGGTGTCGTGCTGCGGGGATCGGGTGTCGGCGGGCAGCCGGACCAGCGGGCGGACTTCAGCGCAGTGATGACCACGGCAGCACAACTGCGGGCGGAGATCGCGCGCATCCAGAGGGAGGGCGGAGAGATCGACGGGCGGATGCAGGACATGCTGCAACAAGTGCTGGAAGGTTCGAATTTCTCCAAGTTCGGCCTTTTCATCCTGCCTCCGAAGAGCGCTTCCGACGAAACCTGGCTGACTGCGGGGAATGCGATCATGGAGGTGATGACGGAACAGTCCAAGGATCCGGCCACCGCCATCACGGATGTCCGGGCATTGGAGACGGCGGTGCGTTCGGTGCCGGTATCCGAGAAGGAATTCCGCAAGCATATCGGCGAGTTCAAGGAAATCGCCATGAAACGCGCGAACTCCCGCGGCGAGACCAAGCGGATCGCCATGGAGGTTGCGTATTTCAAATGGGACTACTTCCTCAATGCGATGGTGCTGTTCCTCATCGGCTCGCTCTGCGCGCTGGCAATGTGGGGTTCCGGATCCGGCAGGGCTTCGAAAATCCTCTCATGGGCCACCCTTGGATTCACCTCCGGCGGGGCCATCCTGTGCGTGATCGCCATTGTGAAGCGCTGCCTCATCATGCACCGGCCACCTGTGGGGAATCTTTATGACACCGTGATCTTCATCGCCGCGACCGGGGTGATCTTCGCCCTGCTGGTCGAGTGGATGTCGCGGAAACGCTTCGCGCTCGGGATTGCGCCCATCCTCGGGATGGGTCTGATCATCCTCGCCCGCCGCTATGAGGTTGGCGACGGCGCGGATCATCTCGATCCGCTGGTTGCGGTGCTCGATTCGAATTTCTGGCTGGCGACCCATGTCATCACCATCACCCTGGGCTACTCGGCGGGGCTGTTGTCCGCCTTCCTTTCCTGTGGTTACATCCTCATGCGCGGCCTCAATCTCGATGGCAACGACAAGGATCTGCGCCGCTCCCTCACCAAGGCGGTCTATGGCTGCCTCTGCCTCACGGTCTTCCTCGCGCTTGTCGGCACCGTGCTTGGCGGCATCTGGGCGAACTATTCCTGGGGCCGCTTCTGGGGCTGGGATCCAAAGGAAAACGGCGCGCTGATGATCGTGCTCTGGACGCTCGCCATCCTGCACGCCCGCCTCGGCGGCATCCTCAAGGAATGGGGGCTGCACCTTGCGTCCGTCTTCACCGCTTGCATCGTCGCATTCTCGTGGTGGCATGTGAATTTCCTCGGTGTCGGCCTGCATAACTACGGCTTCACTGCGGGCAAGGGGACGATCTGGATCTTCTACGCAGTGATGATGCTGTTCGTCCTGTTCGGTGCGATCGCGATGCTTGTCGAGAGGCTCTCGAAGCCCTCGCCCGCACCGAAACCAGCGAAGGGAATCAAGGGTCTCGAGGCATAGCGGCGATGGAACTCTTCGCCGCCGATCCGGATGCGAACCTGCTGCCTTGCGACGGCGAAGCATATTACCACGGCCCGGTTTTCGGGATCGCGCGATGCGATCTGATCCTGGCCTTGCTGACGGATGGCATCCCGTGGGAACATGATGAGACGGTCATGTTCGGGAGACGGATTGTCACCGCGCGCAAGGTGGCGTGGTTCGCGGACGGCGGGATTTCCTACTCGTATTCCGGGTCGATGAAGCGCTCGCACGAATGGACGAACCTCCTCTTGGAGTTGAAAGCCGTGGCGGAGGAACGGACTGGCGCGGCCTACAATTCATGCCTGCTCAATCTCTACCACAACGGCGGTGAGGGCATGGGTTGGCATAGCGATGATGAGAAAAGCATTGTCCCGGGCAGCTCCATCGCTTCGCTCAGCTTCGGCGCGGGGAGGAAATTTTCCTTCAGGCACAAGGCGACGAGGGAAACGGTTTCCATCATCCTGGAAAACGGCAGCCTGCTGGATATGCGTGGAGCTACGCAGTCGCATTGGCACCATCAGCTTCCGAAGACAAGGAAGGTGGCGGAGCCAAGGGTGAATCTGACCTTCCGCCGGATGTGTTAGGGGATAACCATTTTCCACCCATTTGCGGAGCGGGTGAATGACTGATTGCTTTCTTGGACGTAGTTGGCGGTGTTCCAACGCCAAAGCTCGATCCTGACCACATCCCTGCCGAGGGTGAGCAGGTGGAATCCGTTCGGCTCGCCCTTGAGCCGGGTGGAACATATCGACGGAGCTTGGGAAACCACGACGCTGCGGGCTTCCGAGGAGGTATCCGGATTTTCCGGGAAGAGGCAGATTTTCGACTGGTGGAAATGCCCGGCTAGAATGAGGTCGATCCTGGATGTGTCGAAAAACGACTGAACCAACGTCATCGGCGAAACGAGGGCGCGCGCCTTCACTCCGGAGCCGATCACGGGATGATGCATTCCGAATACCCTGAGCCTGCCTTCCTCCAAGCCTTCGAAGAATGAGTTCAGACCGTGAGTCTGGAACGGGCTGAGGAAACCGCGCGACCAATCGTGATGCAGTCCGAAAGGGGTTGATGAGTTTGCCGTGGCGATGGTTCCCACCTCGCCGAGCATCGCGGTCGGCTCCTCGATTTCGGAAATGTATTCCCTGTAGCGGCGAAAGGGGGAGAAGAAGCGGTCGATGATGTGGTTGAGGCCCGGAACATCGTGGTTGCCGGGGATGGTCAGCCAAGGCTGCGGGAGTTTCGCCAGCCATTCCTTCGCCTGATCGAACTCAAAGCGCCGCCCGCGCATCGAGAAATCGCCCGAGACAACCGTGAGGTCGGGGGCGAGCTTTCGCGCGGTTTCCACGGCTGCGGCGGCGATGCGGTGATCGCAGGCTCCGAAGTGTGGATCGGAATAGTGGAGCAGGCGGAAATCGCTCATGTGGTGGGTTTCCGGGGGCGCAGCACTTTGAGCGCGCGGGGAAGGATACGGAGACGGAAGGGCATTTCCATGTCCATGACCTCGCCGTCGATCATGGTCGGAATCGATCGCTTGCGGCGGACGTTGATGGTGATCTCGGAGCTTTCGATGAGGGTCATTTCATCCGTCCCGAAGAGACGCCCGGCAAGGAAACCGAAAGCGGCTTTCAGCATCTGCGTACGGGTCAGGTGCTCCGAGACATAGGCGCTGAGCATTCCGGATGCGAGGTCTTCGCGGTCCGGGATCAGGCCGACGCTCTCAACGTAGTGACCCGGCGAAAATGCGGCCAGGCGGGTGCGGCGGCGTATGGTTTTTCCTCCGGCCGTAATCTCAAGGTCGAGCGCCGGGGACTTCACCGCGACCGTGGCAATCTCGCGGACGATGCGAACCGATTTCGCCCACCACGAGCGGCCATGGAAATCTTCCCGCGATTTCGCAAGGGCGGGGTAGAAGCCGATGACGGTTGCGCACAGGCAGCATTCGTCGTTGACGGCGAGAAGGTCGATCTCGGTGATTTCCGAATCGAGGAGCTGCTTCGCGGCTTCGAAGGGATCGAGGGCGATGTGGAGATCCCGCGCTTCGAGGTTGAATGTGCCCAGGGGAAGGACGCCCAGAACTTTTGCGGTGCCTTTGAGGAGCTTGGCCGCCGAGGTGATGGTGCCGTCCCCTCCGCCGATGATGAGCACGTCGGCTTCCGATTCCGCCATTTTCCGCATGGCTTCATCGAGATCCGCAGGTGCCACGATACTGATGCGTGCCTCGTGGCCGCTGTCCGTGAAGATTTTCCTGAGGCGCTGCTCTTTTTCAATATCCTTGAAAAATCCGGATCCGGATTCGCTGTTGATGATAACCTCGTATCTCATGTTCTGAGCATAACCTTCACCCGGGACTCACGGAATGCCATCTGCATCTTGAAGGCGGGATCTGGGGGGAGGAGGATCCCTCCCCAACGGCCTGAAGCATGATGCTCCAGCCACTTTTAGTGGCCTTGTGTGCCTTTCTTCGGCGGCTCCCATTCACGGCGGCGGCGGGAGCGGCATGAAAATATGACAGGGATGCCGGGGGATGGATGCGCCTCGCGGTATTGGTTGGTCAGATAGGCTTCGTAGGAATCCGTCAGGAGCGCCTTGTCGTTGACGAAAAGCACGATGGTCGGGACGGGGATGACCGTGTATTTCTCGTTGAACGCGGTGGTCGTGTAGAAAAGCTTGAGCCGCCTCGCCTTGCTGTCGGCCGGCGGCGGATTTTTCGCCATGGACGCCTGGATGATGCGGTTGAGCTTGCCGGTGCCGGGGATGTCCTGTGCGCCCTTCTTGATTGCGATGGCCTTTTTCAGGACGTGCTCGGTGGAGTCGCCGGTCTTCGCGGAGCAGGCGACGAAGGGCGCGTAGGAAAGGAAGAACAGCTCGCGGCGGACGTGCTCTTCCGCTTCTGCGACGCGATCCTTGTAGTCTGCACCGGGGTGGAAGAGATCGAACTTGTTGAGCACGATCAGGCAGGGCTTTTTCTCCTCAAGGATGAGCTGGGCGATCTTGCGGTCCTGCGCGGTGACGCCGGCCGCCAGGTCGATGACGAGGACGCAGAGGTCGGCGCGGCGGATGGCTTTTTCCGAACGGATCGCAGAGAAGACCTCGACCGAGTTGTCGCGCTTGCCGCGGGGGCGAAGGCCAGCGGTGTCGATGAGGGTGAAGTTCTCACCATTGAAGGAATAGGGGAGATCGACCGCATCCCGGGTGGTTCCGGCGATGGCGGATACGATGGTGCGCTCGTCCTTGAGGATGGCGTTGATGAGTGAGGATTTCCCGGCATTCGGCCGGCCGATGATTGCGAGCTTGATGCCGACTTTTTCGACAATCTCCATGATCTCGGCATCCTCGGTGGCGAGGGGTTCGAGGACTTCGTCCATCCTGTCGATGAGCTCGCCGAAGTTACGCCCGTGCTCCGCGGATACGAACACGCTTTCCCCGATGCCAAGGCGGGTGAAATCCGAGAACGAAGACTCGTGCTTGTCATGGTCCACCTTGTTGAGCACCAGCAGCACCGGCGGCTTGGCCTTGCGCAGCTTCTGGGCCAGCGCCTGGTCAACGGGAGTCAGGCCTTCCTGGGCATCGACGAGGAAAAGGATCAGGTCGGCGGTCTGCATTGCGATGTCCGCCTCGATGGCGACCTGCTCGCCGAAGCCGTCGTCAAGCGTCGCGCCGATGCCACCGGTGTCGATCAGCGTGCAGGGATGGCCGGTAAGCGTGCAGGGCGCAGCTATCCTGTCCCGCGTGACTCCGGGCTGGTCGTGCACGATGGAGATTTTCCTCCCGGCAAGGCGGTTGAAAAGGGCCGACTTCCCGACATTGGGGCGGCCTACGATGGCGACGGTGGGCATAAAATTTCAAATTTCAAATTTCAACTCTCAAGGAAGAATGGATCTGCATCCTACTGGGTCGGTTGTCTCACAACTACAAAGAAAAACCCCGCCTTGTGGCTTTTGATGGCCGTTTGGCGGGGTCAACTCGAACGGGGATGGCGGAGCGGACGGGGCTCGAACCCGCGACCTCCAACGTGACAGGCTGGCGCTCTAACCAACTGAGCTACCGCTCCATCCCGTTCGGGTGGGCGGGACGCTATGGAGAGGGCGCGGCGCGTGCAATCTCTTTTTTGGCCGAATCGCATTTTTTATGGAAGCTTTGTCCGCACGGCGACTTTTTGGCTTTTCCCCGCCTCCGCTGGCTCCTAGTTTCAATCGTGATCTTCGGGGAAATGGAACTGTGGTTCGATCCTCTCGCGCGCAGCGGGCCGGAGGCGATGGCCATGGACGAGTGGTTGCTGGAGCAGGTGACACATCCCGTCCTGCGGATTTACCGGTGGGATGGCGCGTGGGGAAGCCTCGGCTATTTCGGGAAACTTTCCGAGGCGGAGAAGGGTTTGCGGGGGGTGGATTTTGTGCGTAGATGGACCGGTGGCGGCACTGTGGATCACCGTGGCGACTGGACTTACAGCCTGATTGTACCGAGGGATAGGGAGGTGGCGCGGATGAAGGGCGGTGAAAGCTACCGCGCGATCCACCACATCCTGCTGGAGGTGCTGAGGGCGGAGGGCGGCGCCCCGGATCTATCTGTGGAAAAGGGAAAATCCGGGGGCATGTGCTTTGAGAACCCTGTCGAGAATGATCTGATGGATGCCGGGGGGGCGAAGCTCGCCGGCGCAGCCCAGCGGCGCGGCAAGCTCGGCCTGCTGCACCAGGGTTCGGTCGCGACGGGTGGCGATTCCCGGCTGCGGGGAGAGCTTTTCGCAGAGCGGCTTGCGGAAAGCTGGTGGGAGGCGGATCTCGTGGTGGACGAGGACAGGGTCGCGGCGCTGGTGGAAATGAAATACGGCAGCAAGGAATGGCTCGCCCGGAGGTGAGCAGGCTTGACCGCAAACGGGGGAAAACCTACCACAGGGCATGCAGCCGATTTATGAGGGGAAAGCGAAGCGACTTTGGGAAACGGATGATGCCTCGACGCTGAGGATGGAGTTCAAGAACGACGCCACTGCGTTTAACGGTGAAAAGAAGGCCAGCTTCGAAAACAAGGGCAAGCTCAACAACGCCATCAGCACCCTGATCTACAAGTATCTTGAGAAAGCCGGCATTCCCACCCACTTCGTCCGCCAGATCGACGAAACCAACGTCGAGGTGAAAAAGGTGAAGATCCTGATGGTCGAGGTCATTATCCGCAACGTCTCGGCGGGCAGCTACTGCAAGCGCACCGGCTTGGAGGAGGGGAAAACCTTTTCGCAACCGGTCATCGAATTTTCCTACAAGAGCGACGAACTCGGCGATCCGCTCATCAACGACGATTACATCCGCGAGATGGGTCTCGCCACACCCGAAGACATGGCCTTCCTCCGCGAATCCGCGCTGAAAGTGAACACCATCCTTTCCGGTTTCTTTGCCGAGGTCGGCCTGAAACTGGTTGATTTCAAGCTGGAGTTCGGACGCCTCGTTTCCGATCCATCTCAGATCGTCCTCGCCGATGAGATCAGCCCGGACGGCTGCCGCCTCTGGGATCTCAAGACCGGCGAGAAAATGGACAAGGATCGCTTCCGCAGGGATCTAGGCAATGTCATGGAAGCCTACGAAGAAGTCCTCAAGCGCCTCAAGGCGCACCTCGAATCGAACTGAATCGCAAAGATGAAACACCTAGCCCTCCTCGCCACCTGCCTGCTCGCCGCCTGCTCCGCGCCGACCGAACCGCTCGTCGTAAAACAATTCACCCTCCGTGACCAGGAGGCGTATCAGGAAAATGATCCGATGGTGCGCAGCGAGAAACTCCGCCGCCTCTACGGTGCGGTCAGCCTGGAGGAGCGAAAGGGGCGCCTGGGCCAATACTACACCGCTCTCTGGAGCGCCGCTCCCGGAGCTGAAAAGGAAATCGTCTTCCGCTACCAGCAGGGAGGCAGCCGGATCAAGGAAATGCACCGCAAGATACCCGCAGGGACTACGGAGGGGAAAGAGGAATTCACCATCATCGGCGACAACTATTTCAACAACGGCCGCGTCCTCACGTGGAAAATGGATCTCATCGTCGGCGGACAAACCATCGCCTCGAAGCAGTCCTACCTCTGGGAGTAACTTCCAAAATTCAACTTTCAACTCTCAAGGAAGAGAAAGTCACTGATCCACGCACTCTTCATTGAAAGTTGAATGACCCTTGAGCTCCAGCGATATTCTGGGATCGCGAGGCGCACACCTCATAGCCATTAGGCAATTTTGAAAATTGAAATTCTAAACACCGGCACCGAGCTTCTCCTCGGCAACACCCTCAACACCCACGGCGGATGGTTCGGGCGGCAGCTCTTCACCATGGGGATGCGCGTCGCGCGGCAGGCGACCGTTCCCGATGGCGATGCGATCCGTGAGGCGTTCCAGGAAATGGTCGTCCGCGCCGATGTCCTGCTCATCACCGGTGGCCTCGGCCCCACCAGCGATGACCTCACCCGCGAGATCGTTGCGGAAATTCTTGGCCTTGAGCTGCATCAGGACGAGCAGGCGCTGCGGACGCTGGAGTCGTTCTTTTCACTCCGGGGGAAACCCATGGCACCCGCCAACCTCCGGCAAGCCCTCGTCCCAACCGGCGCCGATGTTTTACAGAACCCGAACGGCACCGCCCCCGGCCTGTACCTCCCGCCGCGCATCAACAACCTTTCCAACTGCGCCGTCTTCCTGCTCCCGGGCCCGCCGCGCGAGCTTTACCCGATGTTCCATGACGAGGTCGCCCCGCGCCTCCGGGCGCTCTCGGGTGTTTCGGAAATCGCCACGGTATCGGAACTCAAGTTCACCGGCATCGGCGAAAGCGATTTCCACCACGGCATCGACGAAGGCCTCGCCGCCATCCCCTTTCTCGAATATGGCTACTGCGCGCGCATGGGTGAGGTCGATCTCCGCCTCATCGG
>Ga0163144_10004119_pt1 | contig 32941 bp, 28 predicted proteins | sample OliLak19BULKMAT1_FD_123175 | JGI IMG/M metagenome (GOLD analysis project Ga0163144, IMG submission 123175) | Freshwater microbial mat bacterial communities from Lake Vanda, McMurdo Dry Valleys, Antarctica - Oligotrophic Lake LV.19.BULKMAT1 | ecosystem: Environmental > Aquatic > Freshwater >... | reverse complement strand
CCCAGAAGGGTGTCCCTACGGTCACAATCGTTTCACACAGTCTGAACATTAGTGGTGTAGGGACGGCATTCTTGCCGTCCGTTTTCGGGATAGGCGGACGCCCAGAAAGGTGTCCCTACGGTCACAATCGTTTCACACAGTCTGAACATTAGTGTAGGGACGGCATTCTTGCCGTCCGTTTTCGGGATAGGCGGACACCCCGTTGGGTGTCTCTACGGTCACAATCGTTTCACATCGTTATAGGGCGCAGCACGCTGTCGCCCCTATTGTGATTTTTGGCTGAGGGCGTGGGATAAATCTTCGCCGCAGCGGATGATGATGGTCGGGATGCCGGATGAGCGTAGGCTGCGGCGGACATCTTCGGCACGGGTGAGCGGGTTGAAGGTGGTCGGGTCGAGGTAGATGCACATGGTCTTGACCCCGCGTTGGCTGAGGCGTTTTGCCCGCGCCACCCATGAACTCTCAGCGGATGAAGTCACGAGTAAGAGGGTCGTTCCACGGGTGAAATGTTGGGTTTCTTGCGCCAACATCTGGTCTAGCGAATATTCGGACAAGCTACGCGCCGTGCCGAGGGCTTCGAGGATGTGGGTCATCTGGCGTTTGGTGCGATCTGGCTGCAAGAGGCGGCGCTGGGGGATATGGGCGGAGAAGCCCACCGCACGGTCAAGGTCTAGGAAATATTGCGCCAATGACGCGATGATGACGGCGGTATATTCCTCTGAGGATGGTGGGAGGCCGGGGTGGTCGGGCAAGACCGGCCCCGTCCCATTGACGCGCCGGACGCTTGGGTCTTCGACCAGTGAGCGCGATGAGAAATCGGCAAACAGCCAGACATCCATCAGCGGGTCGAGGTCAAATTCCTTGACCATCAACTGGCGATAGCGTGCCGTGGCTTTCCAGTCCATGATGGTCAGGCTGTCGCCGGGGGAGTAATCGCGTGCGCCTGCGACATTCGGGGTGACATTGGGCGAACGCTGGCGTTTGGCCTCCCCGCCGGTCGTGTTACCGGTCACGAGGTTGAAGCGTTTAATCGGGACGAGGTTGGGGTAGACAATCAGGCGCGAGATGGCTGGGATGCTGCGTGGGATGACGAACAGCCCGAACGGGTCGCCGCTCAGGATGGTCATTGGGCCGAGGCGGAATTCGCCGCGAGAGACGCACACCGTCCGCGTTTCCCACCGGAACGTCCCTAATCCGGTCAGCGCTGGGACGACATGGCTGGCGCGGTGGCCGGGCAAGTCTGAGAGGTCTTTGACCTCTAGCCATAATTTGGGGACGATGGCGGTGTTGCGGACGCTGAAATGTTCTTCGATGGTCTTGCCGACCCGTGCGTGCTGGGTTTGGCTGCGGCGGCTGATTCGCACCCATCGGATGGCGATTTGCGCCCAGATGAATGAGAACAATAAGACGCCCGCCAACAGATAAGCGACGCTGAAGAGCAGGCGTTCACCGGTTAGGAAACCAGCTACCGTGCTTGCGACGACCAAGATATAGAGGATATTGCGTCGGTTGTTATGAGTCATGACCGGCTTTCTAGCGTGCCGTCGCCCCCGGAACCGGCGTCGTTTGCAGGGCTTCTTGCACGATTTGACGGGTATTCACGTCGCGGTCATGCGGGATGATGCGGTGCGCGAGTGTGGACTCGGCCAACGCCTTGATGTCATCGGGCAAGATGTAATCGCGCCCGGCCATCGCTGCACGGGTTTGCGAGGCGCGGAATAGCGCTAACGACCCACGCGGGCTTGCGCCGAGATAGACCAACGGGTGACGGCGAGTCGCGTTGACCAATTCGACGATATAGCGCTTGATTTCCTCAGCGGCGTAAACATCGCGGATGGCGCGTTGGGCGGTGACGAGTTCTTGCAGGGTGACGACCTGACGGACATTGTTGATGGGATGTTCATATTGTTGTGAGGACAACACGACCAATTCCTCGGCGGGGCTGGGGTAGCCCAACTGAATACGCAGCAGGAAGCGGTCTAGCTGGGCTTCGGGCAGCGGATATGTCCCCTCGTAGTCGATGGGATTCTGGGTCGCCATAATCAAAAATGGTTGCTGCATCGGGTAGGTCTGGCCGTCTACGGTGACCTGATGCTCTTCCATCGCCTCTAAGAGCGCGGACTGGGTTTTGGGCGTGGCGCGGTTTATTTCGTCCGCCAGCACGATTTGGGCGAAAATCGGGCCGGGGTGAAAGACAAATTCGCGGGTGGCTTCATTATAGATGGATGTGCCGGTCACGGCGGCGGGCTGGAGGTCAGGCGTGAATTGTACGCGGCTGAAGTTGCAGCCGACGGAACGCGCCATTGCTTTTGCGAGCGTGGTTTTACCGACGCCGGGGATGTCTTCTAGGAGGATATGCCCTTGCGCCAGCAGGCTCAGGACGGTGAGGCGGATTTCGTTGCGTTTGCCATAAATGACTTGTCCGATGCTTTGGACGACGCGCTCGGCCACATTTTGGACTTGGGCGACAATATTGGTTTCCCCGCCGGGGCGGGTGGGGTTCGGACGATCAGTCATGCTTACGCCTGTTTCGCTGAGTTCATAACATCCCCCCATTATAGCGGGTGAGACGAAAAACGGGGGTGAACGTTCACCCTACGGCTTAAACAGCAGTCGCGTGATGACCCTACGGATGATGTACGGTTTTGGAATGTCGTCTTTTTGCGCACTTGCGGTTTTCTGATACAATGGGGGGAGTAAGTTTTGATGTCTGTGGAACTTGATTCATGACTCTCCCGCCGAAGCTGGCGGCGGGCCAAAGGAGCATTCAGCGACATGGCGAAATCGCGCACGGAATATATGGTGGATCGTCTGCGGGATTTGCAGGCTGCCGGCCCCGGTGTTGAAGCCTCGGCGGTCATCAGCGTAGACGGCCTGAGCATTGCATCGAGCCTCCCCCCCGGGATTGAGGAAGACCGCGTTTCAGCTATGTCGGCAGCCATGCTGTCACTGGGTGAGCGTATCTCGGCAGAATTGGGTCGTGGTTCCCTAGAGCAAGTGTATGTGCGTGGCAAAGGCGGTTATGTCATCCTCGTCTCGGTTGGTGCTGAGGCCGTGTTGACATCGCTGGTGCGAGATGATGCGCGGTTGGGTCTCATCTTCTTGGAAATGCGCCGTGCAGCAGACGACTTGGCAAAGTTAATCTAGTCACGTCCGCAATTCTGTTGGACAATTGAAGTCCGTGGGTAATTACCGGCGGGCCGGATGGCCTTGCCGGGTTTTTGTTGTATCACAAGCAGCGGATGAGAGGCCAATGTCCAATCCAAAGTACATCTTCTGCACGGGTGGGGTAGTCAGTTCGGTTGGTAAAGGCGTCACAGCCGCGGCCATCGGGCGAATCCTGAAGGCACGCGGCCTAAAGATCGCTATCCAGAAACTTGACCCCTACCTCAATATCGACCCCGGCACGATGAGTCCATATCAGCATGGCGAAGTGTTCGTCACGGCTGACGGGGCGGAGACCGACCTCGACCTCGGTCACTATGAGCGTTTTATCGACGAGAACCTCGACCGGACGTGTAATGCCACGGCGGGGCAGGTTTATAGCTACGTCATCGACCAAGAGCGCAAAGGCGATTACTTGGGCGGGACGATTCAGGTGATTCCACATATCACCAACGAGATCAAACGCCGTGTGAAATTGGTCAGCCTGAACAGTGACCCAGACGTGGTATTGGTCGAGGTCGGCGGCACAGTGGGCGACATCGAAGGGCAGCCGTTCTTTGAGGCCATCCGCCAGATGCGCCAGACCTTGCCGCGTGAGGATACGTGCTATATCCATGTCACGTTCTTGCCGCACATCGGCGCGACCAACGAACTCAAGACTAAGCCGACCCAGCACAGCGTCCGCGACCTACGGAGCATCGGGATTCAGCCGCATGTGATTATTGCGCGTACTGATTTCCCCGTGCCGAAGGATGTCTGTCAGAAAATCGCACTATTCTGCGACGTAGAGGAAAGCGCGGTCATCCCGTTGGTGACGACGGACTTGCTCTATGATGTGCCGTTGGCGCTGGAAGATGCGGGTTTGGGCGATTACATCATCAAGAAGCTTGACCTGACAGCGCGGGCGCACGCCCCTAAGCTGGGTGAATGGCGGGCGATGATTAAGCGGATGCGCTCCCCTAAGCACACGGTCAAAATCGGCATTATCGGCAAGTATGTTGAACTGCATGACGCCTATATGAGCGTCAAAGAAGCCATTTTCCACGCCGCTAGTAACCTTGAAGCTAAGTTGGAACTGCACTGGATTCACAGTAGCGACCTTGAAAAAGACCGTGGCTGGGAGCAGATGGCGCAGTTAGACGGCATCGTCGTCCCGGGCGGTTTTGGTCAACGCGGCATTGAGGGTAAAATCCTTGCAGCGCGGTACGCCCGTGAGCAGCAGCTTCCGTATCTGGGGCTGTGCTTGGGGATGCAGACGATGTGCATCGAATTCGCACGTAACGTCATCAACATTGAAGACGCCAACAGTTCCGAGTTCGAGAGCGGCAGCGAACACAACGTCATCGACTTGATGCTGGAACAAAAGACCGTGAAGGAATTGGGCGGGACGATGCGGCTGGGGTCTTACCCGTGCCAACTCACCCCCGGCTCTAAGGTGGCTGCGGCCTATGGTCAGGCGGCTGTGATGGAGCGTCACCGTCACCGTTTTGAGTTTAACAACGAGTATCGGGAGCAGTTTGAAGGCGCTGGCATGTTGTTCAGCGGCCTCAGCCCGAACGGGGGATTGGTGGAGATTGCGGAAATCGCCAATCATCCTTATATGGTCGGTTCGCAATTCCACCCGGAATTTGCCAGCCGTCCTAACAATCCGCATCCGTTATTCACAGGGTTGGTACGGGCGGCGCTGAATCGTCAGCATAGCAAACCCGTATCCAGCACAGCGCAGGAAGGATAGAGATGACGCTGGAATCATTTATTCACGCTTTGCCGAAAGTTGAGCTTGGCCTTCAGTTTGAAGGCTGTGTTGCGGCTGAGGCATGGAAGAACGTGGCTGATCTGAACGAGATTTCGCTACTCCTACGGCCAATGCGCCCGTGGGTGGCGGCTTTAGAGCAGCCTGACATCGCTAAATTGGACGACCTGTATAACGCTGTCAGCCAATGGGCGAAGTATCCCGAAGACCTGATTCGGATGGTCTATGACATCGGCGTGTCGCTGGTCAAGCAGAACGTCAAGTACGCGGAAATCGGCATCACGCCGACTCGCTATACCGGCAGCGAGACCACGCTTGAAGAACTGATGGAAGCCCTGAGCGATGGTCGTGACCGCGCCAAGCGCGGTTGGGGGATTGAGTTGGCGTGGGTGTTCAATGTCCCGCGTGACGAAGCCCGACGCGCCGATGAAATCATCCGTATGGCGAACACCACCACCGCCCGCCGCCATAATGTGGTCGGTATCGCATTGGTCGGGAACGAAACCGGCCAGCAATTGATGGGGTTTGAGCGCCCGTTCACTGGCGCGGCCAAGCGCGCTATCGCCCGTGTGGCTCGTGCGGGTGAACAGTTGGGCGCGGCGGGGATTAACGACGCGCTGGATAACCTGTCGCTGACCCGTATCCAGAGTTCTTTCCCCGTTGGGAATGACGAAGCGCTGTGCGCCCGCCTATCACAAATGGGGATTGCGCTGGATGTGCCGTTGAGCCAGACCACTGGGTTTAAGCATGTCGCGAACGTTAGCGATTACCCGTTGCGGGCTGTTTTGGACGCAGGGGTGAAGGTTTCGCTGACCGCCAATGCTACGGCGCGGATGAAAACCAATACCGTTGACCAATATCTGTTGGCCGCTAATCAATGCGGCGCGACGGCAGATGACCTCGTCGCGATTGCGCTGAACGGCGTTCACGGCAGCGGCCTGACCGATGAGCAGAAGCAGGATATGCTGGCGTCGTTCAAGGCTGACATCGCTGCTGCACGCACGGCACAGCTGGCTTAACCGGAACTCAGGAGGGGGCAATTATGGCAAACCTACAAGGGCGCGTTGCAATTGTGACCGGAGCCAGCCGAGGTATCGGGCGGGCGATTGCGTTGGAACTCGGCAAGTTGGGCGCATCGGTGGTCGTGAACTACAACAGTAGCCCAGCCGCCGCTGAGGAAGTCGTCAGCGCGATTGTCGAAGCGGGCAGCCAAGCGATTGCGGTACAGGCCAATGTCAGTGATGAGGCGCAGGTCGCAGCCCTATTCAAGGCGACGATTGAGAAATTTGGCAAGGTCGATATCCTGATTAACAACGCGGGCGTCACCCGCGATGGTTTGATTATCCGCATGAGCGCCGAGGATTTTGATACGGTCATCGACACCAATCTCAAGAGCGCGTGGCTGTGCTGTAAGGCGGCCATCGGCGTGATGATGCGGAAGCGGTATGGCCGAATCATCAATATCAGCAGCGTGAGCGGGGTGGTAGGGCAAGCCGGACAGACTAATTATAGCGCGAGCAAGGCTGGCCTATTGGGGCTGACCAAATCGCTGGCGCGGGAATATGCCAATCGCGGTATCACAGTCAACGCGGTTGCGCCGGGATTCGTCCTCACCGATTTGACCAAAGACCTGCCAGAAGACCTCGTGAAGCAGTTGAACGGGGTGATTCCGGTAGGGCGTTGGGGTAGCGTGGAAGAAATCGCCCATGCGACGGCATTTCTCGCGGCGGATGAATCGTCTTACATCACCGGCCAAGTCATCAATGTTGACGGCGGCATGGCGATGTAGGGGCTAGTGATGAGTGAAAAAGTGATGGGTGATGCGTTGTAGGACTCACATCCGTTGTTTTCGCCATTTGATGTGAAAAACGGGGGTGTCTGATGGTTTATCAGGCATCTCCGTTTTGTTTTGTGTACAATAATGGGTGAATATGGTTTATCAATACCTTCGCCGAAACGGACACGTCAGTGCCGTGTCCCTACAAATATCGGGCGATTCGTAGGGGCAATGCCCGTGTTGTCCGCGCTAAATAGGCGAAAGTATTCGTTTATAAAAGGACATTTTCCAATGAGTTTTAATGCTGACAAGTTGAATCGTCTGAAGTCCGCGTTAGGGGAATGGCAACAGAGAACCCTAGCGCCTACCCTGAGTAAAATGCCGGAACGCCGCAAGGTTTTCACCACCGAGTCGGGCGTGCCGATTGACCGGCTGTATACGCCGCTAGATGTCCCCGACCTTGATTATGAGCGCGACCTCGGCATCCCCGGCGAATACCCGTATACCCGTGGGATCCATGCTACCGGCCACCGCGCCAAACTGTGGACGATGCGGATGTTCGCCGGATTCGGGACGGCGGAAGAAACCAATGAACGCTTCAAGTACTTGATTTCACAGGGGAATATGGGCTTGAGCGTGGCGTTCGATCTGCCGACGCTGATGGGTTACGATACGGATTCACCGGAAGCATTGGGCGAGTTTGGGTCGTGCGGCGTGGCGATTAGCTCACTGCAAGACATGGAAATCTTGATGGATGGGATTCCGCTGGACAAAGTGACCACCAGCATGACCATCAATAGCCCTGCGCCGGTCATCTGGGCGTATTACATCGCCGCGGCGGAAAAGCGCGGCATCCCAATGGCGAAACTGCGCGGGACGCTGCAAAATGACATCCTCAAGGAATTCATCGCCCAAAAAGAGTTCATCTTCCCGCCTGAACCGTCGATGCGACTGGTTACGGATACCATCGAATTTGGCACGCGCCACATGCCGGAATGGAACACCATCAGCATCAGCGGCTATCATATCCGCGAGGCCGGCAGCACGGCGATTCAGGAATTGGCCTTCACACTGGCTGACGGGTTGGAATATGTGCGTTGGGCATTGGCACGCGGGCTGGATATTGATGAGTTTGCGCCGCGCCTGAGTTTCTTCTTCAACTGCCATAATGACTTTTTCGAGGAAGTCGCCAAGATGCGCGCCGCCCGCCGGATTTGGGCGCGAGAGATGCGCGAGACATTTGGGGCGAAGAATCCGCGCTCGTGGCTGATGCGATTCCATACCCAGACGGCGGGGGTGAGTTTGACCGCGCAACAGCCAGAGGTCAACATCGCACGGGTGACGATGCAAGCGCTGGCGGCAGTCTTGGGCGGGACGCAATCGCTGCATACCAATAGCATGGATGAGGCACTGGCGTTGCCCAGCGAACACGCGGTGCGAATCGCGCTGCGGACTCAGCAAGTCATCGCGGAGGAGTCGGGCGTCATCAATACGGTTGACCCGTTGGGCGGCAGTTATTTTGTTGAGGCGCTGACCGATAAAACAGAAGCGGCGGTCTATGACTACTTCCGGCGGATTGATGAGTTCGGCGGGGTGATTCCAGCGCTAAAACTCGGCTTTTTCCAGCAAGAAATCGCTGATTCCAGCTACCGTCATCAGCAGGCGGTGGACAGCGGCGAACGGGTGATCGTCGGGGTTAACAAATACGTTGTGGATGAGCCGTTGAAAATCCCGATTCTAGCGATGGATCCGCAAGGCTATCAGCGGCAAGTGGCGCGTCTACAGACCTTGCGCCAGACCCGTGACGCGGAAAAGACCGAGCAATCGTTGAATGTCTTGCGCCGCGCTTGTGATGATGACCAGAACACCATGCCTTACCTGTTGGATTGCGCCCGTGTCGGCGCGACTCTGGCGGAAACCATGAATGTCATGCGTCAAGCGTTTGGGGTGTATCAAGAACCTTTACACATCTAAAAGCAGTGTTAACGATTTGAATCACAGTCTTGCACCTTGCCCCTATGCCTTTGTTTCTCGATCAGGACTCATCACTCCGTTTGTGATATACTTGGCTCAAATGTTCCATTATCACGGCGAAACGGGGGTTTGATGCCGCCTAAGATTATTTTGGTGGATGGGTACGCAGTGGCCTATCGGCAGTTTTTTGCGTTGCCTGTCGAGAGCATGAGTACAAAATCAGGCGAACCGACCAATGCAGTGTTCGGTTTTACTCGCGTCTTGTTGGATGTGCTTCAGAAAGACAGGCCGGATTATTTGGCGGTCAGTTTTGATATGGGTCTGAGCGGGCGTGACCAGTTGTACGGAGAGTACAAAGGCACGCGGGAAAAAATGCCCGATGAATTGCGCTCACAATTGGAGAAAATTGACCGCGTGGTGCGGGCGTTTAATATACCGGTGCTGCAATTAGAAGGTTACGAGGCCGACGACGTGATTGGCACGGTCACGCCACAGGCTGCGGCGCAAGGCGTAGATGTGCGGATTATCACCGGAGACCGCGACCTGCTGCAATTGCTCAACCCACAAGTCACGGTACAACTTCCCTCACGCGGCGGTCCTGACCGCGTGTGGGATGTCGCGCAATTCATCGCGGATTGGGGAATCCAGCCTGAGCAATTGGTTGACCTGAAAGCGATGATGGGCGATGCGTCCGACAATATCCCCGGCGTCAAGGGAATCGGCGAAAAAGGCGCGACGACTTTATTGCAAAAATATCATACGCTGGAAGCGATTTATGAGGCGGTAGAACGCGGCGAAATCCCCGGCGCGACTGGGCGGAAATTAGTTGAAGGGCGCGAGTCGGCCTTTCTGAGCCAGACGTTGGCGCGTATCCAACTAGACGTGCCGATTGTCCTAAATCTGGCTGCGCGCGCCGCGCATGATTATGACGCCAATGAAGTGTTGACGGTGTTTGACCAGCTAAATTTTCGGACGCTGCGGGATAGACTGGTCAAAATCGCTACGCCGATGCAGAAAAGTCTGTTTGGCGATATGGATATGCCGGTTAAGGCTCAATTTGATGACGCGCCGTCGGACTCGGATACGGACTTTATGCCGCCCGCTAAGGCTGAAGAACAATTTACGCTGGTTGTGGTACAAGACGCAGCCGCGCTGGAGTCACTGATCACGGTTTTGAATTCTGCTAGCCGGATTGCAATTGACACCGAAACCACCGGCCTCGACCCAATGCAAGCCGATTTGGTTGGGATTTCACTGTCGATAGACGGGCTGATTGGGTATTACATCCCGCTACTGCATCACAACGCCACGCAACTTCCGCTTCAACAGGTCATCGACGCGCTCAAACCGGCGCTGACCGACCCCGTGAAGGCCAAAATTATGCACAACGTCACCTATGACCTCGTGCTACTGCGGCGATATGGGGTGAATGTCTGGCCGGTCACATTTGACCCGATGGTGGCGGAATGGATGACCAACCCGATTAGCCGTGACCTCGGCCTCAAGGCGCTGACCCGTGCGCGTTTGAAGGATGGCGAAGGCCGCCCGATTGTGATGACCGAAATCAAAGAACTCATCGGGACGGGCAAGAAGCAAATCACGTTTGACCACGTAGACATCGAGCGCGGTGCGCCGTATGCGGCGGCGGACGCGGTGATGACGTATCGACTGGTCGATGTGCTTCAGCCAGAACTCGACTCAAGAGGCATGGCGGATGTTTATCAGCGCCTACAGATACCGTTGCTGCCGGTCTTGGTGTCTATGGAGGAGACGGGCGTCGTGCTTGATGTGCCGTATCTGCAAGAGATGAGCGAACGGCTGGCGATTCGACTCAAAGGGATTGAGACCCGTATTTATGACGCGGCGGGGCATGGGACGTTCAACCTCAACAGCCCCAAACAATTGAGCGATATGCTGTTCGTCAAACTGGGATTACCGACCAAAGGCGTGCCTAAGACCTCGTTGGGATATTCCACCGATGCGGCGGTATTGGATGACCTGCGCGGCCTGCACCCGATGGTCAATGAACTGTTGGAATATCGGGAACTATCCAAACTTAAAGGGACGTATATCGACGCGCTGCCGACTCTGATTAATCCGGTAACGGGGCGCGTGCATACCAGTTATAACGCGACGGGTTCAGCGACGGGGCGGTTGTCTAGCAGCAACCCGAATCTGCAAAACATCCCGATTCGGACGGAAATCGGGCGGGAAGTCCGACGGGCATTCATCGCACCGGAAGGGAAACTGCTGCTGGCGGTGGACTATAGCCAAATCGAATTGCGGGTTTTGGCGCACATCACTGGCGAACCAACCCTGAAACAAGCCTTTTATGAGGGTCAGGACATTCATAAGGCGACGGCGGCGGCGGTATACGGAATCCCAATTACCGAGATAACTTTTGAGCAGCGTAGTTTCGCCAAACGGGTGAATTTTGGGTTGATTTATGGGATGGGCGCGTTCCGTCTGGCACGGGACAGCGGCTTGACCTTAGCTGAGGCGAATGATTTCATCAGCAAATATTTTGCCCGTCTGCCGAACGTGCAGGACTATATTTTGACGACCAAGCAGAAGGCCGCAACCTCAGAGGGGCTAATCACGTTGGGCGGGCGGCGGCGGTTCTTTCCGGCGCTGATGAACCCGTCAGCGGGGCGGCAAATCATCCAAGCTGAGGAACGCGCCGCGATTAATATGCCGATTCAGGGGAGCGCGGCGGACATCATCAATACGGCGATGATCCGGCTGCACGCGGAATTGCGTCAGCGGAAATTCAACGCCTACATGACTCTGCAAGTCCACGACGAATTGGTGTTGGAAGTGCCAGAGGATGAAATCGACAAGGCGAAGGCGCTGGTGCTTGAGGTGATGGAGTCGGCGTATCTGCTTGACCCGACATTGAAGGCCAACGCTGAGGTTGGGAAAAACTGGAACGACATGGAATAGGGGGAATAAAAACCGCGATGATAACATTTAATAAATAGATGCGGAGATAGGGTGGTGGGCGACCCATGGGTCGCCCCTACAGCGTCCGTCTGTCATTTCAAGCCCCCTGAAGGGGACTGTAAGGCGAGAATTTGTAACGAGCAGCCGACTTTAGTCGACTTCAGAATGGGTAGCCAGATGGCTTCAGCCTCTAGCGGGATTTTGATGTGTTTGCCCTGCCACGTCAACGAGCGCACGCGGTTTAAATTCACATTAGGCATATAATAGAGAAAAGGCTCATCGGTAATAGGATGCACACATGTCCACTGTAGAGGTCAAACTGAAATTATCCAATGATGTGCTGGCACATTTACTACGGGAGTCGAATAATCGCAAGATTGCGCTGGATGAGGTGGTCAGTGATGTGCTGGCAGATTATTTTGATGAGCCGACTCATGAAGAACTATTGGATGGATTACAGCGTAGTCTGAAGCAAGTCATTGCTGGAGATTACCGTCCGGCGCGGGAATTTCTGGATGAGATCGACAACGAAGCGGGGTAAGATGCCGATTAGGGTTAGTATCTCGTCTGAAGCACAGAACGATGTGAAGCATCTCAAACGCAAGTATCCGGCAGTGATTGGTCAGCTTCGCAAACTGATTGACCAGTTAGAAAACGACGAACGTCCCTGCGACAAAATCCCCGGCGTAGGGCATGATGTCTATAAAGTCCGCCTGCCAAACCCCGCTACTCAACGTGGTAAAAGCGGTGGTTTTCGTGTGATTTATTATTTACAGGTTGCAAATAGCCTGTTTTTGCTGAAAGTATATTCCAAGACTGAACAGCGCGACATTAGCATTGAGGAAATCCAGCGTATTATAGCGGAGTTACTGCCGCCCACCGACGACGGAAGCAACCCCGCTCAATAATACAAGAAAACTAACTTGGGGAGAGAGAGCTAGGGTGTAACTCCCTCTAGTTCGGGATGATGAGGTCGCCTGCGCCAAAGACCTGACCGGGTTTGATGGTCATGGGTTCGTGGATGTCTGGCGTGGCGAACAGATCATAAGTGGTCGCGCCGGTGATGCGGACGGGGACGATTTCACCGACGGGCAGCTCACCTTCGACAATCACATAGCCGTCAATCTCTGGCGCGTCACGGTAGCTACGACCCAAACTGAGTGAGCCACCAGTTGGCGTGCCGTTTTCATCTTCACTGAGGCCGTGACCTTCAACCAAAATCTCGATGGTTTTGCCGATCAGGCGCTGATTCTTGGCGAGGCTGATGCCTTGTTGGACTTCCATCAAACGATCCCAACGGGCTTGTTTGACATCATCCGAGACTTGGTTAGGGAGGGTGGCGCTGGGCGTGCCGATTTCGTAGGAATACTTGAACGCGCCCACACGGTCAAATTGAAGGTCGGTGATGAACTTCATCAGACCTGCAAATTCCTCGTCGGTTTCGCCCGGGTAGCCGACGATAAAGGTGGTACGGACGGCCAATTCTGGCATCGACTCGCGCAGTTTGCCGATGGTGTCATAGACCCACTCGACATTGGCGGGGCGCTTCATGCGCTTGAGCGTCTCGCGGTGGCCGTGTTGCAGCGGGATGTCCAGATACGGCAAAACTTGTTTGTGCTTCGCCATCGTTTCCATCAGGCGCGGGGTGACATAGCCCGGGTAGGCGTACATCACGCGAATCCATGGGATGCCGGGGGCGGCGGCCACAATCGCGTCCAGCAAATCGGCCAGACCGTCTTTGAGTCCGAGGTCATAGCCGTAATCGGTGGTGTCTTGGGCGATGAGCAGGATTTCTTTGACGCCCAACTCTTGCAATTGGACGGCCTCGGCCACAATCGACGCGATGGGGCGGCTGACGGCTGTCCCTTTGATTTTGGGGATGGCGCAGAACGCGCACGGACGGCGGCAACCATCGGCGATTTTGAGGTAAGCGCTCGCGCCCTGAATGCTGGCACGCATCACGCCGCGCTCATCCGAGCCAACTACTTTGACATCTGTGGGGAGGTGATATAGCGGCTCTGGGTGCTTGCGATCACGCAGACGGCTCACGAGGTCGAAAATATCCATCCAGCGGCGCGTGCCAATCACCCCGTCAAGGCCGGGGACGTGCTGGACGAGTTGCTCACCATAGCGCTGTGAGAGGCATCCGGCGGCAATCACCATCTGCTTGCCGCGCTTGATGTCCACCAATTCGCGCAAGGCGGACAGCGATTCTTCTTTGGCGGCGTCAACGAATCCACAGGTGTTGACGATCAGGATTTCGGCCTTGGAGGGGTCGCCGACGGCGCGGAGGCCGCTGGCGTTGAGGATTTGCCCCATGCTCTCGGAGTCTACGGTGTTCTTGGAACAGCCGAGGCTGAGGAGGTAGTAGTTGTCTTTGCGGGTGCGAACAGTCATGGAGGTACAGACTCGTATCTGATTGATGGAGTTGAATTATAGCGGATGGATGGGCGCTGCGGACAGCGTGACGGCTTAAGGTTTTTCCGGCGTTGAGTCTACCGGCGTGGTGCGCGGCGGCACGATGGCCGTTGGAGACGGGGTAGCCGTCGGCGGTAGCGTCTCAGTGGCCGTCGGCGTGATGGACGGTGTGAGGGTAGGGGTGATGGTCGCAGTAGCCGACGGTGTGAGGGTCGGGGTCGCGGTAAACTCTAACGTCGCTGAGGGCGGCGGTGTATCAGATGGCGTCGGGCTGGGGCCGGGAGTAGGCGATGGGGTCTGTTCGGCCAGCAGAGTCGCCGCAATCGAGATCTGCGTATCTTGCGGGGTGGCAGAGAACTCTGAGGTCGGGTTGAATCCCTCGCCGCTTTGGATGGTGATGTTGTTGCCGGGTCTGAACGTGATTTCGACTTCTTGACCGCGCCCGCCATACGATGGCTGCGATTGGCCGTTATAGGTGACGATTAGCGCCTCTGCGTTGCTGCTGGTGACGACCACATCATTGATTCCGCGATATTCCAATACCAACTCGCGTGGCCCCACCAGCCCAGTGAATAATTCAGCGCCGTCAGCGGTGACGCGCACCCATGCCCGTTGCTCGAACTCAACTGTGACCAGCACCGGCTCGCCTTGATAATTTTGCGCGTTGCGCGGGACGAGGGTGGGTGTCTGTGCGTAAACACGAGTCGGGGCGGGAGTAAAGGTTGAGGTCGGCGGCAAATCTGCCAGCCCCGGCGTGGTTTGTAGCACTGGGTCATCCGTACTGCCGTTTGCCGCTTGTGTGAACAATTGAAACACGATGACGGCAATCACCGAAATCGAGGCGACGGCCAGCGTGAAAATCACGAGGATATTGAGGATATTCACCCGGCGGCGGGTGCGGCGCTGGCGCGTGGCAAACGTGGCTGGCCGGTTATTGGGGTCTACGGCGTCGGCACGACGAAATTCACCGGAGGCACGGCGCGGGTCGGTGGCTGGCCTGTCCTCATTGGTGAGCGCAGGGCGGCGCATATCTGTCGGTGTGCGCTGTGAATCATTGGTAGGCCGACGGGTTGGAGTCGACTCGGCGCGCTCTGGACGGCGGCGGCGTTTGGGCGGGTTGAGGATGTCGGCGTAGGCAGCTTGGACTTGTTCGGTGTCGAGATTGAGGAAGCCCGCATAATTGGTCAACAGGCCGCGTATCTGAACCGGGGACAAATCTGGAAACTGAAACAAACCCTGCTCGAACGACTCTAAGATATGAGTCGGGATGCGGGTTTTTGCCTTGACCTCCTCTAGCGAAAGTTCGCGGGAGTCGCGGGCCTGTTGTAGCATTTGGCCGAGCGAATAGGCGTCCATCGCGGTGTTTGTCCTAACGCAAAACAGCCCCCCAGAGATAAACCCCGGTGGGGCTGTTTAATTTCCGAACGGGTGGGGCTTACTCGTTGGTCTGACCTTCAGCAGCGGCAATGGCGGCTTCGGCGGCGATTTTGGCAGCTTCAGCAGCGGCCTTGCGCTTGGCGAGGAACTCGTTGAGTTCTTCTTCGCGCACAATCGTGACCTTGAGGGCGGGTGAGGCTTCTGTGCCGAGGCGAACCGGGACGAGGTGTGTGCCGACTTCGCGCAGACCTTGTTGGCTGATACGGCGGCGGTTGATGTCTACACCGCTGATCTTCAACAGTTCTTCGGCGATTTCTTGCGTTGTGACCGAACCGAACAGCTTGCCGGTTGCGGCGGCGCGGCGGCCAAAAATCAGTTCAACGCCGTCGATTTGACGACCCAGTTCGTTCAAACGCGACTCAAGTGCTGCACGCTTGACGACGGCTTGCTCACGCAGGCGCTTGGCGCGCTTGAGTTCGGCTTCGGTTGCTTTCACGGCGAGATTGCGCGGGATGAGGAAGTTGCGGGCGAAACCATCGGCCACATCAATCACTTCACCGGCAACGCCGTGCTTATAAACATAGTCTAGTAGAATGACCTTCATCGCAAAGTCCCCTATCAACAGCAACGCCCCAGTAACTGATAGGCGTAGGTCGTCTTATCATCGGATAACGTGGCGGGAATTATAGCTGTGCTAAGCGACGATGCCAAGAGTCCGTTTATTGAGATAGCACGCCGGTTTGTTCAATGCCCAGCTGCGAGAGCGCCAATGACCCCGATGAAACCGTTCGGCGTATCTCTACTTGCACGGCATTCATCGGGCCGATGAAGCGGGCGGGGTTGGGGATGCGGGTGCGTGCGCCCTGTAATTCGACGGCGACATACTCCCCTAGACGCCAGTCGAACAGGCTAAGTTCGACATTAGCGAAGGCGACATTGGTCTCCTCAATGACCAACGTTAAGCTGTTCACTTGCGCTAACTGCTTGCTGGGGATGGGCGTAAACCGATACGCCAGCGCCCCGTCACTGAAATATTGGATGCTGTTGGGGCTGGAGTCCGTCGCGCCTTCGTCGGATACCGTCAACCATGTGAATTGGTCGGGGCGGAGGGTCGTGATTGTGCCGGAACTGGGTTGGCGGGTGACGGTCAATTCGATGATATAGAGCGTGCTGTCTACTGAACGCCAGCCCCTACCGGTAATTTGCTCAGTGGTTGGGGCAACTTCTGACCATCCGACCAGATAGACCGAATCCCCGCGCCCATTGGCGGCGAATTGATCGAGCATAAAATTAGACAGGAATAATTGGCGGCGGGCTTCGGTTTGGGTGAGCGTTTGGTCGAGGTATGCGCCGGTCAGACCATAATAAATGCCGGTGCTGAACTTCAAATCGCCCACGATGTCGCGGATGGTGGTCTCTGGGCCAAAGTTTTCGGCGCGTCCCCGGACGGTATAACGGAATTGCGAGGGGACTGCGAATCCGACGGCATATTGGACGGCTGTGGCGGGGGTGCGATTGTCGCCCGTATAGGCGATGTCGGTATCAATCACGCGCAATTCCCCGGCCGCCAGTGACCCCCCGTCAAGCTGGTATGCCCCGTGACGGGATAGCAGGACAACATCGGTCAAATCGGTGGGCAAGTTGTTTTGGATAGAGCCGCGCCAACTTTCAGATACACGACCCTCAAGGACGGTGAGGCTGCCGTTGATGTCGGGGACATCGACCCGCCCCTCAGCGATAAATCCGGCCATGAAACTGGCGTCCACGGGGAAGTCTATGGCGCGGAAGGCGTCATCTTGGACGATTTCGACGGGGTTGGGTGAATTGGAGAGGAATCCGCCACTGGCACGCAGCAACGGGCGTAGCGCCCGACCATCTTCTAAGGCGAGATTGTATTGGGCGCGGCGGGGCGCTAATAGGCCAATCAATTGTCGGATACGGGCATCCGGCGCGTCTGCCCATGACTCGATCACGCTCAAACGGCTGAGGATGATTTCCTCTCCGCGTAAATTGAAACCCGTCACCCACGCGGCGGCGGTGAAAATCAAGATGAAGGCCGGAATCGTCACCCATGCCAACTCACGGCGTCCGATGCGCGAAAGGACAAAGTAATTGATGGGGCCGATGAGCAGGATATACAGCACCAAAAAGACCGCCATCGCTGTCGCTTCGGGCAATACGGTAACGCCGGGTAGGATTTCTATGGCCGGGTAGCCTTGCGCGATGTTGAGGAAACCTGACGCCCAACTGGGGCGCGGTTCTCCACTGGTGGCGAGTGATAGCCACAAGTTTGGTAGACCGTCCCAAGCATCGAACGGGGTAGCCAACGGGTCAAAGGCGAGATAATCGACCAGACCCAACCCCAGCAGACGGCGCACAATCAGCGGACGGCCTTCGGAATCAGCGGCTAACGTCTGTGCGTCGTCTGCAAGCGTGCCGGTGGCGATTAAGCTGGTTTCAGTATTGGAGTCGAGCGTATAGCCCGCGCCCGCAACGGTTGCCAGTGCGCCGAAATCTTGTGATGGGGTGCTTGAATCTGGACGGAAGGGCAGTATATCCAAGAGTCCGGCGGCTGCGGCCTGATAGCCTGCGCCGCCCGTGACGATGAGATGCCCGCCGCCCGTCACCCATTCGCGCAGTGCTGCGCGTTGGTCGGGGGAGAGTATGCCGGTATCGGCGTTGGCGACGACCAGCGTATCGACGGCCTCTAAGCCAACAGCGCGATCTGGGATGGCGATGGCGGCGATGTCGGTCTGTGTCGCTAATTGTCCGGCGGACACCGCGCCACTGAGGTCTATGGATGAGGACAGCGTATCCGAGACGCGCACATACAGACGTTCACGCGGCAAAATCACGCTGACGGTGGCCTCGGCTTCTGCGGCGATGAGCGAGTCTGGGGTGAGGACTTCAACGCGCAGGTTATCGGTGAAACTACGGAGGCTGACATATAGGGTGAAGGTCTGTACGGCGTCGCGTGGGAGTTCAATTGGGGTGCTGACGGGGTTGGTCAGGCCGCGTGTGCGTTCTGGCCGGATGATGAGCGTCCCGCTGAACGGTGCGCCGCTATTTTCTAGCCTGACCAAGACCGGCGTCCACATATTGTCGCGGAAACGCCCGCCAAAACCGGCGTTAATCGTCAAGGTGACGATGCCGCTTTGCGCTTGCGCGGGCGGGGCATCCCCTCCGAATAACAAAGCGGCAACCATCACGAGCAAGACCATTAAGCGTTTCACAACGACCTCGATTCATGTCAAAGAAAGGGTTTTGCTTATTGACCCGTCAATACCGGCGGCGGGTTATCAGAGAACAGCGACCACCACAGTTCCCAATTTTCGGGTTGGTCGTAACCCGAGTCGAATGCGCCGACTTCCGGCGGGATAGGGGTTGCGAGGATGGTGGTCTGTGAGGGGACTGGGATGATGAGTTTTTCACCGGCACGTACCATTTTACCGCGCCCACGCGCCCATTCCTCAACGTAAAAATCGTTGAGGGCGTAATCGCGCTCGGTAATCAGGCGGGTCTGTTCGGCTTCAAGGAGTGTAATCTCATCTTTGACCGCCTCATACGCTTCCAGAAGCGGACGCCCAGCTGCGATGCGCGTGCTGAAGTTGATGGTCAAGATGAGGCCAACGGCGAGGATGACGGCGAACATCCATTGTAAACTTGAAATCGACCCACTGCGCCGGGGTTGGCGAGAGGTTTTTGAAGAAGGGGTTTGCCCCCTGCGGGGTGATTCTGGTGTCGTTTCCATACCCAACATTCTACAGAAACGGATGTGAAAAACAAAAAACCCGACAAAAACCTGTCGGGTTTATTTGTTGTGCCGAAGGTGGGAGTCGAACCCACACTCCCGTAAGGGAACTACGCCCTGAACGTAGCGCGTCTGCCAATTCCGCCACTCCGGCTTGTGTTTATGGAAGCCATTGTAGGGCGGGTGAGCGGGCGATGTCAAGCCTTAATCTGGGAAATAGGAACCAGTTTTAGGGGGATTTTGGGCGTGTGCTAGGAATCGGGCGCAAATCGTGTAAGATAAACGGGCAACGATACCCCTAAAAGCGGAGTGATTTATGATTAAGCGTGCGCTTTTACTGCTGGCATGTATGATGCTGATGGCTATGGTCGGCACAGCCTATGCCCAAACAACCACGACACCGACAGCGACCCCCAGCGCCCCAACTTCAAACGTGGCTATATTTTATGTCGCGTGTTTGGATAAAGGGGTGGTTAATTTCAGTGGCACGATGCGGACGGGCTACGATGTCTATTATCAAATCTATAGCGGGGTAGGTGGTACGGGGACGGCACTCTCGACCTTACGTCGCGCCACCGTAGACGGAACCTATCGCTATAGCGAAGTCGTAAAATATACCGGCGGAACTGTCGCAGTGAATCAGACCGGCAGCGTCAAGGTGACGATTGCCCGCGAGAGCAGCCCTGATAACCCGATTTATAGCACGACGGTGAATGACCTTCAGGACGGGTGCGCTACCCCGCAAAACCCGTTGGGCAGCAGCACCGACCTCGGCTCACAGACCACCCCGACTGTGACCTATACGCCGATTTACTCTCCGTTCGGCGGCTTTTTGAACCCCGGCTATACCCCTCCGGGCGCGGGGCCGTTGGTCGTGATTGGCGCACGCGATTTCTCGCCGACACGTCAACAGACGCCGGGGCTAATCTTCGCGGAGTGCAACCAGTACCCCATCGCCAAGCCGGGGCTGGTCTATGACACCGATAACGTGGTGTTGTTCTGGTCGTGGTACGCCAAGACGCCGGAACAGGTGCAGCAATTCATCGACAACGCGATTTTCGAGGTCGGCTATTTCGGGTCTAACCCGTTCATGCAACCTGTCGTCCGTAGTGAGATTCAGCAGCGCGGCAAGAATTGGTGGGTGTTCTATACGGTGAATTTGGGCAATGTGAGGCCTGACACCTATTACATCAAGTACACGGTGCGTTGGGACGTACAAATCGACGATGGCTATCAATTGTATGGGCCGGGGACTGCTGTGACACGTATCGACAACAATTGCGACTTCAGTGTCGAGCCGAACCCTCAAGGCCAGAAAGTGTCGTATAGCTTCCCGTGAATCTGAAACAATACGCCGCTGAGTTGTTCAATGTGACCTTGACGGATGAGCAGGTTAGTCAGTTTGACCGCTACACCGAGGAATTATTGGCTTGGAACAGCCACACCAACCTGACGGCCATCACGGAGCCGGAAGCGGTGATGGTGCGCCACCACCTCGACTCACTGTCGGTGCTGAAAGTTATCCCGCTTCAAAAGGGGATGATGGTGGCTGATGTGGGGACGGGCGCGGGATTCCCCGGCTTGCCGTTGCATATCGCGGTAGAGGGGTTATACACCACGCTCATCGAGGCGACGGGCAAGAAGGCCAATTTCTGTACGCATCTGGCAAAGGCGCTGGAACTCAAGCGGGTGGTGGTGGTCAATGCGCGTGCTGAGGAGGCCGGTCAAATCTCGCACCAACGCGGCAAATATGACTTGGTGGTGGCGCGGGCGGTGGCGCGGCTGCCGATTCTGCTGGAATATCTGCTGCCGTTGGCGAAAATCGGCGGGATGTGCGTGGCGATGAAAGGTATCACCGCGCAGCAAGAGGCCGATGATAGCGCTAAGGCGTTGGCGTCATTGGGGGGTGAATTGGTCAATATCGAACAGATTGAGTTGCCCAATGTGCCAGAGCCGCACTTCTTGGTGGTAGTCAAAAAGACTCGCCAAACTCCGGCGATGTACCCCCGTAAGCCGGGTATACCCAGCCAAAGCCCGATTGGTTGAGCCGCCGAAATCATGCCAAACACACGCCCCTCTCAAAGGGGCGTGTTGTATAATTCATGGCGATAGTTTGTGATTTTTTAACGTGGAGGATTGGACGCATGTCTATTGTTTCGCACCCTTTGACCGTCACTATGACCGATGAACACGAGTCGCTCGTCGCGTTGGTGCGACGTTTTGCCAAAGAGAAGATTGCCCCGATTGCAGAAGAATTTGACCACAGCGGTGAGTTTCCGTTGGCGACCATCAAAGAGATGGGGCAGATGGGCTTGATGGGGATTGAAGTGCCAGAAGAATACGGCGGCGCGGGCATGGATACGCTGGCGTATGTCTTGACGATGATTGAAATTGCGCGGGTCGATGCCAGCCATAGCACGATTTTGAGCGTGAATAATTCACTGTATTGTCACGCGCTGATGGCATTTGCCACCGAAGAACAAAAACAAAACTTTCTTGTGCCGGTTGCCAGTGGCGCGAAAATCGGGGCGTATAGCCTGACCGAGCCGATGAGCGGGAGCGACGCGGCGACGATGGCGAGCCGCGCCGTCTTGAGTGAAGACGGGACGCACTATGTGATCAACGGGCGCAAATCTTGGGTGACGAGTGGCCCAGTTGCAGATTTGGTCATTTTGTTCACCATCACCGACCCGACCAAAGGGAATAAGGGCATCACGGCCTTTTTGATTGACGCGACTCACCCCGGTTTCAAGCGCGGCAAAAAAGAGCCGAAATTGGGCATCCGCGCCAGCGCGACTAGTGAAATCGTCTATGAGGACTACAAGGTCTCGGTGGATAACGTCTTGGGTGGGGTCGGCAACGGCTTCAAAATCGCCATGCAGGTGTTGGATGCGGGGCGCATCGGGATTGCGTCGCAGGCGTTGGGCATCTCTGAGGCGGCCTATGAAGCGGCGTTGGAGTATGCGCGTACCCGTCAGGCGTTCGGCGGGCCGATTGGTCAACTTCAAATGATTCAGCAAAAAATCGCTGATATGAAAACCCGTATTGAGGCCAGCCGCCTTTTAATACTGAACGCGGTTGAGGCGAAAATGCGGGCGAAGGCCAGCGGCGGGCGCTATAGCACCGAGGCGAGTATGGCAAAATTATTCGCCAGCGAGACGGCGGCCTTTGTGACGGATGAAGCGCTGCAAATCCACGGCGGGATGGGCTATAGCAAAGAGATGCCGATTGAGCGCTATTACCGCGATGCGCGTATCACCCGGATATACGAAGGCACGAGCGAAATCCAGCGCATGGTGATTGCCCGTAACGAATTGGGGATTCGCTAATGCGCGGGGCGGTTTTCACCGAACACGGCGGCGCAGAAGTCATCCACACAGTAGACGATCTGCCCATCCCAGAACCGGGCGCGGGCGAAGTCCGGCTGCGGATGCGGGCGGCGGCCTTAAATCGACTGGATCTATGGGTACGGGTCGGTTGGAAGGGTTTAACGTTGCACATGCCGCATGTCACCGGCTCTGATGGGGCGGGTGAGGTCGATGCGATTGGGGCGGGCGTGACCACTGTCACGGCGGGAGACCGAGTGGCGGTTGACCCGGCGGTTGTCGCGGCGGACAGCCCCGCGATGATGACCGGCCTCGAAAATCAGAGTCGAATCGCCATCATGGGCGAACATACCTCTGGTTTGGCGGCGGAATACTGTATCGTCCCGGCGCGTAATCTTGTCAAAATGCCGGACGGATTCAGCTTTGAAGGCGCGGCGGCGGCTGGGTTGGTCTATGTGACGGCGTGGCACTCGTTGATTACGCGGGGCGGACTCAAACCCGGCGAAACCGTCTTGATTGTCGGGGCGGGTGGCGGGGTGAATACGGCCAGCATCCAAATCGCTAAACTTTCTGGCGCAAAGGTGATTGTGATTGGTAGCACCGCTGAGAAATGCGCTAAAGCCAAAGAACTCGGCGCGGATATCGTGATTGACCGCAGTGTGACGCCGGAATGGTCGCGAGAGATCCAAAAACTCACCGATAAGCGCGGCGTAGACATCGTGATTGATAACGTCGGCAAGGCGACCATGTTTGACAGCATCCGTAGCGCCCGAATCGGCGGGCGGATTCTGGTGGTCGGCAACACCAGCGGCCCGATTTTTGAACTCGATTTGCGCTATATTTTCAGCAAGCATCTGAGCATCATCGGCAGCACGATGGGTCCACATCAGGACTATGTGCGCGTGATGAATCTGGTATTTGACGGCGCATTAAAGCCGGTCATCAGCGCATTGTTGCCGTTGGAAGATGCGCGTAAAGGTCATGAACTGCTCGAATCCGGGGATGTTTTCGGCAAAATCGTACTTCAACTCTAAGGATTGGCATGTCAGACGATAACAGCACTATGGAAATAGAAGTTAAGTTGTGGGTTGATGACCTCGCAGCCGCTGAAAGTACGCTCGTGTCGCTGGGAGCCGTCTTGAGCGCCCCACGGGTGTTAGAGCGCAATGTTCGCTATGAACTGCCCAACGGTAGCCTCGGCAAGCGCGGGATGGTCTTGCGACTGCGCCAAGATTCACGGGTACGGCTCACCTATAAAGAAGGCGGGACGGCCACCGATGGAGTGGTCAGCCGATTCGAGGCTGAGGTCGAGGTCAGCGACTTCAAAACGATGGACTCGATCCTCGTTTTGCTGGGCTATCTGCACGATATGGCCTACGAGAAGTACCGCACGACTTATCTAATCGACGGTTGTGAAGTGGTGTTAGACGAATTGCCGTTCGGAAAATTCATCGAGATCGAGGGCAGTCATGAGCAAATTATCGCCCTCATCAGCCGTTTGGGGATGGTAGACGAGTTGCGTGTTCAGATGAGTTATGTCCGCGCCTTTGACGTTATCCGCAAGAAGATGGGGCTGTTGTTCGGGGATGCGACGTTCGACAATTTTGCCAAAATCCAGCTGCCGAATACGGTCAAGGATTGGCTGAGTTAGACGACAATGATATGGTTTACGCTCTGTTACCCGTGAATGGGAGAAATTATGCCGACTCAAGACCCTAAGCGGGCGCAGTGGGAAGAAAAACAAGTGAATCCCGGCCTGAAAAAATCACCGGAGCGTAAACCGGATTTCCTCACCTCGTCGGCGATTCCGATGCAGCGTGCGTATACGGCGGCGGATTATACTCCGGCGGATGACTTGCCGGGGGAATATCCGTTTACGCGGGGCGTCCAGCCGACCATGTATCGGTCACGCTTTTGGACGATGCGCCAATATGCCGGTTTCGGCACGGCTGAGGAGAGCAACGCCCGCTATCGGTTTTTGCTGTCACAGGGGCAGATGGGGCTGTCGGTAGCGTTCGATTTGCCCACCCAAATTGGTTATGACGCCGATGACCCGATGGCGCGGGGCGAAGTGGGGAAGGTCGGCGTGTCGATTAGCAGCGTGCATGACATGGCGCAATTGTTCGACCAAATCCCGCTGAGCGATGTCTCGACCAGCATGACCATCAACGCGCCGGCGACGGTTCTGTTAGGGATGTATATCGCTGTCGGGCGGCGTCAAGGCGTGTCGATGGATAAATTGCGCGGCACGGTGCAAAACGACATCCTCAAGGAATATATCGCACGCGGAACCTATATTTATCCGCCCACGCCGTCGATGCGCCTAATCACCGACTTGTTCCGCTATTGCGAGGTCAATGTGCCGCAATGGAACACCATCAGCATCAGCGGCTATCATATCCGCGAGGCGGGCAGCACTGCCGTGCAAGAAGTCGCCTTCACGTTGGCAAACGGTATCGCGTATGTGCAAGCGGCTATCGACGCAGGCTTGGATGTTGATGCGTTCGCGGGGCAATTGTCATTCTTCTTCAACGCGCACAATCAATTTCTGGAAGAAGTGGCGAAGTTTCGGGCGGCGCGGCGGATGTGGTCAAAAATCATGCGCGAACGGTTCAAGGCGAAAAATCCGCGCTCGTGGATGTTGCGATTCCATACCCAGACGGGCGGCAGCACGCTCACCGCACAGCAGCCGGAAAACAACATCGTGCGGGTGGCGATTCAGGCGCTGGCGGCGGTGATGGGCGGGACTCAATCCCTCCATACCAACAGCATGGATGAGGCGCTCTCACTGCCGACCCAGAAGGCGGTACAAGTCGCGCTGCGAACCCAGCAGGTCATCGCCTATGAAAGCGGCGTGGCGGACACGGTTGACCCGTTAGCTGGGAGTTACGCCATCGAGTCGCTGACGGATGAGATTGAACGCTTGGCGACGGAATATCTGGAGAAAATCGACGCGATGGGTGGCGCTTTAGCCGCGATTGAGGCCGGATTCATCAACGGCGAAATTGAGTCGGCTGCCTATGCTTATCTACAGGCGATTGAGTCGGGGGAGCAAATCGTCGTAGGCGTGAATCAATTCGTCGCTACGGATGAGACGCAGCCGGAACTTCTGCGGGTTGACCCGGCCATTGAGCAACAACAACGTGACCGGCTGGCGACGATGCGCGCCAGTCGAGATAACGAGAAGGTTAGCAGTCTGCGGGCGCAATTGGAACAGGCCGCGCACGGGAGCGATAACCTGATGCCACTCATCGTTGAATCGGTGGACAACGAGGTGACGTTGGGCGAGGTCTGCCACAGCCTACGCGCCGTGTTTGGGGAATATAGACCAACCTTCTAAAAACAAAGTGATGAGTGATGGGTTGAAAGTGATGGGTTTAGTTCGGAAGCCGTTTGAATATTCGACGTTAGACTAGACTCGCTGTTTATTGACGGCGGGCGCGCAAGCGTCGCCCCTACGAAATTTTCGATGACGTGTGTTCAAAATCACGTCACTGGATATCCTGTAGGGGCGCTGTGCGCTGCGCCCGATGAATATTCAAACGTTATCCCCTCACCCCCTAAAATCCCCCTCTCCCACAGGGTGGCGAGGGGGACTTTTTCGGCGTTTTTGTCCCTCGCCCCTTGTGGGAGAGGGACGGTTCACCGCTGGGTGAACAGGGTGAGGGGGATATTCAAACGGCCTCTCAGAGATTTCTCCTTTTACTGCCTTAACTCTTCATCCCTGTTGTTAGTCGTTGGTGCTATGTGGCTTGTAGGCGCTGATAATTGGCTCGGCAATCGGCTGCGGGACACGCTCATAGCGCGAGACGGACATATCGTACATGCCGCGCCCGCCGGTCATAGAGCGCAAGTCATTGCCATAGCGCATCATTTCCGCCAGTGGTACTTCGGCGCTGACGGTGCTTTTACCTCCGCCGCTGGTATCCATGCCTTGGACTCGCCCGCGCCGCGTATTTAAGTCACTCATGATGTCGCCCATCATCGACTCGGGGACGGTGATTCTGACATTCATAATCGGCTCAAGCAGCACCGGATTGGCTTCTTTGAACGCCTCTTTGAACGCCTCGCGCCCCGCGATTTGGAAGGCGATGTCTTTGGAGTCTACGGGGTGCATTTTGCCGTCAAAAACCACGACATGCACATCAACCACCGGGTATCCGGCGATGACGCCTCCGGCGAGGACGGAATTCACGCCCTTATTGGCCGAATCCAAGTAGGTCGCAGTGACAGAGCCGCCGGTCACTTTGGCCTCATACAGATAGCCATTGCCGACGTTTGGCTCGACAAACAGCGTGATTTCGCCAAATTGACCCGCGCCGCCGGATTGCTTCTTATGGCGATACATCGCTTCGGCCTTCTTGGTGACGGTCTCCTTATAGGGGATGCGCGGGGTCTCGGTATTGACGGATACGCCCAGTTTTTCCGCCCGTGAGAGCGCGACTTGGACGTGAATATCGCCCATGCCTTCCAACACGATTTGACTGGTATCAGGGTCGTTGCGCCAGCGCAAGGTCGGGTCAGAATGGCATAGCGTACTCAGGACTGTGCCGATTTTGGCTGCGTCTTGTTGTGTTTTGGGGGAGAGGGCGACGCTATACAGCGGTTCGGTGAAATATGGTTTGACGATTTGATATTCTTTGTCGCGGTCAGCCAGCGTGTCGCCGGTGGTGGTATGTTGCAACTTGGGGACGATGCCAATATCGCCCGCGTGCAGGCCAGTGACTGGGATTTGCTCTTTGCCGCGTAGGGTCATCAGGCCGTTGAAACGCTCATCAATATTGCGCGTGTTATTCCAGTTGCGGCTATCCCCGCTGATTTTGCCCGCGAATAAGCGGATGAACGAGAGCGTCCCCACAAAACGGTCATTGACGGTCTTAAAGACATAGGCGGACAGATTCGAGTCGTCGGTGTGCGGGCCGTTATGATATTCAATTTCATCTACGCCTTCACGAGTGACGCCGTAACGCCGGATGGCAGGGGAGGAGGTATAGGCTATCAGCGCCTCCAAAACGGGATATGTGCCGATATTCTTGGTCGCTGAGGTGACAAAGACCGGCACGGTATTTAGCGCATGATTGCGGGCGGCCTTTCGCATCCCATCACGGATTTCATCCGCCGTTAACTCTGTGCCGCCGAAATATTTTTCCATATAGGCGTCATCGGCTTCTGCGGCTGCTTCAACCAATTCACGGTGGGCGGCTTCTGCGGCTTCCGTCATGAACGCAGGGAGGTCTGACCGGTCTTTACCCGTTTCGTAATAGGCTTTCATGGTCAAGAGATTGACCACGCCCTTAAAGTCGGCTTGTTCACCGATGGGCAGCATGACCGGGATAAATTTATGATCTGCGAAGGTGTTTTTCAAACCTTGTAATGCTGCGCCAAAATCGGCATTTTCGCGGTCTACTTTGTTGATAATCACAATGATAGGTTGAAGGAATTGTTTGGCGTACTCCCAGACCAACTCCGTCCCGACCTCGACCCCGGCTACCGCGTCGATGACGACAATCACAGAGTCTGCGACACGGATGGCGTTGCGGATTTCCCCTTGGAAGTCGGTGAAACCGGGCGCGTCTAGGACATTGATTTTGTGGTCGTCAAATTCGATTGGGATGAGCGAGGTGGAGAGGGAGATTTGGCGGGCTTTTTCTTCATCTTCAAAGTCGGAGACGGTAGTCCCTTCTTCGACCCGTCCGAGGCGCGAGGTCGCGCCGCTGGTAAATAAAAGGGCCTCCACCAAGGAAGTCTTCCCACATCCTTGGTGGCCGACTAGAGCGACATTACGAACTTTATCGGTGGTATATTCTTTCATAACTTGGACTCCTGTAACCATTATTCTGCGGTTTCGCAGTCCCATGATATTTTAGGTCTGTGTTAAACCGTTGTCAAAAATGGGTGGTATAGCGCGTAAATCTTGGCGGCGCGTTACAATCGCGGTGCGACTTGGAGGGGAATCGTGGAAACACAAAAACGTTGGGAAAGATGGGGCTTCTTAGGGGTCTTTGTCGTCATGTGCTTGGTGACTATTGGCGGGATTGTCGCCGTCTTGATCAGTCGCCCTAAGCCGGTGACATTTACGATTATGCCGCCACAGCCAACCGTGACGCCCGCACCGACGGGTACACCTCTGCCCGTGGTGGTGTATGTGACAGGGGAAGTGGCGCAGCCCAATCAAGTTTTAACCCTCGCGGCAGGCAGTCGCGTCTCGGATGTTGTGACGGCGGCGGGCGGATTCACGTCTGAGGCCGATGTCGCCAAAGTCAACCTTGCGGGGGTTATCCAAGACGGGCAGCAAATCCATATCCCAGAATTGGGTGCGATCATTACTGTGACATTACCTGTCGTCAGCATGGGCGGCGGCCTGATTGATGTTAACAGCGCGACGGCGGAGCAGTTGGCGGAATTGCCGGGGATTGGCCCCGCATTGGCGGAGCGAATCATCGCTTATCGGGAGCAGAATGGCGCGTTTAAGTCGCTAGATGATCTTGATTTGGTCAGCGGGATTGGACCGTCCATTATATCCAATATAGGCAATCTGGTGACATTTGGCGGGTTTTAAGCGGATGAATCTAACCCGCTGGAAGGCGTAGGGATGTCGAGTTTTAGCTATTATGATTTGTTGGAGATGTTCGCGCAGCCGGGGTGCGCGGTGTGCCGGATACTCCAACGTGATACTCAGCGGATATTGGACTCGATTCTCTATGAGCGTGTGACCAATCCACCCACCCAGAAGACTTTTCGCGCCAGCCGAGGATTATGTAGCGAACATGGATGGCAGTTGACCCAGTTCAGTAATGCGTTGGGGACGGCGATCCTCTATGAGCAAGTCGTCCATGAAGTCTTGACGATTTTGGAAGATAACACACCGGGTGGGATTGGGCAGGGGATTCGGCGGATGTTCAGCCCAAACCCGAATATCACGCTGGCGGACGCCTTGGAGCCGACGGCGGTTTGCCCCGTCTGCGTGACCTTAGATGATGCGGAATCGCGTTATATACGGATGTTGAGCGACCATTTGGGCGACGAAAAATTACTGACCGCGTATCGCCCATCTGAAGGGTTGTGCTTGGGGCATTTTCGTCAACTTTTGCGCGTTACACCGACTCCTGAACCGTTGAAAAATCTGCTCACGATTCAAAATGAAATCCTCGAACGCCTGCGCACAGACCTGTTGGAGTTTATGCGTAAGAATGACTATCAGCACGTCTCTGAAGAAGTAACACCCAATCAGGCGAATAGTTGGATACGGGCAGTCTCGGGGATGGGTGGGGAACGCGGGGTATTTAACGGGCGTCGAAAACGGAATTGAGGGTAAATGGGCGACAAAAAAGGTAACTACTCAGCCCCTATTTGAGGGGAAATGAGAGTTTTAACGGTACTCGGCTCAATTATCTGAGGGGAGAACTTCCCCACGACTCAGCCAATTTGATCGCTCTACAGCATCAAATTGAGGGGAGAAATGATGGCTGAGTAGTTACCAAAAAAGAGCGTAAAAACGCTCTTTAAGATGCCCCCCGTGGGATTCGAACCCACAACCAATTGATTAAAAGTCAACTGCTCTGCCGTTGAGCTAGAGAGGCTTTGAATGTGAAATTCGATTATACGTCGTGTTTCCCCTGCTGACAATAGGAAAACATGACTCTTGCCGAAATTCATCACGAAATCACGGGTAAACCCTCAATATGTGATGTCTGTGATAAGAATTGACTTTTAATCAATTGGTTGTGGGGCGAAATTTAGACCCCCTACAAGGTAAATCTCAGATGTCTGTAGATGTCATCAGCCTACAAGTCTATGCCAATCTTTTCGCTTCGGTAGCGGAGGATATGGGGGCGACGTTACAACGAGCGGCGTTCAGCCCAAATATCCGTGAGCGTTTGGATTATTCGTGCGCGGTATTCGATGCAGATGGGAAGATGATCGCGCAGGCCGCGCACATCCCAGTCCATCTGGGCAGTATGCCCGCATCGGTACGCTCGGCGCTGAACGCTTTCGAGGAATTTAACGAGGGCGATGTTGTTGTGTTGAACGATCCCTTTCACGGCGGCTCGCATCTTCCAGATATTACGATGGTATCGCCGGTGATTCACGCTGGGCGGGCGGTGTTTTTCGTGGCGAGTCGGGCGCATCATGCCGATGTCGGGGGGATGTCTCCGGGGTCGTTGCCACTGAGTACCGAGTTATATCAAGAAGGCATCATCATCCCGCCAGTGAGATTGGTTGAGGGTGGGCGGATGAATCAGGGCGTGATGACGCTCATCACCGCTAACTCACGCGGGTCAGATGAACGGGTCGGGGATTTTGAGGCGCAATTGGCGGCGAATCGTCTGGGCGCGGGGCGTCTGACCGACTTGATTGCTCAACGCGGCTTGGATGAGTTAATCGAGCATGTGGCCGCGCTGATGGAGTATGCACAGCGGATGACTGAGGCGGTGATTCGCACCATCCCCAGCGGAATCTATCGGTTTGGCGATGTGATGGAAGGCGATGGGCAGCGCCATAAATTACTTGGTCTGCGCGTGACGCTCAAAGTTGATGACGGACGGATGGAAGTCGATTTTTCGGGGACGGTGGCGCAGGTACGCGGGAACATCAATACCGTTGCGGCTGTGACCCATTCAGCGGTGGCGTATTGTATTCGGTTGCTGGCTGAGGATGATGTGCCGGTCAATGATGGGAGTTTTGCGCCCGTGACCATTTCTATCCCGGACGGGTGTTTGCTCAATGCGCGTTTCCCAGCGGCTGTCGCGTCGGGCAATACGGAAACGAGTCAGCGTGTGGTTGATTGCGTATTGGGGGCGTTGGCATTGGCCTTGCCAGATCGCATCCCGGCGGCCAGTCAGGGGACGATGAACAACATCACGATTGGCGGCCAGAATAATGGGCGGGCGTTTGTCTATTATGAGACCATCGCGGGCGGACATGGCGGCGGGCCAACTGGCACGGGCTTGAGTGGACGACACAGCCACATGACCAATACGCGCAATACGCCTGTTGAAACGCTTGAGCCATCTATGCCAATCCGTGTTTTAGCTTACCATCTGCGTGAGGGGTCGGGCGGCGGCGGCGTCAATCCGGGTGGGGAAGGGATTCGGCGGTTGTATGAGATGCGTGCGCCCGCTACGGTCACTGTGAATGCAGAACGGCGGCGGATTTCACCTTATGGGGTGCGCGGTGGAAAAGCTGGGCGTCCCGGCGCGAATCGCATTATACGGCGACAGGGTGGAGTAGAAGAAATGACCTCAAAATTTACGGCGCAATTGGGTATAGGCGACCAGATTGAGATTGAGACCCCCGGCGGTGGCGGTTGGGGGCGGGTAAGCTAGGCGCTATGCTCACCGATTATTTATCGCGGGGGCGGGCGGTGTCCAGTATAATCAGGGCTATTCGTGAAAAATAGCACAGGGCGGCATATCAATGGCGCATCTCAAGGGTGAGGAAAAATCCGCTTACGTCCAAAATATGTTTGGGCGGGTGGCGGAGCGTTATAACACGCTGAATCGTGTGATGACGATGGGGCAAGACCAATCGTGGCGTCGTTTTGTCGTGCAGAAGGCGCAAGTCCCGCCTAACGGGACGGTGCTTGACCTTGCGACAGGGACGGGTGATATCGCGTTTGAGGTGCTGAATGCCCAACCGACGGCGCGGGTATTGGGCGCGGATTTTGCGTTGCCGATGATGCTGGTCGGTCAGCGTAGCGAGCAGGGGAAGCGCGTGGAGTGGTTGACTGCGGATGCCATGAATCTGCCGCTGCCCGATAACCAGTTCGATGCGGTGGTCAGCGGGTATCTGGTGCGGAATGTGATTGATATTCGTCGGAGTCTCGAAGAACAACTGCGCGTGGCGAAGCCGGGGGGCAGGATTGTGATTTTGGACACCTCGCCGCCGCCGCATAATCTGTTGCGCCCGTTCATCCTCGCCTACATGAAATACGGCATCCCAGTGTTGGGGCGGTTGATTAGCGGGAGTCAGGGGGCAGATGCGTATAAATATCTGCCAGAATCAACGCAAGCGTTCAAAACGCCGCAAGAACTTGCGGCGCTGATGCAGGAAGTTGGTCTCCTGAACGTCCAATATAAGACGTTTATGTTTGGGACGCAGGCCATTCACTGGGGCGAGAAAGCCCGCTGAGTGCGGGCTATTCGGCAGCGGCGGCGGGGGGGCGTCCGTCACGGTGGCGGAAGATGATACGGCCACGGGTCGGGTCATAGACGCTCATCTCGACGCGCACTTTATCTCCGGGGGCGATGCGGATATAGAACTTACGCATTTTGCCCGACAAGTAGGCGAGGATGCGATGCTTATTGTCTAGTTCGACCATGAACTGGGCATTGGGCAGAGCTTCGACCACTGTGCCTTCTACTTCAATTTTGTCTTTATCGTCGGCCATAAGGCTCCTTATCGGTTAAACACAAGACCGCCGCCAGATGGGATTACCCGGCGGCGGTCATCGGGTT